>ERZ778027.571-NODE-571-length-81512-cov-11.549591_pt1 | contig 81512 bp, 87 predicted proteins | sample MGYA00375757_ERZ778027 | MGnify/ENA primary metagenome ERZ778027 (study PRJEB29350, sample SAMN05389817) | bioreactor metagenome | isolation source: Ammonium sulfate bioreactor | place: South Africa: University of Cape Town | collected 2014-02-18 ...
ACCAAATTAGAAAACGATATGCTCGAAATCAGACATGTAAAACAATTCTATTTACATCGATATCGAATTGTTATGATCCATTGCCTGAAATCCAAGGACAAATTTCACCATCATTTTGTTTGGTTGCATTATTAGATACCATCACAGTTGATGCTTATAAAAAATTCTATGCAAACAGAACAATTCCTCAATGGGATTTGATTGATTTAGGTCCGAATGTGACTCCATTTAGTATCGGTGCAAAAACAGCAGAAACATTGAAAATTATTGGTGAACATTTATTCCCATTAGCACAATGGATCATTTGGTTAGATGGTAAAGGACGTATGAATGACATAGACAAATATTTATCTCAGGTTATAGCACCATTCATTAGTGCGCCACATCCAGATAGAAATCGAACATCAGCATCAGAAATTGCACCAACAATCGAACGTTTCAGTTATCGAGAGAAACCATTTTCTTTTCGGATGAATCTTTCTCTTGCCGATATTAAACTTCAGGAAAACGAATATAAACGAGATGGATTTTACAAACGTTCCGATGAATTAGGATTGAAAATGCATGATATTGCTGTTTTCTTATATCGAAATAATCATCCTTGCATCAGTCGATTTTTATGTGGTTGGCACAATGAAGTGAATTATTATTCTTATCGAGGACAACTCTCCGTTTATTACAGTGCTGTTCGATTGAATTTAACAGCACATTTAGGAGTACTATCTAAAGAATTTTATTCAACTGTGAATCATCATGCCGTTTGTTAATAATATACACGTAGTCTTAGTGTTCTGTTGTTTTTTTTTCTTTCAATAAAAAATGATTTTTCATATTAATTTGGAATTTCACCACACAAAAAAAAGCGAGAGAGAAGAGAAAAAAAATTAAAAGATGGCAAGAGAGCGAGAATCTAAATTCAACATCCGATCAATTTGTATCAGACTAGTGTTTCAGGATTGAATATGTCATTATCATGAGTCCTCGTTGGATGCATTTGACCATTCTGATCGTAGTAACATGTGCATTGAGATTGTTGTTGTTGTTGTTGCTGCTGACGACGAAGTGTGGCGGCTAGACGTTGATATGGACATTGACCATCTTGTATGGTTTCATAGATATGTTGTGAATCGAATACAGGTTGTGGCGGATAAAATGTTTGTGCAGGTGTACTAAAATGACAACGAATAGGCACAGGAGGAAAGTGTATCATTCGATTGTAAGGTGTCGTTGAATGATTTGGAATATAAATCGAATGATTATCAGATGTTTTCGTTTTCGATAATTGTCGTTGCATAGTCAATGAATCATTGAGATCTTCATACGGACCTGTAGCTGTTGTCGTTGATGTCGAAGGTGTCGTATCTGAATGTGGTTGAGTTGATTGGCAAACATATCTTGATGATAATGTCATTTGTTTTTGTGGATCAAGTGAAGTTAGAACAGGTGTTTCACCATAAGTGATCGATGATGATGACGAACCCGATGAACGTATCGAGCAAATAAATGGTCGATCGGTTTTCGAGTCGAGTGCTTTCTTTGTTCGTCGTTGTCGCCAACAGAGAATTATTAAAATAAGATTAAGCAATAAAAGTATCACAACAAAAATAATCGTTAGAATTAAAATATACGATAATGTATGACGACGTTTATAAATCGAACTGATTCGTGTCGATGATTCAGTGAGTAATATCGATGTTGTTGTTGTTGTAGTAGTCATAATAGATTTCGTTGTCGTTAAATCGATTTGATTGTTACATGAAATTTGTAATGGTTGATCACTGTCTATGATCAACCAGAAACCTTTTCGTGTAATAACATCATTCGTTTTAAATGTTACGTCGAATGATGAATTCAATTGAATTAACGACGATGATAATTGATTATTATCATCGATAGTCGAGCCACAATACGAACGATTCGCTATTTGTAAATGATCTCGTGAACAGACGTTATTCTCATCACGTTCTTCGAGATAAAAATCAAGAAATTGTAGACGAACTCGACTCGATTGTTCGATATGACATGAACAATTCAATGAATTTTCGTATTCTTGTGGATAATTTGGACTACGTAGAAATATACGATTTTCATTCGAAACCAAACGAGCATCACAAACAGATAAACTAGGACCTTGTAAACATGAATAATCTAATACCATATAATCACTATATTGACTACCTACGAAAAAGAGAGATCATATAATTCGATTTGACTGTTTTAGAATCAATTTTACGTACAAATATGTAAATATTGTGGATTTAAATCGAGATCACATGTTGTCAGACCGTTGCATTCCATGCCGATGTACGTTGTTCTTGTCGTACAATCACCTGGTTGATACGAACAAGTCGGTGTTGATAAAGATTTTTTATGTACACCGAATGTTAAATTTCGTACGAGAATATAACCATTATTTGCACATGATAAAGTGACTGAGGTTTTTCCAATGTGAATCTGTTTGTTGTTGTTATTATTATTCTGATTATTTATTGTACAACCGCTAACACTTTCAGATGAGATCAATGTAATTTGCAATTGAAATACGAATAAAAATATATATAAATTCATTTTATTAATCTGAAACAAAAAGATGAGAACGTGTCTTGGTCAATCGGATGATAAACGCATATGTATGTATGGTAGAAATCGGATCTATTTAATAAATAATCGAATGAGTAAATGAATGTTCTCATACTTGACGGACAGTATGTTGAAGATTAACGAGGGGAAAAAGAAGAAGATCATTTCATTTGGCTTCAATTATTCTTCTTCGAGCAACTGTTGTATTGGAACGATAATAAAGAAAAACATCATTATGCAATAAAAGAAAATGATGACGATCAATATCCGTATCCTCACTCTGTCTCTGTCCCTTACGCTTATTCTCTTGTGTATAAAACGCATGAAACAAAAAAATAATGTCTCTGTTTAATGTTCACGTACATTTTTTTTGTCAAAGGCTCTAGCCTCAAGTCGAATAATATAAAGAATAACTCATTTGTAAACGAGTATTGGCGAAAGTGGTTCGTCCCTCAAATTCATCCATCATCTTTCATCGTATATGTCAGCACCCATACAATTCGTAGGTTATTCTTGTGCGTATGTGTGAAGGACAGTTCGGTTTGACTGGAAATGGATAATTGCATATCTTGACTGCTATCTTTTCCGATGTCTACTCGACAGGAGTCTGTAATTTGCGTGCATAGAGAAAAGAGATTGTACTTCTTTTATCCTTGTCTGTCTTTCTTCTACTATATGACTCAGCCTATACTATCATCATTATCCATTAACTCATGACTGTAGTAGTAGTAGTTGTAGTACGAGAAGTCGATCTATTCTAGGAAAAAGAAAAGATAAAACGAGCTGCTGATTGACTCATGACGTTTGGATCGAAATGACCCTGAAGCTACAGCTGCTCGGTCAATCAATTTTTTTTCATAGTCCTATCCATAATGTTATTCTTTGAGGCCATACCTCAACGAATAAGAGAGTATCAAGTAGCAGCACATACGGCATTGTTTCAATGAGAAGAGAAGAAGAATATAAAAAAAAAAACTAGAACATACCGCACTCCCAAGGCTAATCAATGAAAAGTGGAAGAAAGATAATAATAAAAAAAAAGAATGAAAACAATGTTCAATAGTACAAACAATAGAACGATGTCGACCTTTATTTTAAACAAAATATATACATACACACGCACACGTGAACATAACTACTTGAGACGACGTTTAGTATTTATGGACAATCATATAAAAGCGTTGACAAATGATAAATGACTATTGAAACTTTCGAAGGGAAATAAAAATGACTGTCTCTCTCTCCCTCTCCTCCCTCTTCTCGTTCTATTATAACACAATTGACTATCAGACCGAACCAAATGGAATTATGCAATCGATATTCTCTTTCCTTGCAACTGAGCAGGTGGTCAAGAAAAAGTGAAGCAAGACATATTAACCATATGTATAACACCTCCTTTTTTATTAAGTACCGTTTCAAATATTACAGTCAACAGAAGAAGAAGAAGAAAAAAGATCACATCGACATATTCTCGATGTATAAATATGGCACAGTGGCACCAATGTGTGGAAAAGATCAGAGAAAAGATGAGAAACATCTTTGATAAATCATTTCAAAGTATTCGTTATTGATGGATCATAAAAATGAACTCAAGTGTATTTACAATACACACATTTGACTTGGAAAAGATGAGAGAGAAAGAAAAAGAATAACAGACGGAAGATATTTGACTAAACTATGGCAAACAGATAATTTATGAGGTTTCTGTTATTTCAAGATAGTCATATATCGTTTCCTATTGTCATATTTCTATTTTTCTCATCCTAGAATAAACAATCTCATGATAAAAAGAAAACAACGAAAACTAATCGAAGTATTTTTCAATAAGAAAATTTCATTTCGAATAAATCGATCATATCAATCATTATTAACCCTGAGGTCCTCTTTCATGTCTCAGCTGTGACTTCTTGTCAATAAGATGATCATGATTTCGTTCGTCATCTTACCTTCACAACATGTCGCTTGATTTCTTTTCTTCTTTGTTTCATATTCAAATAAACTGCTGCGATGATTGGGACTGTTACATTCTCTTCTCGACTATTTTCATTTCATTACACTTCTCAAAATTGACCATCGAGAGAGAGAATAAGAGAAAAAGGAGAATGAATGAATGAATGAATGACCGAGAATGCCAATCAAGTCAAAAGAAGAAAAAATATATAGATGTATGCGATATGGGACTTTCATTTGCGTGTATAGAGAAGATAGGAGAGTTTATTTGGACAGACACGATGTCGTCTCGTGCGAAATATGATCAATTTTCAAACAACATACATATATAGATGTGGGATAGACGCTTATCTTTATGCACACACAAAAGGTGATGTTCAATCAAACGATTCAACAGTAGTGGCATCCGTCATTGAGAACAATCTTTCTCGTTCTCTAACTCAATGCACAAAGATTGAATCGAAAGAAAATGCAGTTTACTTATTCGCCTTTGACTAATATTCTTACTATACTAAATGCAGTTCGTCTGATCTTTATCTCATCCAATCTATTGCATGAACGCCAACTGACATCATTCTGTTGTATTTTTTGCTTCATTGGATATCTTTTGTTAGAAAAAAACAAAAAAGGAAAAAAAAAGAAATGAAAAAGAGATCAAGTTAATCAACAATGCGAAAAGATATTGATTAAAACACCATCATTTCCTTTATTATGCATAAAGGTAACTAACCTTGAGGCTATGCTTGAGTATGTGTGAATGTCCATCTGTATAATATTCATAAAGAGAAAAAAAATGAGAAAAGAGAAAGGAAGTTGTTTGTCTATGTCATGCTCATTTTTTTCTCTTTCTCGTTCTTTCTTTCGGTTCGTTTTTAAAGTGTGATGTTATTTAGGCTTCAAATGACCTTTATTCATTGTCTTTTGACAATGTGAATGCACACATATTTTCAAGTGGTGTTGGGGACAATCAATCGGAAATTCGGCTGTATGATGATCGATGATCTGAGCGTGTGCATGCGGGCAAGCGAAAGGTGCTTCATTAACACTTTCATATATACACACTTGACACGTTTTGATATAAGAAGAAGAGGAAAATCATTTGAATAATAGTGAATTTGCATAGCAAAATCGACTAATGACGATGATGATGAACATTACATCGACGAGAAAATGTCTTTTCTAATTTAATAAATGAGTCTAGGCGTACTCCGCCCGATTCTCTACGATGATGATGATTGATAAAATAGGATGGAAACAGCGGGGATAATAATTATTCTATTGAAACACAATAACAACTATCCAATCCACTTAATAACAACAACGAAGAATAGACGAGTTTTTTCTTCAATTAAAAAATTTACTCACAATATATTTCGCTTCGGCATCTAAGTGGCATGACGATAAGAAAAAAAAAGAATAATTGTCATTGCAATTCACAGTCGATAATACACTTCAACTTTTCCAGAATAGAAAAAAAAAGAAAGGATATAAACCAATAATTATCTATGGCGCAATCACTACTACAACTCATAATTTCCGCTCAACTAGTCCAATGCTATTAACTCATCGGACATGACAACGGGGTTCCATCTAACAAGTGAAACTCGAGCTTTATATGAGTTTGTCCATTTACTCATTCATAATTCTTCTTCAATTTTTAATTTGATTTCTACGTATATATCCGAGACAAATATAAATTGACATCATGTTCTTTTACTACTACTACTACTACTACTACTAGACTAAAAGTAAAAGATCAATATTTATTCTCTATTGTACGTATGTGTATGTGATCATCTGTTTGAAGTCGTACCGAAGCTAATTTCCGTCTCTTTAGACTTACGATTCATGGTCAGGTGTTGTTCTGACTATTATTCTAAATAGGTCATAATAGTTATAAGATAAATATTCCCAGATTGGAAAATGAATATTGATGATTGTGCGAGTAGAAGCATAAGAAAAAAGAGAGTGAGAGTGAGACATCGTATTCCCTCGAGTTCGCATGCCTTGTGTTAATGCGATAATCGTGTTGCATGTGTTCTGTCGAATAAGAATACGATCGATCACTAGACGACCGAAAAAAAATGAAGAATTGGATTAACCGGGAACGAACGAGGCGAAAGATAGATCGTTTCCAGACACGATTATTGACTAGTACCTTAATTTTTAAATAGAAAGTATATTGAATCACTGAGAATAAGAAGGAAGAGAAAAAAAAGAATCTCATCGAAATAGTATAATCAACGATGCATATATAAATTTGATCATGGAAATTAGATAAATCTTGTTGTTTTTTCCTTGAACATTTTCTCTAAGAGAAAAAAAGAATCTTTTTTTTTTCTTTTATTCATTGATTGTATTTCCTCAAGAAAGGAACTCTATGAACACAAACACGCAATAGACATATTTAGTAATATATATTGGCGTGTTCATATTCATCAATGATTTCTCTTATTGATAGATGAAGTAACAAGTGCACTAATAATCAGTCGATGACGAATTACGTTCATGTGTATATACAAGTACTATTCAATCTGTCAGATAGAACATACACTATTATATCAATAAATTTCTAAATCAATTAATAATAAAATGTGTGTTGTGATTGAGTGAAAAGAATCGTTCGACTTGGGAATGATATTCTATAGAAAACAATCAATTTTTGATGATTTAGAGCGATGATTCGTATTTATTGACAAAATTTAGATACATAGATGTTCAAAGTTTTATCATTTACCATCCACCATAACCATAAAAGCCGCCGTAGCCTCCACCGTATGGATATCCACCACCGAATCCTCCATAACCACCTCCGTAGCCACCTCCATAGCCACCTCCATATGGAAATCCGCCACCGAATCCTCCTCCATATGGATATCCACCGCCGAATCCTCCATAACGTGGACCGAATCCACCACGTCCACGGAAGAGATCGTCACTACTCCAACCCATGATGAGAATTTAAATTTGAACTAGAATAAAAATTTGTGTTCGTCCTCAATGAAATCTTTTTTCTTCTCTCTAAACTTACGTGTTTAGAATATAAAACTTGTAGTTCTGTTTAATGAATGATTTCTATTGAAAACTTCAGCTCCTTTTATATCTCATCGATATGTTACGCAAACAAATCGATGAGTAAACTCGAATTATTCAGTTCGAAGAAGGCGTAAAAACATGTTTCAAAACAAAAACCAGTTTTGTATCTATCAACTGAATCACTGACGCATAACCAGTGACGTCAATTATTGTATAATTACGTCTACTTTGATTTAATGAATCATTCATGAAATACATTTATTAAAGAAATAAATAAAACAAACTACTCAATAGAATATTAAATGCACTTATTCGATCACAAAAAAAGATAAATAAATAAATATTAGTAATCATTTTCGTTGACGTATCTACGTCGACGTTTCGAATATTTTTCTTGACTTTGACTACGATCATTTCGATTAATTTTCGTCGATTTTTCATTGAGCATTCGATTTGATATATCTTCTAAGACTGTAAGACGTTGTTCGACGTTTTTCTTTGATTTTAAAGTTGCATTTTGATTTTTTAAAATGAACACTTCTGATTCAAGTCGATTGATTTCATTTCGAAGATGATTTGGTTGTTCTCGAATTTGTTTTGTTAAATATTCAATATGACCAATAAGTTTATAAACAACTGGATCACGTACTGATAAAACAGGTGTATTCGCAATTGGCATTGGCAGTTGATCCCAACGAGATTTTCTCGGAATTCTCTGCATCATACGTTCGAAAACTAATGGCACATCATTGATGACGAACGTACTTGTTGGCATAAGAAGAATTCGATCAACAAAATCGTAATTTACAAATGAAATTAAAGCTTGATTATTATCGATACAATCGATTTTTGTTATACCTAATTGATAATTTCGAAAACATTGATAAATTGTTGTTTCAGTGAGAAGTGTCATTGGATAGATTGGTGGAGATAGTTTAATAAATAATGTTTGTGAATCAATATGCCAATTGGCTGAATCGAATCGATAACGACGTAAACGAAGAGTTTTTTCTTTGAGAAAACATGTTTGAAATGTAATTAAATGTTCAATAGGAAATTCATTTGAATAGGTAATTAGAGCTGATTGAGATTGAGGATAGGTATCAATCGATTCGATAGAACCATATGCAGAAAAATAGTTTCGTAGATCATTAAGATTTATGTGATGAAAATCAATATCGAGAATAAGCAATTTCGAACGATTGGTCTGGATTGATGACGTCATTGAAAGAAAAAACAAAACCAGGGATGAATGGATGAATTGATTTAACTGAGAAAATATTCGAAGAATGGAAAATATTTATAGACAATTTATGAACAAAAAACACACCGAGAAAGAAATAATCGATCGGTAAAAATTTTTGTTTTAAGTTGAATTAATAAAAAAATCTATGTCTTTCGTTTTATTTTGTTAATTAAAAAAAAACAATTTCGAAAATCTCGATCATATATTGCATTTTCATAGATGACACTATTTTCTTTATTTAAAAAAAAAAGGACGTCACATTACAAATTCAATTCGATTTCTGTGCCACCATTTCAATCTGAAATCTCACGCCACCTTCAGCAATTTCAGCCGTAACTCGACATGGATATCCTAAATTCGTTAGGATTCCTTTGATTAATCCTATTGAATACGAGATATACAATGTCTGTAGTCGATTGGCATTCTCAATTGATTTATTCATCGAGACAAGCGTTTGCTGTAATAAACGAAATTTGATATCATGAATCACATAAACACCTTGATGGTTTGTTCGTAGATTATCGACTTGTTTTTTAAATAAACAAATCCATAATTCTTTGCAAAGATATTTTACTGTATCTAATTCATCACGGTAACGAGCATTTTCTTTCGATAATTTTTCACTTAATGAATAACCAACACGAAAGCCGATTTGTGTTAAAGTTGCTATAGCTAAATCGATATCGGTTTCGTTTTCATTTTGATAATATTCAACAATTGACATGTGAAGATAATCGAAAAGACTTTCGTCAACCATCTAAATAGAACAAACATTTATTCACAATAAATCCTCTTTATTTCTCTCTGTTGTTTTTTAAATTTATTTAGGTTTTGTTTCTAAATCAGATACACGACGAACAAAAATATTATTTTTTGTAACATCAACCGGTGCTAATTGTACATCAGCACCGTATTCATAATTATACGATGATGCAATTGCAAGCATGTTTCCTTCAGAAGAAAACGCTAAACTTGTTATACCAGCTGGATATCTGAAAATAAACTCGAATTGTTCGTTTGAATTCGAAAAGCAAAAACCTACTGATGAAATTGACAGAGACGTTTTTTATTTGCACCATCCCACATATTTACAAATGCGTCCGAGCCTCCCGTAGCAAATGTTCCGTATTGTCGTTGAAAGGCAATGGCATTGACAGGAAAGATATTTTCGATATTATTATCTTTGGAACGATGACATTTGAAAGCGTATTTTCTCTTTTGAATTTCAGGATTTGAATCGAAAAATTCGACGGCAACACGACCTTCGATTGAACTAAGAACGTATCCTTGTTTATTAGGAAAACACCGAATACAACGTGTTTGATATTTTAAATTCGATTCACGATTTTCCATCGGTGTTTGACTGCTAATCTTTCGTAAATCCCAAATCGTTACTTTACGTTGTGCAGTTCCGACAACGAGATATTCGCCGACACTATCCAAAGTATACGCCTATCACAGAGGAAAACAAACGCAAATAACTTGAATATTTCTTTGAAATTATTCACTTACTTTATCAGGTAATTGACAAGTGTTGAGACAATTGGGTGTACGTACATCCCAGAATTTTAATGTTGAATCCCATGAGCCAGTTATAACGAAATTACATTCAGGAGAATAATGAACGCATCGAATAGCATTCTCATGATTACCCAGGTTGATTTCTAATTGAAAGATCGATCAATTAATCTTTGGTGTGTTGTTTTCGAAATTGAAAATCTTACCTTGTTGACTATTGAAATCATATCCTTTCAAACCACGATCTAAACCTCCGCTAAATACTTTTGCTGAATCCTAAACATAAAAAAACAATCATTCGATCTTTTCATTGTGGAAATTTCTACCGCAAAACAGCAATCTAACACTGGACCAGAATGTTTATACATCGATCGAAATGTATGTTGATTAACATCGTATAAACTAAATCCCGAAAAAAAAAATTAAATATGATAAATATTTTCTCGGATCGAATATTACCGAACTGAGCCGTCCCACGACGAGGCAATTAAAAATTGACTTTGATTATTGGGTGAGAAATGAACAGATGTAATTCCATCTGTTGGTGGATTTTGAAGTTGAAATTCCGTCATATTACAAAAACAAACAAGCAAATTTTTCTAAGCTATCTGATCTGAAACTACAAACTAGAAACTAGAAAAATTGTTTATTGCGAAAAAGACGAAAACATGCAATTGAAAAAAAAAGAAAAAGACAAAAAACTGATCTCTGTTTATGAGGATAATGTAGGATTGCTCTGGATTTGCACTTTGCCGTCACGATTGCCGAAATATGCTTTGCTGATCATATTGATGAATAAACCGGTTTCAACAACACCTGAATTTGAATAGAAATAGAAATTAAAAAGCAAACGATCAATCTCATACCAGGAATTAATTTTAATTTTTGATTAACTTCAGACCAACTTGAGATATTCGAAATATCGAATTTCCAATCAAGAAGAAAATTTCCTTGATCAGTTAGCACAGGACCCTAAAAAGTCGAGTGTGTCGTCTTGTGAAACACAAAAAATATTGTAGTTCAATCGAAAACATACGACTTTTTCCGTGCCTTCACGAACGACAACTTCTCCGCCGAGTTGTTTTTCAATTTCTTTTTTCGCTATTTTATAAGCAATTGGAAGAACTTCAATTGGAATGCCTTTGTTCCATTTATCACCCAAACGTTTCGAAAATTTTCTAGATTATTTTCATTTCAAAACAAATCATCATTCACTTTTTTTATTTTACTTTTCATCTGCAATCACAATAAATTTCTTTGCACAAACAGCAACGAGCTTTTCTTGTGTTTGACATCCGCCACCACCTTTTATACAATTAAAATCGGCGTCAACTTCATCGGCACCATCGATCGCAACATCAAGCTTTGCAACAACAAAGAAAACAAACAACACATACTCAAACAACGAATTCAACGATCGACTTACATCTTGATATTCGACCAGACTGCCTAATTCTAAACCATTGGAAAGTATCAATTCACGAGCCTGAAAACAACAAAAAAAATTCGTCAGTTCATTTGATTACGAGGAGACAATCTTTTTCAATATTCGTCTCAATCGATTACAAACTTGTAATGAAGTCGGAACGCAAATTAAATCAAGTTTGTCCTTCTTCACCAATTCGGCTATAAAATTTCAAATAAACAGAAAGAAAAAAAGACACAAGCTAAGCAAACATATGAAAAGAAAAAAAAAACAACGACCATACCAATTCGTTTAACAGCTGGAATTATTGTTGAACCAGATCCAATACCAATAATATGAACATTCTTTAAAAAAAAAAGTCAACAGATTGAACTAATTATTCGTTTTTTTCTCGTACACTATTGATCTGTTCATCGACAGCAGCGAATGCAGCCGCTTCTTTTGCTTTATCAACTGACATGAATACGAAATGTAACAATCTAGAACTGAAGTATGATTGTTGTTGATATGAAACGAATGAACGAACAAAAATGAAAACAAAATAAATCCCATAAAAACACACATTGATATCAAAAGAAAACGAAAAAGAATTAGAAGTTCGCACGACAATGTGGACATGTTGATTTATTCGATGATCGAAACCAACGAAACTAAACAAAAGCAAAAGATATTCGAATTTTTCTTTTTGCAAAACCAAATTTCAACTTACTAAACACGCGTCATGAAATTTCTTTTTACATGTTCGACAGGTTCGTTTAGGCAATTCATTATTTGTATGTAAAATACAATAACAAATCGAGCATTCTTCAATACCTTGCATCATTTTATCGATATTTTTCTTCCAATGTAATAAACCATCAGCAATAGCACCATTCTAAACAATTCAAATATAGATTTCGCAAATGAACATCGGCTTAATTACGTTTTGTGTTAGATTGGTTTTCAATTGTAACATCCATTTATTCCATTGTTCTTTAGTAAATCCAATATGATGTGTACATTCAATAGTCGTATTACTTAACGGATAATTCTCTGGTAGTTTAATACAGATTTCAACTCGAGATGATTCGATATTATAAATTGCTGTTATTTCACGTGTATTCAGATGTTTTTTAATATTGAATAGGCCACTTTCACCGATGTGAATATCTTTTAATGATGATGCTGAATCTAATTGTTGCTGAATGAGAACGGGACTGACATATTTTTGAGTGAGACGATCGATAGCATCTCGAATATGTTTCGTTTGATTGGAATACCATTCACGGACAAGTGCAGGTATTAAACTTAGACATTGAAAATAAACTGAACAAGCCAGATGTGGAACTGAATTTGGAGAATTTAATTCACCTAAATAAAAGCAATTCAATTCAAGATAGAGAAATATGTGTGCTGAATGTTACCGTTTGGATTTAGTTGAATTTCATTTTCAAACATTGATTTTGAATGTGTTAATTTCTTAGTTATCGATGAGACTTGCATTGATAGAGGATCGATGAAAACGGGATTTGCAGGAATTAAACCCAAGACAATTGTTAGAAATCGATCGACTAGTTTCTTTTCTTGTAACATCAATGTATACGTATATTTATCTTCCATTGATAAATAACAATTAATAAGATTTAAAATCAATCGATAATTCAATAGTTCACTTATGAGTACATAATCTTTATCGGTTTGAACGAAATTTGGTGTTTGTGTCGTGAGTATTTCATGTTCATCATCATTCAATAAATGTTCATCGACAAAATCATTTTCAGTCAACATCGAGCCGATTGTATGTTCTGTACGTGCCAATGATTCGATCATTGAACCAGGCAAACGACAGATATGTTCATCTTCAGTAATTTCATTTGAATCTATGGTACTTTGTATTAATGATTGAGCTACTGATGGAAGTAGTTTGACGAGAAGATGATAGGCTGAATACTGAATAGATCGATGAGGTGTTTGAGAAAGTAAACGATAGAGATGATTGAATACTGTTTGAATTGATTCGGATAGATTCAATTGATTGTCTTCAGAATGAAAAAGCGGTTTTAAATTATTTTCAATAAGGTATTCAGTTGGTATGGTACAAATAGCTGAACAAATCGATTTAATCATTTCATTCGTAACTAAGAATGATGAAAATTCTTTTAATGCACTTGGTAAAGCAATATAAAGTGGAAATAAGCCTGAATAAATTGCTTTACTATGAAGTATTAACCATTCGTCAGCTAAGTCTTTTGAAATTGAATCATTCGAAAAATGTTTGCCAATTGTTGTCAATAGATTCGACGAGTAAATAAAAAGAAATTCTGTTCGTAAACTAAATTGTTTATTAATCTGTTCTTGAACATTAGTTAAATTCGTAAATAAATTACTAATTAAACATAAAACTTTATCCCAATAGTCATGTTTTAATGTGTTTATTATTTGTCCATGATTTAATACTGTATTCCAAAGTTGAATTAATTCGAGATTTTCTTTCGACGATAAATTTAACTTAACTAAAATCTCTAAAATCTTATTCAATACGTTTTCATCGAGAATAACACCTAATCGATTGATTAATTTCAATAAATGATCGAGTGTTGCCAATGTCAATTCACTTCGTCGTTCGTCTTGACATTGTTCGATGAGATAGTCGACTAAAGTCTTCAATTGAGCCTCACGAAATGACGATGCAAGAATTAAATGACAATTTAATTGATCATTTTGATTCAAGAGAAATGTATAGTGAAGATATTCATCACGTTGATTTAAGTGTAAATAATGATCGCGTATTTTCGAATAGAAATGATAGTAGATCAATTCGCCGAAGAATTCTTTCGAATTGTAAGTTTGTTCAATGAGTTGAATATCTAAATGAAATACTGGTAAATTAAATAAACGTTCCAATTGTCGATAGAATGTTTGACATTCGATTAAACGATATTGAAATAGATAATAATTGAGAATTAATTGTTTAATTAATGAATCATTCCGCCAAAGATAGGAATTGAGTTCATATTGACGAAAAATCAACGAACATGCGAATTGAACATCGTTGAGACGTTCGTTTTCGGAGAATTTCTTATTTAAAATTCGTATTTCCATTGTTTGATCGGGCACGATCCAACCGTGAAGCATACCGTAGATCCATGATTCGTAAATGAATTCATCGGTGAGAGTAATTCGTTTGAGTAGTTTCGAATGGAATTTTTCTGTTAGTTGATTTTGTTCTTGACAAATCGAAAGAATTGTGTCGATGAAATGTTCGTTTTCTAATTGATTTGTTATTAATGAAAAAATATGCTCAAGAATCTGTTCGATAAGATCCTGTTCGACTTTCTTCGATTGTTTTAATGCTCGAAGCCAAATCGCTCGTTGATGTTCGCTTAATTGAAAATTTTTCTTGAGAGTATGGTTGAAATCATTTTGTAGATAAAGTTGAAAGAGTCGTTTAGTTGATTTCGATGTTGAATAGGTTTGATCGATTTTGTCAAATAAATATTCAGCAACATGATCAATACTTTGCATGAGATCATCGTGAAGTTCAAGATCATTTAATGAACTGATTTGTTCGTCGAATAATCGACATGCAAGAAAGACGACTTGTTCTTCTTGAGTTGAATTAAGAAATTGTTTCGAATTAGTCGATGAATAGAGAAGCGATGAAAGTAGCTGAAATTCTTCAGTTGAAACTGGAAAATTCATGTCATTGCTTTCGTTTGATTTCGTTACACTCGCGGTCATATTGAGCAATTGCTCGAGCACGCCATGAGTTTGTAACCATTTACGAAACGATGGCAATGATTCGTATTGACAGACGATTGACGCTAGGAGAAAGTAAAATCGTCGAGATGAATCAAGTTGAATGAGATCGGCAAGGACACGTTCAACGATTTCATCCGATGAATTCAATGAATTCAAAATCTGTATCGTTAATTTAACAATATGATCCAATGAATAACGTTTTTCAATGGCAATTTTAATTAAAGCACGTGAATAATTCGAATAGAATAATTCAGCAAGTGTATTCGTTTGATTTGAATTCGAAATTAATTTCTTGAGCATTAATTCGATAGTACTCTCAATTGAAAAATCGACTAGACGAATGAATAATTCTAAACCATATTCGAATGACGCATCATTCGAATGATCAAGACAATATCGATAACATAGATCAATGAGTTTCGTTTGAAAATCAATGAGATAAGTATCTTTTGCGTTTGATTCATCGTCGATATCATCGGATTGAAATGTTGTCGAGTCAATTGATGAAAGATCCGTTGATGATGATGATGTGGCAAACCGAAGACTTTTTAATTTTTGCGGACCGAGTAATGTTTTGAATAGGAGAGTACTTTGTTCGAATAGAAATTTGCTTTCATTAATCGAAAGATTTTGTTGAATTAAATCTTCGAACAATGATAAAACTCGATCTAAATGTTTTGAATAGAGTTGAAACGATTTGATTGATGTTAACAAGTAGATATATTGTCGAGCGTAAACATCTCGAATTGAACAATCTTTATCGAGTAATGATAGACGAAGTAAAGGAAGTAAACGTTCATTGAGAAAATCAAATTGATTATCAATATGAGTTTCAAGAATATAAATCAAACAGTCCATGTAACATTTTAATAATGAATTGACATTATTCATTTGTTGTCGTCCTTTAATCGACAGTATCCCGTCTTCCATTGATTGAAAGAAATTTTCGATAAATTTTAAATTTTCATCGTTAAAAATATTTGTCGGTAGTTTCTCAAGTAAAGGCACAAGACAATCTTTAGCACCGAAAACGTTACCATGACAAGCACTGCGTAGGAAAGCGTATAGTTTCGGAAGGAAAGCTTTTTGAAAATTAATCATTGACCAACAATCATCGAATGTTTCAAGACAAAGAATAAAACAATCCCAAATAAGTGGACAAAGTTTCGGATCGGTTTCGTTGATTGCATAGAAAACACTAGGAATGATTTTTGTTTGATATTCTTTAATAACATCGGGAATGAGATTAATTAATTTATAGAGACATCGATAGAATGAACTTTGAATCTAAATAGATGCCTTTTGTTTTGAATATCCGTAAATACAAGAGAGAAATTCGAATTACTTGAATCGATTTGATTTTATCTAATTTCCAAAATTTACCCGAATCGAAAATGTTTTTAAATTGACTCGTCAATTCCGAACGTTTATTCTCATCGAAATAACTTAAAAACAATGCTAATGCTAATAAGACTTGTGTCAAACGTCGTTCATGTGCATCATCAGTTTCCATTTCATTTTCTTTCCTATAAAAAAACGAATTCTCATTTGATCAAAACTTGTTGTTGTTTTTTTTAATATCAACCTGTCTTTTAAAACATCAGAACATTGATTGATTTCATCGGTTAATGTCGTAAGGATTTCATTTCGAGCAAAATAAACAACCTCAGCTCGTCGATTATCTCCGGGAAATAATTTTTCATAGAGAGCTTTAGCTTTGGATGCAGCTGGCGCATACGAATCGCATTGTGACATTAACCAAATAGGTAGAAGAGCTTTTAAATGTGGTGCGAGATTCTTTTTCATTCGCGTGCCAATTGTATCGAAGGTCAATTGACATTCCACTCGAACTTGTTGATCAGAATCCTGCGAGAAAAATAAAAGAAATGTCATAATGAAACAGATTGTCGGATTACTGTGGACCATTTACGGTAATGTAGAGCAAAGAAAGGAAGAATACCACGGATTTTATCATCAGATTCATTGCTATCACAGTAATCACGTAATTCCCCGAAGGCCTTTTGAAAAACGAAATTGAAAAATAAAATAAATTCGTTGTCGAGATTTGTTTTTACTCGTTTTTTAGTTGTTGAATCTTTTTTCGTTAATTTTCTTAGAATAACACGTAGATCCGAATCGATTTCATTGTCGATTCCATTCTCATCGAATCCATTTGACTGCAGTGTTTCACCACCTAGACAAATTGCAATTCGAATTCTTTTCCCAATCTTTCGCCGAAGAAGTTTACCGGAAAAGATTGCAAATGGTGACACGCCTGGAGCTAAAACTAAAGCACTTGCTTTTGCACTACTTGTCGGCTAAAATGAAGACGAAATAATAATAAAATACTTTAGATAAGACAAACTACGTGAGAACTAATACTTTTAGATTTCCTCGTGTACGTTGTGTGCCTCGTTTCGACATTGTGAGTGACGGTGTTGTTGTTTTTCAAGATGAAGTTATCTAAATAAAATTTTGATGGTTCTTATAAATGAAAATTATTGCGAGTTATTGCATCAAATTTTTTCTTCTTCGCCTGAACAAAACATTCGTTATTCATTCGAGTTAGCACAGGCCAATCTATTCTGTTTTACATCGGATAAACTAATCAGAAGAATTTACAGTCATTCGATTGATTTCTAACGACATCTTGTGAATTCACCTGAGTACACCGAAATGCAAATCATATTCAATTAGCGAAATGACCTTGGCGTGCACGGTGATTATTGCTTAGCAAAGTGGGACTATGCAAGTTATGTCTACGGGGTCGGTATTAATTATGATTTGGTTATAAAGTACATCATATGTGGAAATCTAACGACAAATTTTATTTTCGTTTCTTTTTTATTGATGAAAATAATCGTTTTTTACGTTGCTAAATAAATATATATTATATATACACGCACATATAGTTCAAAATTATCATCGGTATTCTACCGAGTTTGAACAATTTTTAGAAATGGTGCCGCCATAGTTGGTTCTGACCATTGAACTTCTGCATCGTTCATTTTCGTTATTGTCATTATCGTACTTGTGATTAATAAACAAAACATAATTCCAATAACAACATAACAGATAATAGCTAATGTCAATGCTAATTTTCTCAAACGTTCGACTAAAACTGTACGTTTACGTTGCATATGCAAAACACGATTGACTTCATTTAAAAACTCCCAAAAAACTGTTCCATGTGGAACATCTTGTCGACTGAAATAATACAGTAAATTTTGTAAAGCTAACGGTTCTTCACCTAACCGATCATAGATAAGTGCGTCTTCAGATTTAACATGACTCGTATCGTACGTTTTTATTCGTCGTTCATCGACGGCTAAATTAAATTTCTTAACCGGTGAAAAACTTGCTTCTTGATCGATATTTTTAATTTCTTCTTGTGCACGTTTTAATTCACGTTTCATTTGCAAACCAATGTAGAACGCCGGCAAGGACGCATCTCGGCCTCGTTCGCTGATGCTCATAAAACGAATTCGATGTAGATTTCGACGAACCACTAACCAATACGAATTCGGTCGCAATGTGTACGATGTCATTGGTGCTTGATAATCATATTCGATTTCTCGTCGAGATACTGAACTTTTTGCTACGAGAGGAGATGCTTGATATGTTGGATTGGTAATAAGATGAATTTCTTGTTCTTTTTTTGATACACGAGAAAGACGAGTACGAATTGATTGACTCATGATGAATGAAATGCAACGGTGTTGATATGCTAAGACAAGATCGACTTGTCTTTTTGAAATGTTCTTTTGTTAACTAAATAAATATCAATATTAACTATTAGTGATCCGAATGTGCAAGTAAAGCTTCTATTTTCAACGGATTATCGATTAGTTTCAAAATAAATATTGTACTCTTGTTTGAAACAAAAGAAAAGTAATAAAGGAGACAAAAGAAAGTAAAAACGTCAAATAACTTTCATCAATATTTCCTAATAACATGTTGCCTGTACACAACGCGCTTCTAAATGACAAGGCCTCTTTTTCTTTATCCGACAAAAAAAATAGATACGACATCGACAAGGGGGATGATTTGCTAAATAATCAAAACAGATAGATGAGTGACACTCAAGGCATAGTTATTAGACTGTTTCTCTCGCATACTCGCTCTATCTCATTTTTTTACTCTGTTTTTATCAAGCAAATGAATCTGCGTATGTCATAGGCTATTAAGCATAAAATAACGAGCAAGTAGAGAAAAAAAGTGAGACGTGGATTGATGAAAAGAGAAATGAGAAAGAAAATGGTTTATGAAATTTTTTTTTCATTTTACCATCAAAGGTGAATAACATAAGTGATTCTGTTCTTTTTACCAAGAAAAAAAAGCTATTCACTTTCAATATATTTTCTCAACATTGTGATTTGTTTTGAAAATGCAAGAGCACTCAGTTGAAATCAAGGATTGTTAGACATTTACATCAATCATTTATATCTTAGTATTCATTCAACCGTTAATAGCACAGTCTGAATGAAGACAAAAAAGATTATTTAATTTATTTAAAATATCTTCAAATTAATAGTTATTATTCTCAGAAACTGTTACATGCTGATTTTCATTCAGATTCTATCCAGTCGAGTCCGCCATGTGGATCAGTGTCATAGAGTTCATGAAAATCTGAAGTTGTTTTTAAAACACTCAATATCAATGAAACAAACATTAATGCAAGAATAAGAAATATAATTATGGTTACGGCAAATGCAACGCGACGAAAAACCGCAACGCGTGTAATTTGCTGTCGATCATGATAAACAATTGAGCAAACGTCCGATAAAAACGGTCGAAAAACACTATTGTACGGCACTGCACATTCTTTCGAGAAATAATAGAGCAATGATTGTATAGCAACCGGTTCCTTGCCAAAACCTGAATAAAACAATGCATCTGTTGATTTGACATGCGACACAGTAAAACGTCGTCGATGTGTTTCATCAGTAGGCAAATAAAAGTACTGAACCGGACGAAAATTTGGTCGATTCTGAATATTTTTTATGTGATCTTGTACGCGACGTAATTCTCTTCTTGTTTGAAAAAATAAATACCAATCTCGAATATGTGGGCTTGTTTCATTCGATTGCATACCGCCCCAAGTACGAATCTTATGTAGATTATTTCGAACAATAAACCATTTCGAATGTGGTAAGAGATGAAACGAAGTTAATGGCGCCTCGTAATCATCTTGAGATATTGTAGAAAATTGAGGATTAATCATTGGATTCGCGATAATGCGCAATTCATACTCTTGTTTAACATTTTTACTACGACGGGACATTCTTTTTTTCTTTTCTGACTTAGTTGATGAATTCCTTTTTTTCTCTAATAATCGTCGCTGTTAACATTTTTTTCTTCTTCCACGGAGGAGAAAAAGAAGAAGAAGAAGAAAAAAAAAGAAAAGGAATAGTTCTCTCGTTTTTCGCAATTAAGCATCTTAATATAAAATTTAAAGAAGTAATAATATTTGTTCATTCTATGTCTATAAAACGAAAACTGATATTTAATACGAAATCATTTCAAACAATATTTAACTAACTGTCTCAATCTTTTCTTTCAAATTTACCTATGAAACGCATTCGATTGTATTCATCAAAGCAAAGCGACCATTCGTTCTGCTTCATGTTAAATTAACGTAATTGCCCCTTTTATTCAACAAGCATAAAGTATTCGTTCCCGATAAATTTCTTTTTCTTTTTACTGACAGATAATTATCGTTGCAATAAAATGTATTTCACAGTGAAATGAGGAAAGAGAATGTGTTCAAGGTTGTAGAGAAATATCTTTATTTTCATTTTAAAAATCTGCATGACTAAATACACGACTTAAAAAAAAGAGAAATGTGCGAGAATATAGAAAATTTATTTACAAGAAAAGAAGATGAAGATTAATTTTGAAGGTCTACTAATTCTTGAGCATCTTCATCATTGACTTTGGTCGATCGAGTTGAAGAAGGCGAAGCAGAACCAGCACGATTTAGTTCTTTGTAACCTCGAGTATCTCGATATGATGTCTGACTTTTATAACTATCGATTAATGGATTGCCTGGTTTCGAAGCAATTTCACCACTGAAACAAAAACAAAAATTCTATTTTTTTTTGAAAAATAAATTTCTTTGAAATATTACATAACATCAATAACCCAATCTCGGAAGAACGGTAGTAATTGATCGTCCATTGATGGTAGAACAACCATACGCTAGAGGAATTTGTGATAAAGAAAAATTTGTAATAATAGGTGAAATATATTTACTTTTAATTCATCACGAATACGTGCTTCGAGAAAGTCATGAATCAACGTGTACGAATATTTACTTTCGCCAAATACTGGTGTTACCTTGAGATTTAAATCCGGCATTTCAGGAAAACCAATCCTGCAGATAAAATAACACGTGTCAATTTGTTTTAAAATAGAAACTCGTTGATTTTTTGTTCTCACCATAAACGATCGCTTGGCGGAGGTGGAATATTAATCTATAAAAAAAAAACACGTGCATTATAGTCGAAAAAGAACGCTCTCCAGACTCAAGTGTGTTTACCGTCATCATGCCGCTGAAACTTGACAATTCAACTTTTGCACCGACTTCTGCATTCGATAGTTTCTCAATAGCACCAGCGACTGGCTTCAAAGCGGCAAATCGTTGAAAGTGTTTGTTTGCCGCAAGTTTTTGTAAAAGTGTTCCTAATTTTCTTGATGCCGCACTAAATTATTCAATAAAAAAGTTTCACATCGAGAAGAGAGAGAGAAAAATAAAACCGTACTTTTCAGGAATCTCTGGTTCTTTAGCTAAGAGTTTTTGTCGTTGTAAAATATCATCATCATCGATTTTATCGTCCTCTTTATGAGCTGTCTGATGTTGAGCATACATCGGTTGGTCATAAATGGGATTATAGTTAAGCAATTTTTGAAGAACTAAACGTGTTTTTATCGTGATTCTATTTAAACAGAAAATAAAAATCCAATTATTTTTATTGATTTTGTTTTTACTTGAAACTTCCACGGTAGAATAAAAATAAATTAAACCAAATGCCTTTGCTATTGAATTGCATAGGTTCAACTTTTAAAATCACGGGAAATGTATTTCCTAAGTCAATTGCTTCAACATGAAGATCTTCTAAGACACTGACCGCTAGTTCTTTGAGTTTCAATTCGATTTTTTCTTTCATTAAATCTTTGAATAATGGTTCTTCGAAAACATCGCAAAGTAATCGACGTGCAATAAAATTCAATGTTATAGCTGCTTCATCCAAACAGTCAGGTGAATCGAGTAGACGTTCGAGATTTTCCTCTTGTTTTCGAATTTTCTTTTTCATTGCTGCTGTTTGATGTGAACTGTTCGAATCACGATCCGCATCTTTATCATTCGATTTCTTTTCTTTTTCTTTTTCGACTGTATCCGTTCGTAATCCTTGAGCATCCAAACGGCCATGTACCATATCGTTCTTAATATCAACTTCATTGATTTGACTTCGAAGTCTTTCCGTATCACCTCTGTCAACAGCTGTTGTGTCTGGATAAGGTGGACCAATTGATTCAGCTCGTTTCATTTGTACACGTTCGTCGAGATTGACTGTATTGTCTTGCATATCATCAGCTCGTTCGCCTAATTCCGGAATTTGAACATCGGGAATACTCTGAGCAATCAAATTCAATGCTAATGGTCGTCCGTCGGTGTCGATCTGTGGAGCAGATGGTGCGCCCATTGTTGCTAAAATCTCACGATTACGTTCTTCTTTGCATCGACGTAAGACAAGTGATAATTTGTGAAACCAATCCTCTTTATCAGGTCCCGTTTCGAGAAAAAGACTGACAACAGTTTGACTGTTTTCAAAGAAATCAATTGTATCAAATTTCGATGCTTTTAAATATTGTCGATTGTCAATATTCGAATCAGAAATTTTCAAATCTTGAATTATAATTGGATATTCATTAACCCAATATTTAATTCGAGTTAATGTTGCTTCAGGGACTAACATGATATTTGCTTCGTTGAGAACATATGTTCGATGACCAACGAAGCTAATTTCTTTATCTTTTCCTAATTCTTCTTTTGCTTGAGTTGGCAAATGAATTGTTAAATGTTCATTATCAAGTCGAAGTACAACGGGATAACGAACGTAATCGATATCTTTATCGGCATCATATCGACCGAAAAGAATCTCTCCACATGTATGTAATGTGGTATGTTTATCTTCTTGAGGAGTTTTCTCTTGTTGAAATAGTTTTAATTCAGGAAAATCAATCCATTCATGAACAACAGTTTCATCGGCTTTAGCTGCCATGTAAATTCGAGCGAGAATATACGAAAAACCGGCGATAATAAGAAAACCAACGAAAAATCCACTGAAAAATGATGAGATCGGTTGCCAAATTGTGACTAGTAATGTAAATAGACCGACGACACCCTGAAAAAAATTCATCGAAATCAAATATTCGAAAAACAAAACGGTGGAACTTCTTACTGAAACAGGATAGATCGTTTCTTTTTTGACATTTATCTCTGGTTCGACTGTATGATATCGAAATTTCGGTCCGGCTAAGAGCATCGTTGCTTTTCTTGTTGGTTTATCTGCACGTACAATTTGTGGTTTGACTGTTGAATCGACTGGATCGAATTTATTAACAATATACTCGTCTGAACCACTTTCACTTGGTGCTCGAGCTTGTGCTCGATGCATTTCATTACGAACGCCACTCATAATAATATCTTTGGCTTGTTCAGAGTTTTGCGTCGAAAATATGTCTTGAAACGATCGAAATGAATCTGTATGCGCCATTCCTGATGTAGCTGCGGTTAAGGTGTCATTCGTTGGTCGTTTATTGCCACCAAAACCCATGGCAAGTTGATTGATAGAGAATACTGGCTCTGTAGGCACCGTTTCATTTACTAAAACACAAGAATTTATTCATTTCAATACAATATTTTTAAAGAAAAAGCGAAACGCTCAAAACGTACATTTGTTCTTTTCGCTATCATTCTCCATTTTTTTTTATTATGAAAAAGAAGAGAATAGAGCATGCACCATATAACCCTTTCGTTTTCGTTTTATCGAAATGTGACTATTTTCTTTCCTGTTCTTACCAGATGGCCGACGAAGATGACTTGAGGGTGGTGTTAAAGGCGGCTGTCTCTTTTCGTTAACTAATAATTCATCTGTTAGATTTGTTCGATTCGAAGAGTGACTTTGACTGGAACTAGTACTACAATGCGAGAGTCGACGACGTTCGATGTTGTCTGCAATGTCTTCTTTTATATTGGTAATTTTTTGGCCGAGTTTTTCTAGAACGCTGCCACTTTTCTTTTGCGATTCTGCGTGTAGATTATTCATTTGAACACATTGATTCTCTGAAAAGTAGAAGAGAAAAGCAGTTTTCTTGTACTGCTTGAACTCTCTAGCATTCTACTCGATTTTGATGATTTGACAGAACGGAATAAAGATAAATAAGAGAACAGCAAAGAAAAAAGAAAAAAAGTGCTCTCGATATTTTTTGAGATGATGTGAGCTTAGTTGTTATCTGCTGTATATTTTGAAATGGATTTTATCTCTTGTTTTTTAAATTTAAAAAGAAAACGTGACGTTATTATAGTAAGAAATCTCGGTAATCAAATCAGTTAAGATCAATGCAGAAGGAAAAAAACAATGTATCCTGTTTGGTTCTTGTTTACTCTTACTAGAGTAAATCTATGGAAAAAAGTATCGTATAGATGTCCTTAGTTGCTGTGCACGCTTCTTCATCTTCAAAAACCATTTGAAACGATTCATATTTTCAAATTTATTAGGAAAAGAAAAAGAGATAATGTCAAAATTTTGTTTTTTTACTGTCTCATTACACATCAAAAGTTATGGTGACACCTTGGACATGTTGTTACACCTCCCCAGTTAATGTTTTGCGACAATTCTATTCTCTTTTTCAAAAATTCGTCTCTTGTTCTATTCCTGGCATCCTGCATTTCTTTGTGAGCTCTCTGAAAATCTTGCACACGTTGTTGTTGTTTCTCGAAACCTTGTTTATAATTTTGAAATGCTTCATCTTCCTGTTTAGTCCATCCAGTCAATGGATCACGTTGATCACTGCTCGTAACATTTTCACGACGAAACAATTCCACAACTCGCATAGCTAATATTTTTCGATTACAATAACGAATTATAGGATCTTGTATCAATTGAAATGTATGCGACTTATTATGTTTTTCTTTCGATTTTTTGAAAACACTTCGAGCATAAATCATAACTTGAAGAACATTGTTCATGGTATCGTGGATGTTGAGTCGTCATTAGACTAATGCATTTTTAACAAACATAAAAATCAGGACATTGATCACATTTAAAGATTATGTCTTTATTGATATACATGATATTTAAACAATGATGGCAATACCCAATACATGCCACTAAATAATTCTTGTCTGTAAAGATCGATGATGGTCCACTATTTGAACCAGCTGTTTGTTGTTCATTGTTCGTATTTAAGAAAGCCTGTGCAATAAAAATAAAAATATTAGCTATCATCATTTATTTCTCTAATATTTACTTTAATTAGTTGATGATTTCTTTCGTCGTTCACCGGTAAATGTAAACAATTTTTACACACATTATGAATATACACATTGTCGACATTTATAGTATTCATCATTATCACCTATAAGATGAATTGCTTGTCCACACGATACACAAATAATCCAACTGGTGTTAGATATTGACATGTTTTCGTATGTAAATCATTCTCTGTTTTTATTCGTTTATATACTTGTGGATTTTCAAAATTGAAAGAAACCAATGAATGTGATACTCGAGCATTAGTTTGAAAGAGAAATTTTATTTGAATTACATTCTTAGTCAGCATTGAATAACAAGAAAAAAAAGAAAATTATGAATGAAAAGCTGGTTTTTCTTTGTGCTCATATTGAAGTACTCGAATCTAAAACGATGAATGCATTTCTATTCGAAAAAATCGAAAACAAAACGACGAACTTCTTTGATAAGATTTTGAAAGAATTGTTCGTATTGAGTAAAATCTAATTTCGCTTGAACAAGTGCTTGTTCCATTTGTTGATCAACCGATGTTAACATTTGCCAATCAATTGGCGAAACAATTGGATAGTTGATTTTCATTATTTCATCTTCACTTAACTCGATATCCCAACGTTGATAATCTTGTTTAGCCGCAAGAGCTTGACTATCGCTGGTAAGAATCGGTTCTAAGATCGATGTATCTTGAGTTTTAATTCCAAGTAGTTGTTTAAGCGAAGTTAACGGTGTTGTTGGTGTTTGTGATGGAATGATGAGTAGAGGTATTGGCGATGATTCAATAGGATTTTGATTGAGATTTAATCGGGCAAATTGTTCGGTTGACCAATTTAGAATATTTGATTGAAGTTCATTGGATAATGACAAGTGATTTAGATTCAACGAATGAATATGCGATGGAAATTCACTTAGAATTCGAATATATTCACGAATTTGAAATTCCAATCTAAATACCGAAGAAAAAAAACAAGATTTCGATATAAAAAAACTAAAAAACAAGCAACTTTTCTAGGATTTCACAAGGATTTAATTGAATAATTTGATTTAATTGCTGATCGATTTTACTAATTTCAAATCGTTTGTCGTTTATCTGTTGATGAATACGAGAAACTTGTTTTTGATCCAATTTATTCACTTTTTCAAGTTCACTTTGAATTTTCTTTTTTAATAAACCAATATGAAATTCAATTGATTTATTCTAAAACAACGAAAAAAGTGCTTTTAGATTTCGAACGAATCGATCGAAAACAAACAGCGATCATTGTATTTAAAATCGGTGTCAATTGAATTTGTTCGTCATTTGATCGACGTGATAGAACTTCTCGTTTACTTTCTTCGAGTTTTTGTCGAACTTTGCCACATTCATGACGAATATTTGATAAATGTACAAATCTATTTCAATTAATTTCAAAGGAAAAGTTTTCGTTTTTTACTGTTTTGTAAAATCTAAATTGGCTTTTGTCAACGCTTCTTCATACGATTGAATGATTAACGAGTTTTTTTGTGGTTCATCTTTTTCGATTTTACTTCAAGAGAAAAAAATTCATTGGAATCCAAAAATTAAGAAATAAAGACAGACTTTAATTGATTAATTCGTTGTTGAATAAGTGTATTTAAAACTGAACATAAATCAGTTAGATTCGTTGAATCTTCGATTTTGCCAAGTTTTGTACTTGTTAATTGAGTTAATAATTCTAAATCAATTATTCGAATTCAATTCAAACAAATGAATGATAGATTTCTAAAAACCTTGATGATTCGATCGATGATTCGATGTGAATAGAGAAAATTTGTCTTTAAGTAAAGCCAATTGTTTAAGATACGAGAGAAGTTGTTGATAGATTTGTAATTGTTTATCAAATGACGAGAGAAGAGAATATTCATCCTGAATCAATGTTTCAAGACGATTTAGTTCATTGAAAATATTTGTCGATTGTTCTGAACGTGCCGAATAGATTTCTCTTAAACGAAGGGAAATTCGTTGTTCGATTTGACCTTGTTGAATTTGAGCATTTTTATGTTGTTCCCATCGATCGGGATGACGTTCTTTTAATTCATTTATTCGGATTGTTTCTTTGACTTTTCTTTTAAAAAACAAACGAACACATAAATATTTCATTTTCTGCATCATATTTTTACTTGACAAAGTCAGGTGGATGACAATGTCGAATGATTTGTTGCCAAATATCTTGTAAATTTGAATTCGATGTTAAACAACGTAGATTGTCTTCATCGATTTTGATATTTGCTAATTAAAATGATATTTTATTTCGAATGAAAGAAAAAAAAATCTACTTTGAAATGATTGAAACCAACGTGATAAAGCCTCGACTGTTAGCGTTGAACGATCTTCAGTTAACATTTTCCTTTCTTTTCTAACTGTGTTTAGTCGAACGAAATATACATATACAAATACGTTCGTTCGATTTAACAACGAAATATCCTTAACGACATCTAGAGATGTAAGTCGACGTCGTCCTCGGTGGCGGCTGAGCCGCTCGGCTTACACCTCTAACCACAAGCTAAAACACGAAAACAAACCTCACAAGTGATGTTGCACCGAAGAGATTTGCCCGTATTCAATCCGAACGTTCTCGTCCAATTTAGTTAAATATCAAATTAACAAAAACATTTTTTTCTTCCGCTCAATCCTCTCTCATGTTTTGTTTCGCTAAAGTCAAAGTCTTCATTCTATACCGATCTCTTCATGTATATTTGTTCTCATTCATGCAGGAAAATAAAACAATAGTAAAAAAAAACAAATGTATCTATAGTTACATAGAGAGAGAACAAGCGATTAATCGCGATTTAGCGCACAATTATCACCTTGATTAATCACCAATTAATCATCGATTTTTGAGTGATTTCGAAGATATGGGTGCCTAGCTACAGTCTAATAAACGGGCGTCGATTTTCAACACTATAATATGAGATCGTATTTGTAAATGATGAACTTAAATATACTTAGCCGCAAAGTAGATGGCGTTATCCAATGAATATGAAACATATCTACGAAAAACAGTTTTTAGTAATATATAATTTTAAGATATTCATTTGCAATTTTCTAAAATAAGAACGGAAAATGTTCGCACAAAAAAACAGATAGATGTTTTGTTTCCTAGCAACCAACACGAGAATGATTTTCAATTCTAGCATTTGTCAATTTCATCATGACTCAAACACGTGTCTTAATGTAAAAATAATGTTTAATTGTTAATTTTAACGAATTGAACTTATCCTTTTCTTTCAATTTTATAGAAAATACGGTCCGTACAAAAGTTTTGCAGGTGTCGAGCATAAAACTGATCGTATCAAGGGTCTTCAAAGTAAATCAAATCTATATTCTCATTAACACTCGTGTCTTTTTTCAGCTTATTTAACAAATCTTGGTTATTCGGTCAATTCTGAGCCGATTCCAGTTCGTAATCTTTGCGAAGTTCATGTTTATGATCTCAAAGTGTTCACATGTGATATTCGTAATCTTCAATTTGGTGGCGATGGAGAACTAGATGATTTATGTCGTGAAGCACTACGAAAAATCACTGATGTCACTTCGCCTTCCTCAACACCTTAATTTAATATAGAAAAAAGAAAAAACCAAATTTATTTTTCTTCTTAAATCAATAAAAGAAAAACTGTTTATTTCGGTCCAGTAAAATGTTTACGTAATGATGACCAACATTTGTGGTAATCAGCGTCAACACGGTGACAAGTTTTCATACTCCATTTTGTCAAAACTAAACTCAACGATGTTTCAAACATAAATGCCAATGAACCTTCAGCAATACGCATTGGTTTAAGTTCATCTGCAATTGCTTTTTCGAAACAATCCGAATCAGGACCATGCGGTGTCATACAACTATGAAGTGTAGCACCACCCGGTTGAAAACCTTCTTCCTTAGCTTCATATTTGCCTGTAATAAGACCCATAAATTCACTCATACAATTACCTAAAATAGAAATAGAATTTCTCGATTTTTCTTTGCAAAATTTTACGATGATAATAAGGCGGTCGGAATGTATGTTCTTGAACAGACCATCGAGGTGGAAAAATAACAAAATCTGCAATAGCTGTGCCAGGTTTCAACGATGGACACGTTAAAACTGTAAATATCGATGGATCCTATTAAAAACAAAACAAAAAAGCACATTTTCGAATTAAAAAAACATGTACCACTTACTAAATGATCAACGGATACTGAATTAACAACGACAAATTTTCGTAAATCATATTTGTACGGTGCATAATTTCCATGCCAAGCAACAACATCGAAACAAGAATGATTCTAAACAAAGCACGTTCTCTTTTCACCGAGAGATCAAGTTTTTCTTTTCAAGTTACTTGTTTCGATTCGAATAAGCTTCCTTGATATTTATGAACGACTGTAAATTCACATTCACGATCTTCGTACCAAGCTTAAGAGAAGAAAAAACGAGTTCAAATGACGAAGACAACAAGTGTTTTTTTTTTGTACCAGTTGGTGTTTGAAAATCTCGAGGATTAGCTAAGCCATTTGCTCCTGTGAAAAATTTCAAAAAAAAGAATTAAATATAAATAATAATCCATTGAAAATCATTACCAATTGGACCCAAACTTGGTAGACAAAAATGATTGTCAAATACTTCGAGAACATATCCACGTGATGGTTGATCGACATCAATTGAAAATCGAATTCCTTGCTGAACAAACAAACAAACAAATAATCTTTCTTTTATTTGAACAAAGAAAAACTATAAAAATTCTACTTGAATCACACAGATTTCTTCGGGATGAACTAACATTCGGCCAAATTCAGTTGTAATACGTAAGTTTCCATGTTGTGGAACTATTCAAACAAAGTCAATCGTTCTTATTAATCGAATTATTTTATCTTACCGATCAGAAGATCTCCATCAGCATTACAAAAAGCTCGATTTTCCATTGAACTATTGCAAGCATAGATTGAAATCGATGCACCATGACGTGAACAGGGATCACCAGCTCCGCAAACAGTTGCTAAACTCTAAAGATAACGAAAATTATTTACCTAGAAACTTCGAGTTGAATGTACTCACATCAAGAAAATCTTTTTTCTTATCTTCAACAGCCGGAATATGAAATGGTTTCCAACGAGTTTGATTGGGATTCGGTTCTGACATATCCCATTGATTTGTAATTAATTCCGATTTAATCGGACTAAATGGTTCATGAAGTACAGCTGGTAATATTCGATAAAACCATCTAAATTAATAAAACAAAACAAAAAAAAAAGCTTCGAATGTAAAGTAAAAATTTCGTTTTACGTTCGTTGATTTGTTTCTCTCGGTGCTGTAAAAGCTGTACCCGATAATTGTTCAGCATAAAGACCATACGGACACACTTGTGGTGTATTCTAAATAGAAAGAAAGACTCGACAAAACAAACTACTTGTTTTGTTGTTGATGTTACTTGATTTTTCGGCAATGAATTCGGACAACGTGGGTCTTCAGACTCGAAATGATTACCGAAACCGCTCAGGTACTAGAACATGGCATAGAAAGTATGTTTTTTCATATTATTTGATCTACTTTTAAATCTTCCCAATTAGTCGTCATTCGTTTGACTTTTTTTTATTTAAAATGAAAAAAAAACAAAAAATAACGCACGTTGTTTAATTTCTTTATCTTATATCAATATAAACACGCACACACACCCTTCTTCTTTATATCTATTTTATCTTCGTCAATGTAAACACGATCTTTCGTTCTTTTCGGACACATTCTATTTATCGATATAAACACATTAAAACCAAATTATCTCGACTACGCTGTTTAGAAAGGGCAAATATTGATTAACTATAAAACATTAAAAAACGGTTCTCGAAAATTGGTTTGTTCTTTGTGCTGAGTTGATTGAAAAGACATTTCGAATATTTTTCTTTTTCTCCTTCTTCTGCTACTTCGTTTTTGCTCGTTGACAAGCACTCAAGACAGTAAATGATGAAGGAAAAAAGTGTGTGGTTAATAAGTATGATTTATGAGAGGCATCATAAATACAACGAATTGCACACGTCTAATCAAGAAATCTTCTCGTACAGACATTCATTTCTCTTTTTGCTTTTTCTACTTCTTGAAAAACGAGAGAGAGAAAACGAAAACGCCGCAAGAAAAAGTAAATAAAGTATGTGCGATTAAAAAATGATTATAAATAAAAAAATATACGTCGCATTTGTTCACAGACGAGAAGTGAAATGGATTTAGAATACACAGTTACCGAAACTGTTCATCGAAATCGAGCCGGACAAATTATTCGAATTGACTATCAATTCGAAGAAACAATAACTGTCGAAACAAAATCAACACTCTCATCGAACACATTAAGACATCAAAATAAAGAAAAACGTAGTCGAACTTACGATGCAACAGTCACACGTGAACAATATGGAGGTCTTACAGCACAACTACGCAATCCATTGACATTCGATGCGTTCATTACTGTTCTTCGACCGTTCATCATGGGTTATTATACAAGTGACGAACTTGAACGAGCGTTTTCCGCTCTAGACCGTGATCATTCAGGAACGATACATGTCAATGAATTGAATGTTTTCCTTCCGATTTTAAACGATACAGTAGATAGTGATGCATTGAGCGATTACATTCGAAAAGTCGATGACAATTTCGATGGAATTATGAATTACGATGAATTTCGATCGCTTGTTCTACGTGGCATAGGTCGAGATATAATTTGTAATCATTTATAAACGTCTGTTAGAATACGTTAGAACAGTTTAGATTTTTATTCCTAGATATTTTAGTCTTCTTTCTTTCAATTTAACCAATTAAGCTTTTTTGTGTTTTTTTTCATCACACAAAATAACAGAATAAAAAAACAAAAACACAACAATAACAAATACAAATATCTCGATTATTTGATCTTATCGAGTTTATATATTTGTAAAACATTTTTCGCGGATTTCACCGTCCACCATCGGCCAGATCGATGTTCTTGGCCAATAGCAACGACTAAATAGTTTCCATCTGAAGAAAATTTCAGATCATTAACGAAACCAATTTGATTTATCGTATGCATTAATGTTAAATGATTGAATTCAGGTGTTGATTTCCACAGATGAATATTCCCGTTGAATGAACCTGAAGCAAGAAGATCGGTGTAACGAAGTGATGCAAGAGAAGTTATCCAGAAATCTTCGGGAATTGAATCTGGAATTAAACATGGATCAAGCGATGGAGAATGCTGATGAGCACGAGGAAGATTGAAGAGAGGACGACGTTTCGAAACTGACCAAAGTGCAATTGATCTATTGAAATTCGAAATTGTCAGATAATAAAAAAAACAATCAAATGTTTTTACCCGTCGTCAGCACCTGAGACCATATGTTCATCGTTAATCAATGCGACACAATCGATTGAACCTCTTGAAAACGAAAGGATTGTATATTTTTTAAAAAACAAATCAGAATTCGATTTACTTATGTCCAGTGAAAACTAAATGTGATTCTTCAACAATTTTCCATAATCGCATCGATCCATCTCGTCCGCCTGCTGTTACACATCGCTCACGCATGAGCGCATCAATGGACTGAATCGGTTCTTGATGACCGAATAATGTTTCAACATAGGCCATTTCATCGATATTCCAGATTTTAACTGAACGATCTTGAGATGAACTGAATAATTGATGCGAATTTCGACGAAATACCAAACCCTTGATATTAAATGATTCATGAGTTCTATGAATTCTTGGAAAATTCTATTCAATTACCGTCACTGGTCCTTGATGACCTCGAAGTGTTTTCAAATGTTGACATGTTTTTGCATTCCAAACTTGGATTAAACTTGCTTTATCTCCTGTCACCTAAATTTCCTTTCGTGTTTTTCTTTTCCAATCAACTATCTATTCTCTTACTAAAAATTGTCCATCAGTTGAAATATTAATTGAAAGTATATGATCGTAATGTCCATTCAAAACATTTTCAGTTTTTGCTATTCGTCGAATAAGATGAAGTTTCTTTCCAGTGATCAAACACCCTAAACACGATCAAAGACATGTCATTCGATTTCTCCACTCTCAAATTTACATTTAATAATACTGCAATCTTTCGATCCAGTAAATGCATATTTATTATCACTGGACACGCAAACACAAGTCACAGTCTGTTGATGACCACGACAAGTATGAAGAAGTTTCGGTTCGGAGTACTGAAATCAATTCTCAGAAAATATATATTCGACATATATTTCGTGACTTACATTGGAAGCAACTTGACGGTGAAGTTTACCGGCTTGTTCAAGCTAAATCAAATGAAGTAACAATTCATTTCATGCAAATCGTCTTACCACATCATCACGAAGACGATCCGAAACACCGTCGTGATCTAATTCTCTTTCGTGTTCTAAATTCGATAGACATTGTGTTTTGGTTTTATTTCGAAAACGGTCAAACCTTGTTTTGCGATTTGTTCGATGTATTCTTTCGCTCTTTGAAGTTTTTGTTCATGAAAATTCGTCTCGTCATCCTCATGTTCTTCATTTAATAATAGATCATCTAATCGAACATTTCCATTGAGTTTATTATCGTTTTGATCTTCATCGAGATCACTATCCGAGAGAATCTCATCGTTTTCATCGATAATATTCTTGTCTTTCTTCGATTTTTTTGCTGGAATATCATTGGACACTTTTGATTTCTTCTTTCCATTTTGTGATTTAAGTAATTTCTATTTCATACGAGAGAGAAGAAAAAGAAAACGTGATAAATTCAAACAAATCAAATCACGAATACCTTTCGTTTCTTGTCTTTTGTTTCGGCATTCGTTTTTCTAATAAAAAACGGCATGATTTTCTGTTTTATTTTATCTGAAAAAAAGATAGATTCTTCACATTTAATTGCATAGAGATTATTAGTTCAAAATTCGAAATCGTCCTCTTTAAGATCATCAATTGTATTCAGACATATTGCATCATTATTCGATTCAGTTTTCAGACGTTTGACGGGAGAATTTTCTTTGATTGGCATAAGCACTTGACTATTCAGACGTGTAACTGATGGTGCCGGTTTATCAATCGGACTGAGTTTACTATTTAGTTTTGGAGGTAGATTTGTCAAAGGCGTTGAGCAGGGCTCGTGTTGATGATGTATTTTGATTTCTTCTCGTTTTTGTTTGTAAGCAATTTGAGTTGAAAGAAGAACGTTGGCTTGAGTCATTGGAGCGATCGGTTCAGGCGCTTTGAATTCGTTTGGTGTCGTGCGTTTTTCGTGAACATCGTTTTCTGTCCAAGGAGTCGACCGATCGTATTCTCGCGCGATACGTTCGAGCTCAATGTCGCGTAGTTCAGGTAGATTAAGCCAATTGAGAACGAGATGAACTGAAAATATCGAATTTTCGATTTGAAGAGAATAGGCGGCTTTTTTTTTACCATGTCCTTCGTATTCTGCTTCGGGTTGTTCAGCAAAAGTTGTGTGTAAAGCATTGATTTTATCGAGTAACTTGCCACAACCATTGAGACTTGCTTCCATGAGTAGAACAGCGACGATTGCATCGAGAATATTAACTTGCTTCGAGAAAGTTAGTTTTGCATGAGCTATAATTACAGAAATAGTTGAGTTTTAGTTTGGACAGTCGATTGAAAATACCTTGAGCTAAACGAACAGTACTCTCTAGCTGACGAACAGTTATATGTCGGCCACTGCTTTCCGTAATTCGACGTGACATTGCGTAATAAGTTTTAATAATTGTTTCAGCTTCTGGTGTCATTTCAGGTTCAGCTTGTTTAACTGTCATAAAATAATCTCTCATTTTCGTTATTGACCATGGTTTTTTAAGTGTTCCATGTCCTATTGCGATATAACACGTTTAAACTCGAAAATTTATTCAAAAAAACGTAAATCTCACCAAGTAAATCAATTCCTTCGGTGATAAATGTTGCTGCAATATTATCCCATTCGGTATTCGGTGTATCAAGTGTCAATAAAATCAAATCGAATCGACTTAATAAAGGCGATGAAAGAGCTGTATTGATTGTCAATGGATCTTCATTATCGTAAACACCTTTCGGATTCGCCGACGCGATAATCGAACAACGAGTTTGTAATGTTCGTAACATTCCACCCTGATAAAAAAAATTCTCTTTCTCAATAAATCCATTGAAACTAAATATCTACTTTAGCTAAACTAATCGTTTGCTGTTCCATAGCTTCGAGTATACAAGCTTTATCCTGATTTTTCATTGTATTAAATTCATCGATACAGCAGATGCCTTCGTCAGCGAGCACCAATGCACCGGCTTCTAAAGTCCAACCAGGTCCATCCTTGAGTAAATAGTTTTGTTTATTTTTCGAGCTTTGCTTTGTCGAATAGGATATTTACTCGAACAGCAGTTGCTGTCAATCCAGCACTTGTTGAACCGACTCCTGTTGTTAAAACAGCTCGTGGCATCATTTTAGCAACATATTTCAAGAAAAATGATTTGCCCGTTCCTTGACAAACACAAATTCATGTTGATTTCGATTCAATTTTGTACTATTATTCTACCTGGATCGCCAACGAGAAGTAAATGCGGTTGACTTCGAACACGAATTCCTCGTTTTTCATCCGAAATCTATATTCAATTTCATTTCTATTTTCTCTCTCACAAAAAACAAACAAACTTACATTCACACCGCCTGCTAATATCAAAGCAATCGCTAATTTCACCACATAAAGGCCATATAATTGCGGACAAATACTAGCTAATATACGATTTCGTGCTGATAGCGGTGTTCGTTTATTATCAGTCCAATATTGTTCGAATTCACCGAACTGAAATTAAAAGAAAAGATTTCGATTCGATTGCAAAACAAATTCAGCGGACAAACAAACAGCGGTTGGAGAAACACTCGTTGCTTGATCGTTTAATACAACGACATTATTCGCTTCTAAACATAACGATGTTTGTCCACGTCCACCTTCCTGAACAGGACGCCAACGATCTTGAACAAAACCACTAAACAATACTCTTTCAATCTCAGCAAATACGAGTTTATTCAGTTTTACTAAATAGCAACATCGTCACCGGGTTTACATGCTTCGACGAGATCATTTTCCAAAGTAACACTAAATGATCTCGGTAGATTATTCGACGAAATACGTTGAAGTGATTCCTGAACTTTGATTTCTCGATAATCAGAGAGATTTATTGATTTATCATCAACTTCTTTCATAGCTTGAAATTTCGTCGATGTACAATCTTCATTCGAACACCTCGTTGGTTTCAATTTGATTTTTTCCATATTACTCGGTTTGGTTACAGTTACAATTGAACTACATTCTTCACCTAATTCAGACCAAGATTAAATTCGATTTTTTGTCAATTATAAATTTTACATTGAAATGATCGCGTAGCATCGAAAACATAAGGTGTGCCAACACGTATGACCGTTCCATGAAAACAAATAAAATGACCACGATCTTGACAACTACATGAACAAGATGCTGTTGTCGTTTTTTTTTTCAATGAAAATCTTCGTATATCTACTTGGGAATTTCATAACGAACAAGATCGGATCGACTACTGCCAAATTTGATGATTTTTATCTTTGCTGTTATATCTTCTGGCTAGAAAAGAAAAAAAAAAGTCAAGATCTTGATTGAAATACGAAATAATCTACCAATGGATAATCTGCTAATTCCATAGCCACTTGTTTAAATGCTTCTGTAAGTTTATCGAAAAAGTATCGAGCACGCGATCCTAAATCCCATAATAATCGTGCTAATTCAAAATCATATTCTAATAATTTACAATAACTAAACAAACAAATAAATCGAAAGCTTTCATAGCGATTACAATTCATACTTTAATGTCAATGTAAGAATCGATGGAAGGTCGGCTTTATCTTTTGGTAGAAGACTGAGAATATCATTTTGACAATAATCACTTCGAAAGAATTCTTTCAATGCATCTGAAGAAGATCAAAACGTAATGAATCGATGGATAATCGTTTTTTTAATTTAATTATTTACCTAGAAGTGAACGTGAATTAGCAGTAGGCATGTATGTTCGATTTCGAATGTATTTTGTCTCTCGAACAGTATGGATTGACTTTCATTGGTAAAAGCAAGATGCATTCAATTGGCCAATAACAACCAATAGAAGAATAAGTTACATTTATAAGATTATTTTTAAAATTATTTAACGGTAGAGTGGGAAGACATTAAAAAAATGTTTGTTTAATGTGGCTAAATAAAAAGAACATGTTGAGATGTTGACCTTGATGCACTTTCCTAATAATATTTAAATAGATAAACTGATAAAAGAGGCGTGTGAATTTTAATATAAAATCTGCTCTTTCTGTTTCATTTTTGAAGATGTTTTCATTGCATTTAAGTTTATTTTTTTGTGCTATTGTCAGCATTGCCAGTCGAACATTGGTTCCATTCGATGTTCGAATCGATCATTATAAATTCGATACAAGCAAAGATTTAGTTTTGAGTAAAACTCAGCCACGTTTATCATGGAAAATTCCTCATAATCTTCAACGAAATGTCCGACAAGTAGCCTATCAAATTCAAATGAAATCACTCGATGAACAATGGGATTCCAATCGAATTGACTCGAGTCAATCGATTCATGTTGATTTTCTCAAAGGAAAACAATTGAAATCATCGACTCACTATCAACTTCGTCTTCGAGTTTGGACAACAGCAAGCGAAGAAGGAAGTTCATGGACACAATGGTTAAATTTTCGAACATCGATTTTCAATCTACATGAATTTTTAATAGCGAATGATGATGTCCATTGGATTGGTTCGACACAGATCTATATGAATGAATTACGAAAAGAATTTAATGTGTCGATTGCAAGTCCAATTCGATCAGCCACTTTGACTATATCAGGTATTGGCTATTACGAATTGTATGTCAACGGACAAAGTGTTGATCCAAGTCGAAAACTTGATCCAGGATGGACAACATACGAAAAACGAACGTTATTTGTTTCGTACGATTTAACAAAAAATATTAAAGTTTGACAATTTTTTTCGTTTTATTATCCTTGCAGACATATCTTTTTCTAGGGTGGTATGAATGCTGTCGGTGTTAAATTAGGCAATGGATGGTACAGTCAAGAACAATACGTTCCACCATCAAGCGCTGAACCAGATTATGGTAAAAAAAAAGAAACGAAAAGATTTTTGTATTGAAATGAATTGTATTTATATTAGGTCCACCACGTTTAATGTTTTCTTTACATATTGTCTTTGAAAATTCACAAGAAACAAATGTCTACAGTGATTTAACATGGCAAGGTCGACAGGGCTCGATTGTTCATGATAGTGTCTACAATGGTGAAATCGTTGATCAACGAAATGATCGTGTTAATTGGACACAAGTTGGTTTCAAAGATAATCTAACCGCTTGGATAACACCTGAAATCTTACCATCACCACTTAAACTCGATCAAAACGGTCAATTTACTCTACAAGACATGCCACCGGTTCGAGCTGGACCTGATGCTATTCATTTCGAAGTTGATCGTTCATCGAAAATGAAAAATAGCTATTTAACTAAACAAGAAATCGGAGATATTCAAGGTGCAGATTTACATGATGGTATTTTGAAACCAGTTAGTGTTAGTACACCTTGTCTCGGCATACATATATTCGACATGGGACAGAATATGGTCGGATGGTGTCGATTTCATTTTCATGGACCGAAAGGTTTAGGTATTTACATGAGACATTCAGAAGTTTTAGCACAACCTGTCGTTGCATCTCAGTAGGAAATGAATATCGAAAAAAAAAAGAAAGAATTCTAAGAGAACTTATCATTTTAGACAATCATACGGAGGAATTTATACTGAAAATCTTCGTGGTGCAACACAAAGTGATAGTTATATTTTACGTGGTGATCCTAATGGTGAAGTCTACGAACCACGGTAAATCATTTAAGATTGAATTCTGAGAAAAAACCACGACTTCTTAAGATTTACTGTTCATGGTTTTCGTTATGTTCAAGTAATTGGTTCACCAACTCCATTAACAGTCAATGATCTCGAATGTCCAGTTGTTCACAGTGAAACAACAGTTAAAGGACATTTTGAATCGAGTAATCAAGTTATTAATCAAATTCAACATAATGTTCAATGGGGTCAAATTGGCAATTCGATGTCATTGCCAACTGATTGTCCTCAACGTGATGAACGAAAAGGTTGGATGGGTGATGCCGGTCTAACAGTCAATGAAGCTTTATACAATTTTGATTTCTTGAAATTCTATTTAAATTTCCTTAATCTAATCGAAGACGTTCAATTACCCGATGGTTCAATTCCTGATACAGTTCCTGTAACATTCGGTGGCTATCCATCCGATCCAAATTGGGGCACAGCTTTGCCAACAATCACATGGCAATTATATCGTCATTATGGTGATCCACAAATTCTCCTCGATCACTATTCATCAGTTCGTGCCTATGTTGAAGCCATTCGTGCTGGTTACAGTAAAACCGGTCTTGCCGGTCTCGCGTATCACTACGGAGATTGGGTGCCGCCAACACCTGAACCAATGACAAACAAAAATCTTATTGCATCATTTGCATTTCTTCATGATGTTTCATTGTTAGTTAATGTTTCACAAATCATTGGCTTTACGAATGATACTGATTCGTATACAAGATTTTATCAACAATTAGCTAGTGAATTTCATCAAACATTTTTCACAACAGCCAAAGGTTATTATGCTGATGGTATGCAAGCTGCACAAATTCTTGCTCTAGCTCTACCCAATGTCGTACCAGCTAATGTTCGAGAGAGTGTTTTCACTCAATTACTTTCCGATTTAAATTCTCGTGGTAATCATTTGACAACGGGTATTGTTTCGACAGCACAAGTTTTTCCACTTCTATCCAACAATGGTCATCATGATCTTGCCGTACAAATTGCAAGTTTAACAACGTATCCATCGTATGGTTATATGTTCAATAATCCGTATGAAAATGCAACAACCATGTGGGAATTATGGGATGCACCTATGCAAGGTCCAGGAATGAATTCTCGAAATCATCATATGTTTTCAAGTATTGGCGCTTGGTTTTATTCGCATTTAGCTGGTATCAATTTCGAACCGAATAAAATCATTCTTCAACCGAAAATGTTAACCGAAGAAAACAAACATTTAATGTTGAAAATCAATTGTCAATTGAGTACTTTATACGGTCTCGTACAAATTTCGTATACACGTGACGAACAAGATACATTGAAAAATTCGATTCGACTTCGAGTTACGATTCCAGCCAATGTCAATGCTGAACTCATTTTTGAACCGTTATTTCCTGGTGCACGATGTGCTCTTTTAACTGAAAGTAGTCAAATCGTTTGGTCAAAAGATTATCAACAATCGAATATTCAACATGATTTACAAACAAATCATATGATTGTGAAATTAGAATCAGGCGAATATCAATATCAAGCTTTTTGGGAATAAAAACAAAAAAAACTATTTTGCTTTCTGTGATAATTAGTTATTTTTTTTGCATTAATAATAAATTATTTATTCGATATTCACATGTACGAAAGTAGAATATCGAGTGGAGACCTCTTTCGGTAAATGAACTTTGTGATATAGTTTTCTTTTTGAATTAAGAATTATTTCTTCTTCTTACGAAGTCAGTCATATATATGCCAATGAAATTCTCTATTGATTCAATTGAATATTTTGCTGAGAAATTTACTAATACTCCTTCATTATCTTATGAATCTCTCGGTTATCTATCATCCCAAATCAGTGAAGTGATTTCACAACTTTTACAAGTAGATCAATTCGTTGATGAACGTTGCTCTCGATGTTATTTCTTCGTAGGATGCATTCAAAATTCAACAAAAATGTCGTCGAAAATGTTTGACTACCGATGATTTCACATTTGCACTCAAATTTCATCGAATTGAAGTAAAAAGATTTCCTTACAATAGTCTTTGATTTTCCAATCAAATTCGTTGTAGCCTCTCTTTGGTAGTGTACATTCTCGTTCATTATTATTATTTCGAAAAATGAAAAAAGATAATCGAATTGTATATCAAATCGATGATAACATACTTTCACTCAAGGATATTATCAACGAACCGCATCCTCCTATTCCCTTGGATTTGACCATTCGAAGTAAATCCATTTGTGAATTCTATGAAGAAAATAAACTCGTTCGATTGATTAGCACATTGGCTAGCTATTGATGGTAAACAACCTCAGATTAACGAAAATCCAATGGTTGATCGATCGATTCGAATGATTTCACAGAAGAAATCGAATAAAAATCGTCAATTATTAGCTGCTGTAAGAAACGATTAATCATCTGAATTTCAAAGAAGAATCTTCTTTTTTTTCTAGGAACAAGATATTTATTATAAAGAAATAACAGAAATGTGCGTCTGTCCAAACGAACAAAAACGTCAAGTAAAAATTGATTTTATTACCAAAACAATATTCATTCATTATTCTTTTATAGCAAGCTCTGCTCACACTTTCAACAGATCCAAGCGTGCCACAAATCTTCTCACGTTTAGTGATCTTTATTTCTGAAGGCATACGTGTGAATATAGCAATACATCGTTCAATAATTCTCAAATATCTTCTACAAATGATTGAAGCTTTATTACAAAATGAACTGCTCTTTTTCGAACCTTATCTACATGTTGTCTTTCCATCGATTCTCTCGTGTCTACTCAATCAGCAGACATCGGCTGATCATTGGTCACTTCGTGATCAAGCAGCAAAATCTTCGAGCCAAATTCTTCGGTTTGATTCATTCGTTCATTTCTCCTATCGAAGTTTGTTTGTTTAAAGAAAATTTAGCAGTTCAGTCAATTGTTTGCAACAACGAACAATTAATATTCTCTATCGAATTTTGAATTCAAATGACTATACATTAGCAGTACAATATGGAGCATTTGTTGGCCTTTGTGAAATAAATCATAAAGTAGAGATATTTATTCGATCGAATAAATCATTTTTTATGATCAAAGAAAATCTGCTTTTGTATTAGGTTATTATTGAAATTGTTTTTCCTTTGATTAAACGATTAGGAGAACGAATTCATCAGTGTCGAGATGAAGAAACTGTACAAAAGTTCACTGAAATTGTACTTGTAGGAAATATTCATTTGATTTCTATAGACACGCAAAATAAAAAAATGAAATATTTTAAATTGTAGAAATTTATTCTCCTAGCTTATCGTTCAAATGAATACGAAAGTGAGAAGAAATTCTACGAAGATTTTGGCTCATATTTCGCTCTACTTGTTCAACAGCAATTAATTTTATTACTCTAAAATGTACTTTTTTTCTTTTCTTTTCATTTGTAAATCTTATTTATGTTCTCAATCTCAGTATGTATGAATAAATTTTTATTTCTCCATATTCATTCATTCAACCGGAAGAGTTAAGAAACTAAATCGATAATATAATAGAATTTCTTTTTGTTTTATCCACAAGGGATCAATGAGTATAAATAAAAAGAAATTCAATTTGTATGTATATATAGAACAGGTGAAATGTCTACAATACTCATGAGGTGGTCGAATATAAAAATTACTCATTGATGAGATGTATGAAAGTATTATTGATTGAAATAGAGAAAGAGAAGAAAGGAAAGAAAACGAGCAAGCAAATTGATGTGTGTGTCTTATGATTGGTTAAGAAATGTGAGAAAAAAATCTACATGATTACCACCAATCAAATTCACGTTTACAGGTGTTACTATTCAAACTATTGACAGTTCTATTTGCTTTTTAACACATCATACAATGCCACGACCCGGCAAATCTTCTTATTCAGACGAAAAGCCTCCATGTATGTTTTGCTATCAACCGAATATTTCCTTGTTCATATTCGTTTTTCTCTCCCTCGCATATAGATTCGTATATTGCTTTGACAGCAATGGCTATTCAGCAGAGTCCAGAAAAAATGTTGCCACTTAGTGATATCTATAAAGTAAATAGAAAAGAAATTTCAATAAAAAAAAACAAAATTTTTTTCAAATGAATTTTTAGTTTATCACCGACCGTTTTCCGTACTATCGAACGAACACACAAAAATGGCAAAATTCTCTTCGACATAATCTTTCGTTCAACGATTGTTTTATTAAAATTCCACGTCGAATCGATCGGCCTGGTAAAGGTAATTTCTGGGCTCTCCACACTAAGTACGTATTTAATATCAAAACATCATCTTGTCAAATATTTGACAAATAGCCATCATTCGATATCTTTTGATCTTTGTTAATTGATTCGCGTTTTGTCTACGTGTGTAGATGCGGTGATATGTTCGAAAATGGCAGTTATCTTCGTCGACGAAAACGTTTTAAATTAACGAAAAAAACTCATGAAAATACGAAAAATTCATTTCAACAAACACCTAACAAATCATCGACGATGAAAACATCGTTTTTTATTGAAAATCTCCTTGCAAATGATACGAATGCAAGTTATACAACAACACCGTCATCATCGCCAACATCATCGTCGGAAACAAGTTCGAATTTACAACAAGTTCTCTATCCGAATGAATTCGAATTATTGAAGAAATTCTCGTTTTTAAATGATATTCACAGTCAACAACAGCAGCAGGCCTTCTGGTAGAAATCAACAACTAATTCTTTTCGAAATATGTTTTTTTCTTGTTCTTTTGACACATCATCAATTTTTTTCTATTAGATCACCTATGCTTCATTTGTGTCTAATGACTTTGTAAGACTTAAGTATATATTTTTTTTCTTTTTATGACATTTGGTGTATGTGTATGTGTGTGTGTGTGTTTGTCTCGATATAATAATATAATGAACTTGTCACAAAAGATGGATGAACAAAAAGAATAAGGAGAACAATTTGAATCACCTGAGAATTTTCATTTGACATCAGTGTTAATTGAGAAAATCTTCAAGCATGCATACAAATAAATAAATATAAATATATACATCTATTTATATACATTCTATGTCATCTTGTCTTGTCATTATCATTTATTGAAAAATAGAATAGCCGAATAAAATCAAAGAACAAATCATCTCTCTTGAGAAACTTCGAGAGGACATTCATTCATCTATCGGCTCCTGCTATTAACGACCATCAATCAAATGTGTCTCTGTTCTATCGGAAGCAAATTTTCGGTTCAATTCAATCCGATTTAAAAAAACAGAAAAGAAAATAAGACGATTTTTAATAAGGAAAACGATCATTTAAGGATCAAGGTTTGAGTGTGGTAACAGATTGTCGAGTGGCTATACTTGTGTCCCTCTACAGGTTGGTCAAGGACGACACGACATAGATGTATGTGTGTATTCGTCAGATTGAATTTTCAATAGAAAAATGGAATAGAAAAAAAATCTTTGTTTGATTAATTTTTTTTGAAATTTTTTTGAAATTTGAAAAATGAAAAAATTTTGATCGATGTCAAACGAATTTTTCTATTGGTTTTAAACACCGATCCAATAAACAGTTTTGTTTAGTTAGAGAAAAAAAAGGTATGTGACTTATCACGGAAATTATATGACAACAGGTAAAAACAACAGACCATTTACCTGAACTCTTAATTGTCGATGTTGTAATCGACGAATATGGCTTCGAATATAATAACAAAAGAAATCGAATGTCGTCTCAAGTAATCGATCTCGAAAGATAAAAAAAATCAATGTCGCCCTTGTTTTTTTATTTTGATTGCAGACAATCACCTGAACATTTATTCGAAGTTTATCTCGAAATTAATCAACCGATTCATAATGAAGGTTAATACTAATAGAAAAATAAAGTCGAAATGTTCGATCAAAATTTCATTGATTTAGCACCTGAAATTCTAATTCAATATCCTGAGAATTATTCCGATCAGATTCTTAAGACAGCTGCGAATTTCGCTTATCCATGTCGAATACACTCGTTAGTTGTTTTTTCCTTCTTCGAAAGCTAAATTTGAATTCGTTTCAGTGATGATCTCAACGAAAATTATACATTCGTCGTTCTCGATTCTACGGGTTCAATTTTTCGTTTCGGTTTCTGTCGTCGATCGACTCGTGAATCGACTTGTTTATGTTTAATAAGTTATTACCCATGGTTTGAAATGTTTTATCATATTCTCAATGATTTGTCTCAGATGATTAATTCAAAAACAGTAAACACGAAATGAATGACTAATATCACTTTTTATTTTTTTGTTTGTTTGTTTGTTTTCAAGGCAGGTGAAGTCGAATGTTTTCTATCGGATTTGTATAATTATAAATTAATGTCCATGGAAAACTTCATTCGAAATCAAGGCAAAGAATTGATACTTTCAAAGTATTCTCGACCTGATGTGAGACTATTACCATCGATTCCATCGAATGTAAATTGTTTATTTGTTTTTGATTTTAAAGAGAAAATAGATTTTTTGTTTTTAGCTAAACTTCTCGGTGTTATTTTCTCAATTAAATTCGAATTTAATCTTACGTTTATTCGGTCATTTACTATTCGAACGGCGTATTCTTTTTGTTTCCTCTCGACTTTTTCATCTTACTGGTTCGTTCGAAAGTAATTCAACAAAAGAAAAAACTCGATATTTTCCTCTTCTAGCTTGTGCCTGTGCTTGTTTACATTTGATCTATCCAATGCATTGGTGAGTCACAGGTCGATTCGATCTGTTAACCAAACAAATATCATCGATATTTAGGCAAAATATTTTCCTTCCGATTCTTCCTGAATCGATGTCGTGGACAGTCGAATGCACAGCTCCGTATATCATCGGAGTGCATACGAATACCTATTCGAAATTGCATCGACGACAATTGGAAGATGTGGTTATTGTTGATTTAGATAAGAATGTGATTCACTCATCGTTCGATGATTTGAATCAATTTCCCAAGAATTTATTAAAGAAAATGAAACATGAAATCGAAGACAATCTATCGATGACGGGCGATCATATTGCCCGAGGATTTTTGAGAATTATGGCGGTGATTTTCGGTGAGAGAGAGAGAAAAAAACGCTTTTCTCGGTATTTGATTGTTGTTTTAATTAACAGGAAATTATGCGAATGGTTTTGTGATAAAAAAAGATAAAATAGATTTTAATCGTGATGTTTATTTGCAAGAATATCGTGGCACAGATTTGTTTCGATTTATGTCTGCAATTGTAAATACTCAAATGTTCGAACAAGTAAAAGTTTCAGTTTTGAACGAACGAGAAGAAAAAAGCAAATTTTCGTCTTTGAAGTTTTCTCGATATCGAACTTGTAATCAATTTGAAAGAGAACTTGATATCGATGAATTCGATATCGAAGTTCAAAATCTTCAACCAACTGTCAAAACATCAGTCAAATCTGACACTTCTACTGAGAAATGTCTCATTGACTTTGATACCGATGATCGTCAATCAAATCACGTAGTCAACGAATCGAATTCGAATAAAAATGAAACTAATCTCGATAATCTTCTCGATCAATTCGATCCATTCAAATCTTCAAATGATAAATAATATTTTTGGTTTGCTTGTTTTTCTAGATTAATTCATTCTCTATTCTCTCATGACATTCCAATAAATCATGGATGATTCACAAATCAATCCTATTCTACTCTCGTCGTCGGTTCACTTAGAAAATGTCGAACAATTAATAAAAAATCTCGAAAAACAAACACTCGATATCGATAATTTCGAAGATATTCTAAACGATCGTCGTCGACAAGAACTTATCACGAAATCGTTTTCATCATTATCATCGAGTACGATGGCGCTCGACGATGAACCTGATGATAATTTCCTAGTAAAAAGTATTTCATTAACCAACACACCGGGTCAACACGACAATCTTTCGATGGATAGTCTATTTACTCAACGTGATCTATTCGATAATGACGAAAATAAAAAACAACAAACAACCCCGGGTCTCGATCAAAGTCTATCGATTGATCAAGATGCAGCTGCATTTACATGGGACGACCAATACGATACACGAGCCAATTATAGACTAACATTTAGCACAGACAAGTCACAACATATGGACTCGAAAACGGACAAATCTCATCGGCATAAACAACATCATCGACATCGAAAACACCGCATCGAGTAAGTTCGAATCTTTGCCTTTGATTTTTCGACTTGATTCTTGTTTTTTTCAATTTCAAGTTCACAATCGAATTCAATCGGCTCCGATGACGGCATGCCTCCGAATATGAACGAATGGTCGATGCGTTCGTCGATCAACGCATTCGAACAATCCGTCGAACAGCGTCACGCTAAACCACCAACTTCTCTTTCGAATTTCCCCGCACAATCATCATTCGTTCGTTCTCAATCGAATCCAGTATCATTCGCTGCTCAACAACAAGCACCATCATCGTCGAATAATAATAACAATTCGCCAAATTCATCGACAACTTCATCGTCATCATCAGCATCATGGAGACGAATGAAAGATAGTCAACGAACAACCTCAACTGTCGAAAATAAAGAACTACGACCATCATCACCATTAAGTCTCTACAAAATCTTCCAACAAAAATCACAGATGAACGCATCGTCAACGTCGCCTCGAAGTGCATTTCAATACTATCGACAACAGACCGATTCAATCGTGCCTAATTCTCAAGAAAGTATGACGATATCAGGAGAACGAATGCTCGTCGACAAATCTCGACTATCACAATATCAAAAACAACCCGAGAGACGATCGACACCAAGCACCGATCAAGCTATTCAAACATCTATGCTCTACGAACCATCGCCAACGCCAACTCCTGGTAAATTTCGATTTAACAAAATAACATTTCGACTTTTTTCTTTTCCTCCTAAGGTCTGAAATCGGAATCCTACGATCAATTATCGTCACATTTACCAAGCAATTCTCCTCATCACCTAGCTGCTCCATCTCCCGCATCAATATCGTCATCATCGATTCACAAATCTCTTCCAGATCTTGCGTTTATATCTCAATATTCCAAAGAATTGCCTCGTTCACGAACAACATCTCCATTACCTCCTGCTCCTCCTCTTCCACCAATGGTCAGTCCATCACCAACCATCATTCAATCGAAACAAGATCCCGACAAACCTCGCACATTAAAATCAATAAAACGCTATAAAAGCAGTAAACATTCAACTGAACCGTTGAATATTTTCTACAGTCCGCAATTACGCAAAACATTCGCAGCTGTACCGGCATCTGCAGTCATGCCCAATTCGAATGAACCGCCTAAAGTCATTAAAATGAAAATGCCAACATCGTACTCGAACACGCTCAGTGCAGCACAATTGCAAACATCAAATCTAAAATCTTGTCTCAAATACGGTTCACGAGCGAATTCATGTGATATTCAAGCGATGTTACAAGATCGAAGATCTCCAGCACCAATGCCAATCATTCCTCAGCCAGTGCACGATACTGTATGATCATCATTTTCATTCAAAACAAAAAAAGAATTATGAAATCTCGGCTTTTTATTTAGGATTCACTTTCTCCATCGAGCAAACGACGTTGTTCCGAAGCGGATGTTCTCGATAATCGTTCGACTCCAATCTATTCTCACACGACCGGTTCATCGAATGATTTAAATCAATATCTCATCTCGGATTCACAAAATCAGACAAAGAAAAGCGTGAGTTTCTCCGAGAATATCGCCAAACACCTCATATCCCCATGCAATCCATCGATTAAATTCGATCCACCGCCCGAACAATTCGTCGAAGAACCAATGGACAGCGAATTAATGATGAATCTACACGGAAATAAAGATAATTCAGCACGAAAACCAACTCTACGCTATGGTGAAATGCGTCGATGTCAAAGTACGAACACGAACAAACAAACCTCCGAATAAATATTTATCTTTTTAGCTGATATAATTGTTGTCGATCGTGTTCATCATTTGCATTCGTTTACCGAAAGTCCGCCGAATGAATTTCGTTTTCAGGATACGGACAGTCTCGCACCTGAACAAGACGATGATGACGATCAAACAATACTCGAGAGAGCTCATGTAAATATCATCGAAGAGCCTGTGTCAGCACGTTCAAACAACGATCAGACCAATCCAATTGTCGAAAAAATGACAATATCGAATGATAAAGAAAATAAAATACCCGAACAATCGATTAGTATGACTGTTTCAACGTTGACAATCAATCCGACTAATGATCCGTCGCTTGATGGTAGGAAACGATTTGACTTTCGAGAGATAAAAAACAAAATTGTGATGTATTTTAGGCGTTTTGGAGAAAGTCAGCGGAATTATTAGACAAATTTTCGAAATTAAAAAATCCGATAAAGTATAATCACCTTCGATCGAAATAATTAAGCTTTCTTTTCGTTTTCTTAGGCGTTTTTTCTCAGCAATGAAGCCAATCCTCAATTAGATTCGATATTAAAAAATGAATTCTGTTCCATACTTCAATATGTCCTTGAACACGGCCTTAAACCGCAAAAAGCTCTTCCTGTATCAAAACAAATCAATCTATGGAAGATTATCGAAACGACTATCGATCAAGGTTAGTCAACAAAACACAAAAAAATATCTTCGAAAATCTTCTTTTTTGTTTTCTATTCAGGACAAACTCTTAAAGTTTTCAGCGATGCGAAACAAGCAGCTCAAAATGCATCAACCTATTGGATCTACAAATTCCAAGCATTTATCTTCGTTCTTATCAATCGAAATGAACTCATCAATTGGTTGTATTACTACATGAAACAAAAAGAGATTCTTCAACGTTATTATCAATCACCCGATGCATTGATTCTCACCATGACACAACCGACATTCACGTTATTCGATCGTCTTATGGCTCAATTAGAAAAACTCTCGCCATTGGCATTTCGTTTAGTTTACAAAGCTGATCCAATACCTTCGAATGTGAGTGAACAATTGCATACATCTACGATGAGTATTCAATCGAATAAATCAACGCCAAGAGAATGGATGGCGAGTATAGCGAGACGAACATCGAGAACTTTAACACAACCGATTGCTGAACAAACAACTAACGAAAATATTCAACCGACTGATACGATTCGTTCGAGTTTATCGAAAAAATTCAATTCATTTTTTACGAAAACAAATACAACAACCACAACAGCAACACAAAGAAAACCATCATCAGCTGTTACAGCTAAACTGCCGGCACCCAAACCACAACCAACACGATTAGCATCACCAACTCCTGCACCGAATCGTCGACCTCGAACTCCGAGTACATCCAATAACACACCTGCAACAACAACAACGACAAAACCTGTCATTATCTCGAGTCCAAAAACCAGTCAAAGCACTCGAACAGGAGCGATTCGACGAGGTATATCGCCGGCAGTTGCTGTAGCACCATCGCCACCACCTACTTTGAATACAGCAGGCACGTCTTCATCGGCATTCCAATCAAAAATTCCACGTCCATCACTAAATGTTGATAAACCGAAGTCCGCTCGTTATCGATCAACAGCCCCTCCAACCAAATAAAAACAAAGAAAAAAACAAGAACCTTCATACGAGATCTGACATTTGCGATACAAAACCAAACCAATGTGATTCATTTTTTTTCCGATTTTCATCTTTTTCTCTGTTCTTATTTGCTTTTTAATCTTCATTATATCATTCCATATTTTCTATCATGCACATATATTCAATTCGTTTCTTTTGGGTTGCTATTCTTGTCTATGTTTTTACACAATTTTGTTGACTTAGTATCCGTATTTGTCTATTTATAAGTACTTTGAATTTTCCATTTTCTTTTGAATAATAACTCGATAAAGAACATGATGTAATCTTTTGTTTTCTGTTTGTTCGATTTACTGAAAGAAAGGAAAGTAATTGCGTCAGACTTGAGTAAGACGAATGTTTTCTCCTGTCATTAGTATAAATGATGAATTGTAATTGTTTTAGATTTATTTTGAGAAAGAGAAATCGATGGCTGAGGGAGGATATGCAGCATCGTCTTCGACATATTCGAATAGTGAAGTCAATGAAGAATTTCTTAGGAGTTTAATGGAAATGGGCATACATCGAGAAGACGCTCGACAGGTTGACAAATTGATGAACAAAAAATAAAATAACTGACTTATTTTCATTTTACTTTTCAAGGCATTAAGACTTGTAAATAACCGAAGTTTAGAAGATGCTCTTGCTGTTGTTTTTGGTGAATCTGTAAATCTCCCAGGAATAGCTACTAGTGGTGCATCTGTCGAACAAGCGACTCAGATACCATATGAATCGGTATGTCTTCTGTTTGCTTAACCTTCAATCTCACTAAATAATAACACATCGGTTTCACATTTTCGATTTCTAAGTCTTGAAAATTAATTGTAGATGAAATTTGTTTTCTATTCAGAATGTAATACCAACTGAACCTGATACAACTGATGCAAATATGATGACCTATAAGATGTTATTTGTTGTCAATGGTTCACTTTCGATGAGTTCGGGCAAAATAGCCGCACAAGTCGCACACAGTGCAATTGATTTATATCAAAAAATCCTCGATCAACGTTTACATTCGATTAATTTCTGGAAAATAAGTGGTCAACGAAAAATTGTCGTTCGAGCCAATTCAACTGAAGAACTGCTCGATATCCAACAACGTGCAGCAGCCAATCGAACTGTTGTCACATCGTTGATTCACGATGCTGGTCGAACAGAAATCGCGAGTGGTTCAGTCACGTGTCTCGGTCTCTACGGAACAGATAGTCAACTCGATCCAATAACTGGACGTTTGAAATTATTAAAAGGCTGTTCGGATTGTTTACAACAAAAATCAAAGAAAAAAACACAATCAAACGACGATGAAAATACATCGAATGTGGATTAATCGATTTTTTTTTTCTTCTTTATACATTTAATCTCGATTTAATAAAAAAAAAAGGAAAAGAAACAAACAAACATGTTCATACCTTGATCGACTCCGAGTTCTCATTCTTTCGACGTTTTTTTCAACGACAACAAAAAGTGGGAGAATTGCCGTAGTAGATTTTACTGTTCTTGTCAATTATATTTAATGTGTTAATCTTCTCATTAATCTCTTTCTCCTAAGTCAAAGCAATCTCTTTCATCGATTGCCGATAAATACGTGTCAAACTATTCTCTAAAGATTATATCGAAAGAGAGAAACGACATTGATTTTTCGTGCTTAATAATTATGTAATGCACAAGTAACGAATGTGTTTTTGTCATTGTTGAGTATTTAATATGAAAACAGGATGATCACAATCGAAATAACGGCACGTTTAACGTTTCATCCTAATCTAAAATATGAAATGTTAGAGAATTATTTTAATTGTATAACGGATTTGTCAACTAAAGACAATCATTCGAGAAAAGGCCAATGCATCCTTATACATCATCGATGATCATCAATCCACTATTATCATCGATCCCATTTGTTCATGCTTCATTAGATCGATTTACAGGTAGTTATTAACGATTAAATATAAATAAATGAAGAGTTCGTTTGTTATGTCAAATCAGATTTTCTGTTCGATGGTCGATATTCACGAAAACAAAGACGATCACGAACAGCTTTTACAAGTCAACAATTGAATACATTAGAAAGATGTTTTCGAAAGACGCATTATCCTGATGTAGTTATGAGAGAACGATTAGCTCTATTTACGAATCTACCTGAAGCACGTGTTCAAGTAAATTTGTTTTTTAATTTACAGAGAGAAAAACAAGAACATAATCTAGGTTTGGTTCAAAAATCGTCGAGCTAAATATCGAAAAAAGCAGCAACAAACACTTCATAGATCACCTGCACAAAGTCCTTCAATTGATTATATCGATGACCATTCAAGTGCATATACAAATTTCCATAATAATACCCCATTGATCATATCGAAAAATGGCAATCAACCATCAACATCGAATCATACCTGTCATGAACTCACTCCTCCGATACAAACAACTCATCCTGAACAATCGAAATGGCCGTCACGGAAATATCATATCGAGAATTTATTGCAATAAAACTCAATTGTTTCTTTTCTCCTTTGCCTGCCCCCTCTTCTTCTTCTTCTTCTTCTTCTCCTCCTTCCGATAACTGGTTCCTTCAACAACGTCAATTAAAACGAAATCACTCATTTCTCAAGTAGTCATTTACTTATTCGAACAATCGAATTCTTTTCGAAACGAAAGAATTTAACAGTAACATACCTAGCTAGTACGCTAAACAATAGACACGCATATAATCATTATCATGATTAACACCCTGAATATATACAAGTTTCATGCTGTTCAACTAAGCCATGAACTCGAGCATAACGGTGGGAAAATTGTCTTTTCTATTGTTGATATCAAGTGAAATGGTTATTATTCTTTCTTTGTAGTTTAAAGTGTTAGAAGCATATAGACTTTTTTTGTGTCTTTCGCTTTTAAAATGAGAAAATGAAAAGAGAAAAGAATTTCCTTTCTGTTTGATGATTACATAGTTTTTTTTTATTAGCTATCAGATAAAAAATCGAATGTAACAATTAACCCTCACGTAATACACTGTCGGCATTTTAAAAAATCAAAACGATTATGTACACATAGTTATTAAATATTAAATTCCATGGAATGTTTGTTGGCAATGTCTTGTAATGGAAAGGAGAATGTTAGATCGAGTTGATCTTCCAATTGACGAATATAACGAATTGTTTCCAAGACGATTTCGATCGGTGTTGATGATGGTTTTTGTTTTAAATTTGGAAGAATTGATTTCAATTTTTTCAATTCAATTTTGGTCATATGAGATTTTTGTGATGATGAAGCAGTTCGTGTCATGATGAATCCGTGAGTGAGAGAAGAAAAGAACGATATGAAGAATGTTTGTTGATAAATGACAGATTTATATAGGTGAACGAAAGAACGAAAAGAAAAAGGAAAAAAAAAGCGAAATTCATTGGCTATTCTCTCGTTCACCCTTTCTCTTCTCTTCTCTCTCCTTCCGTTCCGTTTCGTGTATAATTATCATCTACCTGATCACTAACAGAGCAAATATATACATAAATACTCTAATAATCGTTTTTAGCACATTGTTAAATTTACATTCAAATGAAAGATATATATTTATTCACTGTTTTATTGTTTACAATCGATATATTTACTGTACGTTGTTGTTGCACTCGTCGAAACTATTCAATGCGATGATAGTAGTTCAGTCACATTATACGTTCGAATGAATTTTCAAGAGCTTTTTCTTTGTTGTTAGTTTTTATTATTTCAGATGACTAACATGAGATGAAGCCGATGCGATCGATTGAATTAGTTTTACCTGTAGAAAGACATCTGTTCGAATCGGGCGGAGATTGAAAAACACTACGATAGGCTCTTGTTTCATTATCTTTTTGATCTTGTTTGTTCAACTAATTATGAGAGTAGAACGAGACAAACATAAAACATATTTGAAGATTAGTTGGACATGGGAACGAGAGATTTACTATTATGATGAGTATAAAAGAGCGATAGAGGTCAACAAAAAGAAATCAATTATTTTGTATGCACTTGTTTGATAAGTACAGGAAACGCTTTCAAGTAAAAGGATGCCCGCCGACATCAGGTTGATTTCACTCGAATAAAATGAACATCAAGAAAGAGTTCGTTTCCGTTCGAAGATAGACTACATAGAATTCCGAGGAAGTACAACTTCGATTTTGTATGCTAATCACGAGATCATCAATTCAACTGCCAATTGAAATATTCACCGTTGAGACGTGTACAAAGAATATTGTGAGAATCATGCAATCCGATATTGATGCTGTATAACTAAATTGATTTCATAATATAATCATCAACTATGGATTCAAGAGAATTCTTTCATCATGCATTGAACATTATCTTGACAACTAATCTTTTTTTTCTGTTTCAATCTTGTTACAATGGATGAAAGAATGATGAATATCTTCAAGCTCATTGTCTTTCATTCTCTAGGGTTTCGAGTCATTCTTTTCTTCTTCTTCTTCTTCTTCTTTGACCAACATTATCCGACGCTAGAAATCAGCTTTCATAATCATCATCATCATCAAACGTGTTGTTTTCTGTGTTGACCGAGACAACATGTCGACATATTGTTTTTTCTCGGTTGTTTTCGAAACATATGCGCATTTCAATCAATCAATTAGATCAAGTTCTTTTATTTTTATTTGTTTTTCTCCAGGTATCTCCTATGATCATGTTACATATCGTCTGTTGCTGAATTCTATTTATGGACTTCCGAGAAAAGAAATCGAATAATTCAATCAAGCAATTAGTTTTCTGCAATTATTGAAAGGAAAATGAATCGCTTTCAGCAAATCGAACACACTTTCCTCTTCGAGCATATAAACAGTCGATGATGTAATTCTCGAGCAACAGATGAATTAAAATGATCGATTAGAACGTGTCAACAGCATGTAAATGCAAAGCAAAGCAAAAAATAGAACTTTGACACTCAACAAATAATTTATTACAAAACGAACAGATTTTTTTCACTCACTCACTCTCTTTCGTTCTGTTCTACAAAATAAGATTCCATATGTCTTGATTATATTGATTTTCTTTTGTTTATTCATGTTACTACGATCATAACATTGCAAGATGAAAGAATCTCATTCAGTTGATATACACGTCTCTACTACGAGCAGCAGCAGCAGTAGTAGCCGATTGATTATTTATACGAGATCGAGATAGAGAACGACTGAGAAGAGTAAGTTGCCTTGAACAAAAACACGCACGATTGAATTAGACAGACATTTATTTCAAACTTAATTCGATTAGTCAATAACTTTCTTTATTGCCAATCGTATTTACTATTTTTTGTTTGATTATATTAGATTACTCAACTGAAAAGAAAGGAAACGAGACAGAGAGAGAGAGAGAGAAAGAGAGTGCATCGACATTCTAATTGACATCTGAATATATTTAGAAGTTATCTAATAAAGCATCATTTTGCATCGCTAAAGATTCTTTTTCCTAGTTAATGTGAAATTTGTCAGGAAAATTTTTTTGAAATTCTTAATTAAGAAATAACTAAATCGATGTATTTATATCTATTGATGATTACTAAAGAGAAAATCAAGATTGACGTTGTTCGAATTGATTTCTCACAAAATGACAATCCATTTTCCCTTTTTTTTTCTCTTAGTAAAGACACAATTTAACGATCATCATCATCAGTCATATTGATTCGGTACGACAACTCAGAATAATTATATTTCGGTCTCATCGAGTTTTCTGTTTTTTTTTCTCCTTTCATTCTGCATCTTGTTCGATAGTTTCTTATCTCCAGAAAAACATGGTGACAGAGAGAGATGAATAATTGTTCGGCATAGGACCATCTCGCTCGTAGATTGACGTTCGAAAAACGAGAAAGAAAGAAAAACGGCTTAGAATCGTTCGGGACCAGTCAATGGCACATTTGTTGCTCTCTCGCCTCGTTCTACATTCTACTTATAGAAGAAGAAGAAGAAGAACAGAGAGGAACAAAAAAAACGTGAGAAGATCTAGTGTTCGTCATCATCAATGACGATTTCATAACGTATTATTACTATTCATCACCAAACTCTTTCTTTTTTCCTTTTTGATTGAATGCAAATCAATGTTAAATGCCGTTCCAGTTAGATTCTATCGAAAGAAGAAAACAAATCTGTAGATTACGATGAACATCAGAGTAAGCATATATGTATACATATATTTTCCCATTAATCTAATCTAAGATAATTAAGATAACCTATTCTCTTGATATTCAGAAAGAAAAAGAAGAAAAATGATTTGTTTGCTGACAAAAACCGATTGTTGATCTTCATGTTCATTTGCCATATTGTTCTATAAGAAATCTTGAATTGATTTGTTTTTTTTTCTTCTTTTCTCTTCTTGGTAGTCATGTTGTTTTCGATCAACTGATTATTATTTGTGGGATTTCATCGTTATGAGACGCCGAAAGAAATCTTTCTGAATGATTCAATGTATTTTCGGAAATCTCGTGTTCGTTTCATCGGTATACGATGTTGTTTATTTCTATTTATTCTATTATTTATTTATAAATTCAAACGATCATTTGAAATTGATGATCATTCAATTGAATATCTATTTTGGAAGCAAATCCGACAACAAGATCGATATTTAACTGATCAACAACGAATCGATCGAATTCAATCGGTACAAAAATCATCAAATCGATATGATCATAATTGGACAAGAGTTTTCTACGAAATTTATGCGAATAAACTCGCTAAACAAACGAAAAATCTTTACAAACAAATCTTTTTTGATAGACAACAAAATTTCTCATCACAACAAACATTTCAAATATTCGAAGAAACTCCTGTAAGTCATCAAGATCTTCAAATCGAGAAAAAGAAACATACGTATACGTATTTTCTAGGTCTTTCAACGTCCAAAATTTTGTTCATCAACACAAATATTTCATCGTCAATGTCCATTTACTAATTGTCAATGGACTTGTCAAAGATCATCATTCAATTTCGATAATCTCCGTCAAGCCAATGTATTTCATCATATTGATATCAATCTAACTGAATTAGATACAAAAATGAAAGTACGTTCGAATAATAACATTTGGATTCTTTGGATCGATGAAGCTAATCGACAATTAGAACATTTAAATAAATATCATTTCAATTGGACAATTAGTTTTCGTCAAGATTCAGAAATTTCCATCGGTACATATGGCCTATTAATCCCGAAAACAACTATTGAAAAGACTTTTCTTTCCACTAATCAGTCAGATTTAATACTTACATCAGATTTTCTCTATATTCTAACAAATCGTAATATTTTAATAACCGATCTACGAGTTGAACATCGAATCTTAACGAATTATCGTTTTCGTTCGAAACACGCTCTTTGGTTTGTTTCGAATTGTGAACCGAAAGCTCGTCTAAAGTATTACAAACAACTGAAAAAATACTATCCAATTCATGCGTATGGATCCTGTGTAAATAAACATTTAAAATCATGCGAAAAATCGACTCAATGTGAATCGAATCAATGGTATTCGGCAATGTTCTATCTCGCATTCGAATCTCAAACTTGTAAAGATTATATAACGGAAAAATTCTGGCGAGCTCTACACTACGGCATGATACCGATTGTTTTCGGGCCGAGAAAACAATCGTATCTTGATCTAGGTATTCCATCTTCGGCGTTTATTCATGTCGAAGATTTTCCAAATGCTAAACAATTGGCGAACTATTTACATAGATTAACGAATGATTATTTTCTCTATCGAACTTATTTTCAATGGTTGAATCAATACGAAGTATTCTTCGAACCCAATGATCTCGAGCCGATACGAATGTGTGAATTATGTATGAGATTGAATATGCAAGACAAGAATGAACATAGATTTTATGAAAATATTCATCAGTGGCATCGAACAGAATGTTGAGAAAGAAAATAATAATAATAAATCACATAAGTTTTCATTAATAAAAATTCGCTTTCTCTCTGTTTTTTTTCTTTTTCGGAGAGATGAAATAATTTCAATTCTTCTTCTTTTTTTTGTGCGTTTTTACTGTTGCTAGTTGTTCATGTTTGTTTAGTCGTTTGTTAAGAAAACAAAAGAACGAGGACGACTATATATTATCGTGTTTGCTAATAAATGAAGTGTCAATTTACAAAAAAAGAAGAAGAAGAAATCGCATCAGTCGTTCTGATTTCTTCTTTTTCAATTAATAGAAACGAGGGAAAGAAAGAGAAAGAAAACCGTAGAGAGTTTTGAAGAATACTTTCGACATCAAGATCAATCCATAACGACCAATTGCAACGGTAACCAACTTATGCATGTGTATATGTATGCAAATGGAAATGACTCCATTTTTCACTCTTTTTCTTTTCTTTTCTCTTCTTTCTCGCTCTTTTTTCGTTTTCTCTTTCTCTTTTTTAAAAACTACTGTTGCTCTGTCATTTCAATTGTATAGACCGAAGCAGGGATGTCGTCGATAATCTTTCAACCTTTATTACATGATCCACTTGGTTGGAAACAATCGAATTCAACATATGCAGATACATATGTTTGGAAAACAATACGAGCAAATAAAAATGCTAAACTATCGAAATACGGACAGAAACATCAAAAAGAAACGAAAAAACAAGAGAAATTAGAAGAGATCAATCGACAGGAAACGATCTCGCAGATTATCTCGAAAAATAAGAGTCCAACACCTGTGTTGCCACGTTCGCCAGTCAAGACGCCGCCTGCTGTTGTCGAACAACTAATGACATTACCTGTCGAATACAAACAACGAACTCCTTCAGTTAATCGAGTTAGTTTTATTGTCGATAAATCATTAATTCTTTTCGTTTTGCTTTTTGTTTCATTTTGCCAGGAGAACACCTGTGGCTCGAGAGCGTCGCTGCGTTCGTCTTCAACACCTCCTGAAGGTTAAATGAAAAAAAAACAAATGCATGCGTATAGTCAAACGTCTTTGAATTTTACTCTGAAGTTTACTTTGCACGAAGCAAAAAATGAAAACAAAATTTTTCGTTTCGAGTAGAACCACTTATTTAATCTCTTATGTTTCAATCGACAGTAAATTGTTGTCTTCGAACAAACGACAGATAACTCGATGAGAAAAAAAAATATTTTCGCACTATTTTCGACGTGTGACAGAGTCGTAATCAAGTAGCGAGAGAAACCCTAGCAAAGCATCTTTTCTTTTTGATTTTTTTTTGTGTTTGAAAGTAATTTATTTTCAATAGAAAGCGGTCGTGCAGCAACATCAACGGATGTTCGACAATCACCGCCCAAAGAAGAAAAAGAAAAATCTCTCATCATCGATCCGAACAACGACAATAGTCGTCATTGGTTAACCTATCCAAATCCGAAAACACCTCAATATTTAATCGATATTAGAAAACGTCTAGGTCACATTAAAGTTCCATTTGTTCAACCAGCACCGCCAACAATCAGTCATCAGCAATCAAATGAACAAAGTGAAGTTGTGAAAAAACCAACAACAGTCGATGCTGATCAACGACATTTTCTTGATTTTAATCTTCCTCAAACACCCGATGAGTTACGTGCTGCACGTCATCGTATCGCCAAATATCGATACAATCCAGCACTGGATAATTTTCCACCACGTCCTCAAACATGTCCGGTGAATATCGATGAAAAAGAACAAGTTTCACCACAACCACCAGCAACATCATCGAACGAATCGACTGAAGCCAAAGAAGATGCCTGGACAAACGAAGAGGAAAACAAACCGGTTGATCCAGAAGCTTCCACTGTTGTCATACAATGTGTTGATTGCGAAGGTGTGCCAAATGAATATGTTCAAGCAGTTGAAACCGCAAGTGCTGCACAAGAAGATTATTACAAAACACTTCAATTGAATAATGATAAACCTTCGGATAGTCCGATATTTCGTCGTCCATCGACATCAAATGACAATCAAAAAGAATCATTTGTATATTCATAAAACAGTTTCAATTCGTTTTCATTTATTTATCTATTTCTCGATTAGATTGCTTATCGAAATCAACAACAACAATCAACACCTCCAAATAATAATAATAATAATTCCATATTATCACGTCAAAATGAGTTTAATACATGGGTTCGAAATGCAACCGGCAAAGGTAAATATTATTTTCCTATTAAAAATTCTATTACCTCGATTTGTACGTATTAGAACGTGAATCAGCTTTAAAAATCTTACAAGATGTTTTGAATAAACCGATCATGGGCTATGATTTTCCTAAGAAATCGAACAAACAAACACCGCCATCACTTCGTGCCAGTTCAGCTAGTAGAAAATTAGGCCGTACTCGTAGTGTACATCGACGTATTCCATGTGAAATATGTGAAAAACAATTGATTAAACATCATATTTGGACTTTAAATCAGTAGGAAACAAAGATTTATTTACAATTTTCAAAAAAAAAACACTACATATTCCTATTTTCTATTAGATCCGATTCGACTGTTTGTTTTCATCAAGCTCATGGAATAAAACCACCAATAATTCAAATTCGAACATAAGACAATCTTATCAAAGTACGAAAACATATTTCCAAGTCATATTGCAAATATTTATTTCAAATTTTAGTATTATTTTGTCTACAATTCGGATTAATAATAGTTCATGGAAAGAACATTCACACACAGACAAACAGAAGTTAAATATATACACATTATACTTTCATTCATTCTTCTTTTTTTGCTCGCGTATTATTTCGTTTGTTTCTTCTTCTTCTTCTTCTTCTTCTTTTTTGCTTCGGGGGAATATAATATCTACGTATTAAGAATTTTAATAGTGCATGAAACGATGGTTAATAAGAATAGATTGATATGAAATCGTATTTTTGATAATTGATTACGAGGAATCAATGAATTGAATGTTGTTATGGGCGTTGTTAGAGAAGTATCACGAGTACGACGACGACGACCGAGTAAACGACGTCGTAGTTGATTGCAATTGATGAGAATACCTCGAGTATGATTGACAGGAAATTGTCGAATTTTATGATCGTCACTTGTGAGAATATATAAAGTCATATTCTGACGTCGACGACGAGATTCACCATTCCAAATCATTCGAGGTTGAAGTGTACTCATTTCAATTGGAATCATTGAGGTTGTTAATTGAGTCGTATCGATTGAACTTGTAATGATTGTAGTTGTTGAAAGTGTGGTCGTTTTCATTGTTGTCGTTGCGGTTGTTATTATTACTGTTGTTGCTTCAGCTGTCAATGGTGATTGTGTTGTGGTTGTTGTTTGAGTTGTAGGACGTGTACGTCTTGTTCGACGTTTTGTTGTTGGAGAAACTGACGTGTACATATCGGATTCGTTCTCAGGTTCGCCTGGTTGAAAAAATCGAGCACCTGACAAACGATTTCTTTGTTTTCGACGATTGGTTATCAATGCTTGCAATGTTTTCGATAACTAAAACATTCAATTTTCACAATTAAATCAAATATTTAAAATATATAAAAACCAACTTGTTCAATTGAGAGTTTCGGTGCGGTTGCTTTTAATACTCGATTCATTTCTGTTGTTTCAATTTCTGTCGTCGTTTCGATATTCAATGGTTCATCTAAATTAAACATCGAATATGGTCTCGTAGCTAACAAATACGGCATTGTCGGTTGCATTTGAATTCTCGAGAATAATTTCGAATAAATCATTTTCCATTCGCGTGTTGTCGATGTTGATCGTGGACCATGCGGCGATTGAACTAGCCGACAATCGACCTAAAACATTCGAATTAAATTTCATTTTTTTTGCTTTCAAAATATTTACTTCACTCGATGTTTCACATTGTCGTAGATGAATATCAAATTCTGTACCAGCTGGACAGACACGTTTAACTGCATGCATATAGACCGTATTCACGTAAATGCAATGCCAATAATGTCGACAATCATCGGCATCGTAGACCGGATGAAATGAATCATCTTCATAGCCTGTACAATCGAATAAATCATCACTTGAAATTTGAATAATAAAAACAATGATTATTAAAAGAAAATGATGAATGAATTTGAACATAGTTTTGCGTTCGTGTTTGTGTTCGTTCTGAATTGACTTCGAATGAGAGAGAAAGACGTTCGATGATAGATCATGACAATTTACACAAACATTTCGTTCTTTCCGTCTGTGTGTACTTACATGCTTAGAACAACATTGATAATTTTATGTAATCAACAACATCTATTCGAATGTTAATAATGTAAGTAAAGAAACTGATCGTTAATCTTCAAAAAATGACATCATTTATTGATCATATAGACAAAAGAAAGAAAAAACGAATTAGAGAATGATACGTTCGAAATTTCGATAGACATGCGGAGAGAAACTTGTCGAAATTTTCTCATTGAATTCACGATATAAATTCCATTTTGAAAGATCATTCGGCGGGCATATAAGAAGATGTGACATGATTGTATTGAGAACTGTTTGTCGAGTTGATTGATCTATATTTTCATTGGAATGTTGAGATGACGAACAGACTTGCGTATAAGAATATCCTCTAGATTTGCCTAATGATTCGTCATCATCATCTGAATTGATGATTATCGAAGGAATGGAGGGATCGTTGGATTTTTTTCGAGAATTTCGTTGACCATTGACTGGTGCACTGATAACGCGCGTGCATTTCGGTGTTCTGAATAAGAGAGAGAGGAATTACTTTACTAGAAAGAAGAAATTATACATGGCTGATGATTGTTTGCTTTTGAGAATTGATTTTGGTTGAACTTGATTTGTCGAGTACTCATCGATTGTTTTAACTGTACAAATAACAGCATCTTTCGTTCGTCGATTTGTCATCGATAGACCGCTACTTGTTCGTTCTTGTTTACTTTTATCTTTCGATAGATTTGCAACACGTTTGTCATGTTGTAGTTTCAGACGATAGTATTTCAAATTTGATTTGCCATAAATGAGTTTCTTGTGTTCATCAAAATCTGAACAATAGTTATGATTATTAAGACGTTGATAAAGTACGATGCTTGCCATTGAAATTTCCTTTTCTTTCGCTGACTGACTATAGTCGTTTTTCTTTTATTTATCAGAGGAGAAGAAAAAAGAGAGTTTAATCACGAGCGGAAACATTTAAGTTACGACAGGTCTTTCTTTATTTCTCTCTCTCGTTCTCTACAATTTTGTTTTTATTGATTTAACAGCATTTATAAGATGATGACGATTCCCTTTTAATGTTGATTGACAAGTGGTGTAACTAGGAGCGATATAAAAAAAAAGAAAATCGTCAATTATGAAGCCATTCGTATGTTAATAATATCAACACAAATAAGCAAATTGACAAATTTTTCAAAAAGAAAATTCTGTTTTTCAAAAGAGGCGAGACTTCAGTATTGTCTAAAAACGGAACATGTCAGTCTGATTTTGACGTGTGAAAGGAGAAGAAAAAAAACTAGCTCAAGATTTTACGATGACATCTATTGAAGTGTATCTGTAGATTACCTAGATCCAAAACAGATGTTCTTTCAGTACGAATAATAATGAATACGGAAAAGTCATCGTCGGAATATTGTCAAAAATTCGCTTGTGATTTGCAAGCATGTCTTGAAAGTAAGAGATCAGCAATGGAACAATAAATTCTTCTATTGTGAAGATTACTTTTTTTTTCAGAACGTGGCTATGATCCGGACAAATGTAAAAAAGTTCTCGATCAATTGAAAAAATGTTGTTTCGAACATGGTGCTCAAAGTCCAGTTGTTTGTTCGGGTTTTCCAATATCGAAAGAATCGTCATCGAAATAGATTCGATTTGTTAGCACAAGATTTTTTTCTCCATAGTATCTTTTATAACATAAATAAACGATAAACAAGCAAACTAACACAATTGGTATGAGAAGAAATCCGAAAATTGAAAAGATTTTCGAATGAAGATCATGATGTGTCATTCAAAGATTTCTTTGTGTATCAAACGCGCTATTTTTATTTAAAATAAGAATTATACGTTACTCACAAGTTCTCTAGCACAGCTAAGAACAGCAAACAAACACACACATATACCTAGAAATCAATGTTCATTATTTACATGTTCTTCTCCTTCTTCGATTTGTTTTTTGACTTCGTAGATAAAGATTCGTACTGTATGTTCGATAAAGTTGTCGATGTTTAAGATATTATGTTCGACTGTATATTTCTTATTGTCATTTAACCATTCATACCAATGACCATTTCGAGGAATGTTTGGTATTTCATATGTTTCATATGTTGTTGATGACCAATTGCAAACAACAACGACATGATCACCTTGTTTATGTGGATCATGAATAGGTGGATTCCATCGATGCCAAGCTAAGATAAGATCGTCGGTATTTTCGAAAATAAATTCAAGATTTGGACTTGTAAGAGCTAAATTCGATTTTCTCAGATGAATAACATTTTTGTAGTATTGTAATTGTTGTTTGTTATTTGCATTCGAATTGTCTTCTCGATCTTCGATCAATGACCAATCGAGTTTAGCGACACCAGGCGTTTTCTCTTTATATTCGCCGATTTCCGAGCCCATCCAAATCATCATCAAACCGAATGATGTTGCTTGAATAGCAAACGACATTCGAACACGACGAAATGCATCTTCATCGAACAATTGAAGTTCTTTACCGAGATCGACTAATAATCGATCATGATCATGATTCGAATTGTAATTAACTAGATCGGTTATATTTTTGTAACCTTGCCGACGACCATCGATAACATCTTTTAATACATCGAGATCCGGCGATTCATTGACCATGGATTCGCGAATCTTCCAGTAGAAACTATCGTGCCAAACGCCGTCCATTGGACCGTCATTTGAGATGACATATTCAGGTTTGTCAGGTAGATATTCGCCGACACAATAGAAATCCGTTCCGAATCCACTGAAAAATGTTCGAAGTTCGATTGAAAGAGAACGAAATCAACGGAAAACTTACCGAGCCTTAGCATGTTCTTTCGATTGTTGAACAAGAATACGAAGAAAATTGTCATTAGCAATTTGTGTTGCTGCATCGAAACGAATACCATCGATATGAAATTCATTGATGAAATAGTTTACTGATTCACTAACGTATTTTCGTGCAGGATATAATTTGTATTTTTCATCATATTTCTCATAATTCCATTCCTTAAGATTTCAAAATTAATAGTCCTTCTTTACAAATTTCAAAAACAAACTCACTGGTCCCCAACTCCAAACTCGATCTTTTGGTTCATGAAGAAACCTGATAAATCAAATAATGACATTCAATCTTCATCACAAAGAAAACAAAACAATTCTTACCAATAATCATGATCAATAGCTGTATATGGTGCCGAAACATCGCACTAAACATAGAAAAATTCAATTTACTGCAGAAAAACTTTTAGATTTCACCGGGGTACTCTATCTCTTTCTCTCTCGAATTCGAATGTTAGGGAGTAGTTAAGTCATTGATGTTTGATTTTACTCATGTTCTTACTGTGGAATATATTCACCCAATATCAACGACGAAATATCATGATGAGACATTCCTTTAATTAGATAGAAGAATAAATTAATGTGTTTTAAATAATAGAAAACAAATTCGACTTTGTACGCCGCAATCCAAATAAAATCATCTGTTTTTCTTCTCTTGTCTGAACTCGATTCTCAAGAGATTTCATCGGTAAACATTCATTACTTACATGATTATAAACTCCGTCGATAATCACACGAATACCGTGTTTATGAAATGTATCGATCATTTCTTTCATTTCAGCTGTTGTACCGTAACTTCTTTGAATAGCAAAATGATATCGAGGCGTATAACCCCAACCGATTTCTCCAGGATATTCTTTAACAGGCATGATTTCGACTGAAATACTTTTTCGATGAATTTAAAAAGGAAATATGTCGGTTATTTACCAGCTGTAACACCTAATTGAACAAAGTAATCCATTCGATTTGTTATATCTCGAAATTTATCATGAAAATCGCCGATATGCAATTCGTAAATGATTAATTTGTCATCAGATACTAATGGCGTGAAGTTATCGTATTTCCATTCATACTCATCAACAATTCGTTTTCCATTTTTAAAAATAAGAATTCCCACTGAACGAAATGCATCGTCAGAACCACGTTCATCAACTTCAGTTGCATAGGGATCAACAAAAGTATACCAAACTTCAGTAAATGTTGCTTCTTCTTGACGTTTTCGATTTCGTTCATAAACTTCTTGAAGTAGTTTTTCATATTCATCTTGTCGACATTTACGAATCTGTGCATTTTCATCATCAGCTATAACAAAACAAGAAATCGTCTATTGAAGAACTAAATCGGAATTTCTACTTTTCGTGTCATCATCTTTGTAATCAGGTAATGCTGGTTCGGGTTCTTCTTCGAACCACGATTTTGTAACGACTTTAAATTGATAATGATAAATTCCTGAGCACAAAATATTTTATTAGAGAAAAAAAAATATTATTTGGTTTTTACCATCAGCTAAATCAACTGTAACACGCCAATGTCCGTCTTCTTCATTCAATTCCATTGGAATATCAAGTCCCTAATAAGAAAATTATATATGCATATCGATCACAAAAAAGTAATTACGTACAAACATTCGTGCATTGGCATTTTTCAATCGTAAACCAGCCTGTTTGTTATAAGGAGCGAAAAGTTCAAAAGTATATGGAGCCATCGTAAGAGGCGATCAAAAAATATGTAATATTATTGTATCTAGAAAAGTTATGTCTATTTATATCATCTGTATAGTCCTCATTTCTTTCTATTTTTTTCTATTTTTTTCTTTTTTTTTCTTTCTGTCTTTCTTTCTGTTGTTTCGTTCTTCGAAAGAGAAAATAAGGTACGGGGGTGATGTATGAAATAGTAAAGAGAAAAAAAAGCATGGGTCGCGGGTACTACAACTTATACACGACTGACAAAACAAAAAAATAGCTCGTGACGTTAGTAAAGTGGGAGAAAAAGGAGTGAACATATTTAAAAAAAAAACACTTTCGACGTCTTTATCATTACTAAGGCGTAGATGTATAAACCAAACAAATACTTGAAAAATCTTAGCAACAACATAAATTACTTGCTTGATTGATATTTATGGTAATATCTTCGTTTATTTTTATGTAGATGAATGTTTTCTAGCTTACAAATTATTTGGCTAGACGAACAGCGTCATCTTACGTTGTTTTTTCTTCTATAAGAAGTCTGTCTGACTGCGATTCTCTATTCATGACATGCCGCTTGTAATGAAAATAAGACTCATTAATTAAGCTCACTCTGTTTTTCTTTAAAAATGGTGTATTAATCGCCAACTAAATAATTTATTTCCTAGAAAAAGTTAAAATTCTTCGATAATAAATAGTTGATACCATATGATCGTCAACAAAACCGGAATACGATGTGCGTATGTTTTCTTCTCGGTCGGGGCGACAATCGTCGGCAGCTGCTTTGCACTTAGAGAACTAAATAACAATAGCTATAAGCGTAAATTCTTGTAAAAGTATTCGCCAAGATAAGAAACGAATAGAATCCGAGCATTATGCCTCCATTCTAAAAATAAACGTAAATGCACATGGTTCACCTCACTATTTGTCCGCAAAAAACAAACGAAAGTACTTGAATGTTTTTTTTACAGTCTGTCGAAAATATTCATTTTATTTTTAATAAAAAGAAAAGCAAACAAACAATCACAGCTTTCTGTATTCTCAACGGAGTTTTAAAATTTTTATTTATATTAATATACAGAATACTAGAATGAAAGACACTGTTGTTTATGCTGAATTTTTTACGTGTCAACTAAGCTACTGAGCGGTGATTGGCATCGTTTTTTTTCATTTGATAAACGAGAATTTTAATTGAGTGATCAGTAAAACTATCGATTTTCAATGTATTATTTTCAATAATATATTCTTTGTTATTATTTAACCATTCAAACCAGAGGCCATTCGTTGACACATTTGGTATATCATAATTCTCGTATGTTGTCGATGACATATTAAATATAATAAGAACTTGATTATCGTCAGGTGGAGAACTCCATCGACGCCAAGCTAAAATTCGATTATCAATATGTTCGTAAATAAATTCAAGATTTGGACTTGTAAGAGCTAAATTCGATTTTCTCAGATGAATAACATCTTTGTAGTATTGTAATTGTTGTTTATTAATCGCATTGGAATTGTCTTCTCGATCTTCGATCAATGTCCACTCGAGTTTCGCTATGCCAGGTGTTTTTTCTTTATATTCGCCGATCTCTTCTCCCATCCAAATCATCATCAAACCGAAAGCTGTTGCTTGAACAGCAAATGCTGTTTGCACACGATGAAATGCGTCCTTATCGAATATTTGCCGTTCTTTACCAAGTTCGACGAGTAATCGATCATGATCATGATTCGATTGATAATTAACAACATCGACGATGGTTTTATAACCACGTCGACGAGCATCAATTCCGTTTTTTACATCTTCCCAATCGACGACATCGAAAACGAGAACATCGCGTAATTTCCAGTACAAACTTTCGTGCCAAACACTGTCCATTGGACCACCATTCGACAGTACGGATTCAACTCGATCGGGTAGATATTCGCCAACACAGAAGAAATTCGAAGCAAAACCTCTGGACAAAGAAAACCTCAATTTGAAATTAAATTTCATCGAGAATGTCTACCGATCACGAGCTTGTTCTCTCGATTGTTGAGCGATTGTTGATAGAAATTTATCATTTGCAATTTGTGTTGCGGCATCAAAACGAATTCCTATGATTCATGAAAACAATGACCAAAAAAAAGCACTGGTTGACTCAAATTTCGTTACCATCAATATGAAATTCCTGGATAAAATATCGAGCAGAATCGCCAATGTATTTTCTCGCTGGCCAAACATTGTATTTTTCATCATAGATCTCATAGTTCCATTCCTTTAAAATCAAACCAAAGGAAAATAACATTAGCAAGAAAATATCATTGGAAACTAACTGGTCCCCACGAATAAACAGCATCTTTTGGATGATGATGAAACCTATTATGACAAGCAAATGAATTCATCATAATTTTCAATAATTCATCTCAATAATTCACCAATAATCATGATCAATAGCTGTATATGGTGTTGATATATCACACTAAAATACAATCGTATAAAAGAACTACAAGAGAAACAAAAAATAGCCATCTACATGATTATAAACTGCATCCATAATCACACGAATTCCATGTTTATGAAATGTATCAATCATTTCTTTCAAATCAACTGTTGTTCCATAGCTACTCTCAATGGCAAAGTAATACCGAGGTGTATAGCCCCACCCGATACTTCCTGGAAATTCTTTGATTGGCATGATTTCGACTAGAACACGAAAATTATCATTGTCAATCACGATTAGATTGTCATGAAGATTACCAGCTGTGATTCCCAATTCAATAAAATGGTTCATTCGAGCTGTGACATTTTTAAATTGATTTTCGAAATCACCAATGTGAATTTCATAAATGATTAGATTTTCATTCGAGACTAATGGAGTGAAGTTATCGTATTTCCATTCATATTCATCAACAATTCGTTTTCCATTTTTAAAAATAAGAATTCCCACTGAACGAAATGCATCGTCAGAACCACGTTCATCAACTTCAGTTGCATAGGGATCAACAAAAGTATACCAAACTTCAGTGAATGTCGCTTCTTTAGGAATCTGTGCGTTTTCATCATGTGTATTGTCTGGTAATGCTGGTGTTGGCACTGGTTCAAACCAAGATTTTGTAACAATTTTATATTGATAATGATAAATTCCTGAGCACAAAATATTTTATTAGAGAAAAAAATATTATTCAGTTTTTGCCATCAGCTAAATCAACTGTAACACGCCAATATCCATCAGTTTCATCGAATTCCATTGGAATATCAAGTCCCTAATAAGAAAATTATTTATACATATCGATCACAAAAAAGTAATTACGTACAAACATTCGTGCATTGGCGTTTTTTAATCGTAGACCTGCTTGTTTATTATAAGGGGCGAATAGTTCGAAAGTGTAGGGAGTCGTCATGTGAAATGTATTGAGGAAAGAGAATACATACTTTATATAATAGTTTGCTTGTATATATTTTCTTTCGTTTCTCTGTGGGAAGGCAAATGAATACGCCTTAAGCCGGGAGAATAAAAATCGGGGCATTTATACCCAGTAAACTTTTTCTTTCTTCTATCTGTAACTGCATGTGAATATTGGCCTCACTGTAGAACTCACGTGTTAACCCAACGTTTAGTCAAATTATTTTCCTTTGGTGTTTTTGTACTATATTTTAGAAAAGAAAGGAAACCAACGAGACATGAAAGAGAGAATACGATATAAAAAGAAAACAAAAATCGAATGCAATCATGTATTTTTATTTCTTTGTTGACAATCACAAATATATCCTATGAGGAAACCAAATGGTAATAAAGAAGGACATTGTCTCGATTGGTAAGAAAAATGAATGTTAAGGAGTGATATGTGTGGACTTGTTTAAGGTTCGAGCTCGAGACCTAAGCCAACTTTGTGTCCACCAGCATTTAAATTACGAGCTTCGAACAATGCCGATAAAGTCAATTTAACGCCTAAATAAAAAATTTTATCGATTTTAAAAAATAAAAACAGCAAAAAAACGATTCCATACCTGGACGTAATAATTGTTGAAACGAAAGTCCAACTTGACAGATATTATTAACTTTTGCACTGACAACTGTTTGCGAGTCTAATTGATATTTCGATGCAAAAGCAAATCGTGTTTGATTTGTTCCAGCTGTCCAAGCTAATTGTACACCGGTTTCAAGTCGATCGTTGATACGTTGATAAACACTACCGCCGACTTCATTTGCATCGTTCATGTTAGCATATAAGGTAAAATCTTTGGCACGAAAGCCAACAGCAAAGTTATTTTTTGTTAATAATGAACGAGCTGTATTGAAAACATATTGATAACCAAATAGCCAACCTTGATGACCTAAGACAACGGCACCATTTAGAATTGGACCACTATTATCGAAAGCAACATTGGTTTCAACATGAGCTTTGTCGTGAGTATAAGCCGTTCGAAGTTCAGCTGTTTTTTTCCTGAAAACAAACAAAAATAAACAGAAAATAGTTTGTTTGTTTTGTTTTTCAGAAATAAATTTCGTTGTTAAAAAAAGAAGTCAGACAACGGATAAATAAATAATAAGAAAACTATATTTTACCAATATCGATCATTTCCCGACTGAGTATATGATCCAGTCAAACGTAGTGTATTCAATTGTGTGCGTACGCGTATGTGAAGTTTGGCTGTGTAACTGTATAGTTTGTTGTTGAGAAGATCAAACTATCTGTTTAGGTTTTTTGATCCATTACGAAGGCAAAGATTTTTTGTTTATAAACGAGACAAATACCTCTGAGAAATAATATCTACAGTTAATGGACGGGTTTTCACACCAAAATGAAGTCTCTCGTAGCTATTACTATAAATGTCTTTCGAACACAAGAACAAGAAAAAACAGACAGATTTCAAATTTGGTTTGTATATTTACCCAGTATTTGGAACAAGGCTACCATCGAACACAACTTTTAAACCTTGGGCCAATTGATTATCGGCCGTTATTTCACATTTAAGTAAATTATCGGTATTCCATTTTTCCAAAAATGTCAAACCGTATTCGGGTACGACGTATTTGGTTTCGAGACTACCGGATGTTCGTGCTGATTCGGTGTTGTGTTCGCCGACGACATTGAAATTAACGCCATTGGCTGTTCGTGTTTTTACATCGACTTTGAAAACATTGAAAACTACACAAAAATAGAAATCAAATATTGAAAATGTCGATGGGAAATAACGAACAGTATCCTTTGTTGAAAATATCAGAAACTTGTTTGTTAAGATCGCCGAACTTTGGTGGTGCCATTTTAGTGTATTTGCTTTTTTATTGTATAAGAAAGAAAACAACAAAAGCGTTTACTACCAGGAGAAAAACAACAAAATACGACGAAGAACTGCTTCGTAAGGGGTCGGCCGATGTCGTTTTCTTATTAGTCAATCAGCAACCAATGCAAAACAAGTGTTTTTGAAATAAATCCATATAGATGAATTCTAATTAATGAATAATTTTTTAAATAATTTTTTTTATTATTTTTATGATTTTCAATTCATATGAACACATTCTATACTCATAGAGGTTTTAGAATAATTCCATCGAATACGGCAAATAAATATCTGTATTTGATTATGTTCTATTTCACACATTGCTTTTCTCTTTCCTAGTACACTCAATCAAATGAACATTTCGTTCCGTTGCTCTCGTCGTTTTTTTTTGTATTACGTTCATTAAAATGACTCGATTTCATCAACATATCGATGATGATAGTAACTACTAGTTTGTCTTTCGTTCTTCTTCTTCGTTCTCTTCTGTCAATGTACATCTAGATACGATGTTCAATCGAGCATAGCAAATTTTTTGTCTGAACATTATTCATATAAAACTCGAAAAGAAAAAAAAACAAATCGAAACTTGTTTCACCTCTTTCTTTTTATGAGACGGTTAAATGCAAACGAATGAACGAAGCAAGGAGAAAAAAAGAAATTAAATAAGATACACGTACGCACATCTCGTCCAAACGACTCTCTCTCTCTTTCTCTCAAACGATATGCTCACACTTTTCATCACATAACCATTAGAATATCGAGCGAATTTCGACCATATACATCAAAATGATTAATGCAACTGTTCATTTTGTTCGATAATGTATACGCGAGCTTTGCTCGAGAGTAACTAAAGCAAATCCATATCATCATGTTTCATCAACAAGTTTTCTATCCGCAACAACACCCTCAAACGCCGCTATCATCTGCAAATCAACGAGTTTTTCCACCGAATCAACAGTTTTTCTATCGAGCAAACGGACCAATACTAACTCATAGCATACATGATTTCGAAAGATTTCCTAGTTCGAATCATGGCTTTACAACGATGCCTTCGGGAGGCTATCCGTTCTTTGAACAGCAAAGATGGAGACCGAATGTACCACGAGCACAACAAGTTAATCATCGTCGAACTCCGGCCTTTCATTTTCAAGATAAATCGACATCGTATTTCATGACTGATCCAATAAAAACAAGTGATGATCGAATAGCTGTATGAATGAGTTTTGACCTCGTCAATCTTCGAAGTTGTTATTCTCTTGTTTCGTTTGTCTAGATTCAATTGACAAAAGTTCATATCGGACCCAATGGCGATCAACAACGTGTTTTTGTCGAACAGGAATTTAGTAATGACAAAGAATTGAAAAAATTCGTTCGAAATCTTCGAGAAAATTTCGAAAAAACATTCAATAATCGTTCATCGGGCGACTGCAGTCATACTGATGATAGTTCAAGTACAGATAGCAAAAAATCAGGGTAAATCTACATTCTTTGATCATATTTATCCATCGAACATCGATATTTTTTAGTGTCGTTGTTGTTGAAGAACCCGATGAAGAGCCAAAAGTCTATGAACAACAGGCGTACAATGCTAATATCGAATCGAAACAAGCAGCTGCATCAATGCTCACACCACCATCATCACCACAGACAATGCGATCAACGCCTCAATCGCCAGCATCGATTCGAACTGAACAAACTCAGAAAAAACAAGAAGCACCTCCAATATCGCATGTATCATCGACTTCGACCACACGATCGAATCATCGTCATCATCAACGAAATAAAACCAAATATCGCCGACAAAAAGACGAACAAAAAGCATCGAATATCTTTCAAATGCCGAGTTTCTCAAGACAATATCAAGCTACACCGATACCACCTCGTTTTCAACAACGATTCTATCATCCAAATCAGGATTTTCATCCACCACAAACGCCAAATCCGAATTTTTCTTGGGTATTTTCTTTTATATTATTCATTCATTCGTTCATTTTACTTACAGAGAGTCAATCCAAATGGATATCCGAGGACTCGTTCGCGTTCCTACGTTCCTCCAATGCCTGATCAACATCAACAGCATATTCCTCGGCCGCCTCCAACACCATCTCGTTTTCAAAATCTAACCGATCAATTTTTTCGTCCGATTCCTCCAACACGATTCGCTCCTCAGCCTGCTCCTCGTCATAATAGAAATTTTCATATTCCAACGCCGTTGCCCAACAAATTTCGTCGATCGAATCGTCGCCGAGATCCTCCTCAGCCGACAACAATCACAGAAAATCACATCTATCCAAACAACATTCAACAACAGCCTCGTGTTCAACGTACGAAATCTGAAAATCGAAACTTTCGCAACAATAATCAACATCAAAAGAGTCGAAGTACAACAAATCATTTTCAACAATTTTCTCCTCTTCAATCTCAGCCAACAATTCAACGACATTTCGTTCCCTTTCGTGCTGCTCCTGTTTTCCTAACATCGATACAATCAACTGCACCGTTATTCTATCCCAATCAAAGAAGACAATATCCACATGTTCAAACACAATTTCGTTTAGTTAATCATTTTCAACTTGGTACAAATCGTTTTTAGTGTTTATAAGCGTTTCGTTTTTCACAATTCGTTTCAATACATAATATTCCAATATTGAAATCCATTGTTGAACAAGGCCATTTGTATCGATTGCCAAATAAACCATTCATACTATTTGATAGAGAACTAGCTACACCTGAATAATTATCATCATGACGACTCCAATCAAGACCTTGACAGAAAGAGGCAAAGAATCAAATTGTATTCAAAGAATATCTGATTTACATGTGTCACTGGATGCAGTCCCATTTGAAAAACTTCCGTGCCACCAATACTGAAATCTTTGAAAGAAAAAAAAACACGATCGATTTTTTTGATTCATACATTCGATTGAATGTTTGTTTGTTTACCGAGGTTTTAAACCTTGTATATCGAGAATTTCATTTCGAGGTGCTCTTCGTTCGAAAATCTCTTCAAATGATTCGTACAGAACTTGTTCCTTGAGAGTGTCAAATGCAAACAAACGAATAAAATCATAGGACAAATTTGTTTACTTGCATATTCACTATTCTCGCGTTCATACAGATACCATCGAATAGCTTAGTTAACCATTGTGTACTTGTCGATATAAATGCTCGATAGAAACCACTTAAACGATGTCGATGAGAAATTCGAGCACATAAATCATCAAAATCGGATAATTTCGAACAGAAAACATTCGGTCGATAAGGATTACACATCGTACGAATATGAGGACCAAGTGCAAATAAATGAAGCTGTAATTATGACAAAAAAATGATTTAATATCTCAAGATCAATGAAAATAGTACGTACTCTCGGACACGGAAGCGTCGATGTACATTTCTAGAAAGAAGAATTATCTCGATAAAATTAGAAAACAATTCATTCCAACCGGTTTTGGGATTGATATTGCTGTTGATAATCCTTCATTCGACACTGTCAATGCTTGCTATTAAGAAGAGAAGAAAAAAAAAAACAAATTCATTGATCATGTCACAAAATTAGCACAGACATCGCTTTCGATTTTAATTGGTATTAATCGTCCTTGAACTTGAATGAACACGCCTTGCAAACGACCTTGATCGTTAATAATGTGCACATATGTATGATCGGGAAAAGTGCATGATGCATCCATTGCTGCTTGCAGACTTGGAAAAACTCGAATGTTATTCTAGTAATTGATAGTAAAGAAAAGCTTTTCTTTTCGAAAGATTAGAAAATTAACAAACATCGTTTGAATGAGCACAATTCGTTGAAGAGGGAAAGCCAGAGTCACCTTTTTCACCTTTCATTCGAAGATACTATCAAATTGAAAATATATTTTACATAAAAATCTCGATTTGAAAATAAATTTTACCATATTATAATCGAAAAAGAACGGATTAGGTATGGCTGGATAAGGAACAGGTGTTGGTACCGGTATCGGACAAACACATGGCAGAGGTCGAGCATTTCGATAGGCAATTTTCTAGAAGATGAACATTTTTCTTACGAATAATTTCAATGAAATTTCTGTCAAACTTTCGTTTCAATAATTAATTGTCGAATCGATTGAGCAAGTCTGTCTAAATTAATCTGTGTACCAAGACAATTTCTTGTATAAGGATGATATCGTTGACCACAGTCTAGACATGAATTTATCAATAAATCAATTTCATCTATCCAGAAATCGTACCAATTGGACAAAAACCAGGTTCACCTTTTTCTCCTCGTTCACCCTAAAGTTCATATTCTTCGTCACTTCACATTCGTCTTCAATCAACCTTTTACCTTTTCACATTGACATGATCCATATTCCTAATCCATGAAAAGAAAACTTTCAAATCAAACAATCGACTTCCTCAATACTCTCGTCTTACTTGAGGTGGATATTTATTAAATTCAGTTGTTGTCGTTGTTGTTCCCTATGATAGAAAATTTTTTTAACGAGATAATTAATAATCACTTCAAGCAAAAACTGTCTGATTATAAGAGAAATCATATAAACAATATCTAATTAGTCATTGAGAAAATCTGTTCGATTCTTCAGATGTGTTCATGGTTGAAGAAAATAATCAAGTCAAAATCCATTCTATTTCTCAAATCCGAAGTATAACAACAAAACGAACATTTACCTGATAGAGAAAAATCAAGATTAATAAATAAATCATGTGAACAATGTGAGTTAATCAAATTAATTAATAAACATATGTTCTGAATAAAACTAAAACTAATCTTCTAAGAAAATATTAGCACTTCTGACGTAAACGCAGAACAAAAGATCGACTAATCTAAATGGCGACAAACGTTTCTTCTATCAGCAAATACATGAAGAAAGTGATAAACAATTTCCTTCGTAGTCTAGTTATAAAAATCGATTTTCTTTTTGCTCGAAAAGGAAGAGCTTAACCACCAATCAATGCAGATGTGGATAACAATCATTAATCTCTCCAAAGCTCATTTATTCGATTGCACTTAAATATAACTTACAATTGTATATGTAAATATACTCATATTAACATAGATTGGCGGATATTCCGTATCGTCAATGTATTCACCCGAACCATCGACTCGATCGGAGTTTTTCATTGTTTGATTGAAAATTTGTAGGCCATCTTCTTCTTCGAGAATTTTAGTTAATTCTTCAATAAGTAAATCTGTTGAATTTTCATCCGAAAGATTTTTTGCAATCGTCGAATCAATAATTTGTTTTAAATTATCAATTAATCGATTGTTAGTTAATTGAATAGAATTGATAAGAACATAGAATATCAGTAGATCTCGTTTGTTTATCATATTTATTGTCAATAGATCAACCTCGAGAATGTTCTTTTGCTTTCTTTCGACAGGAGAGAAGAAGAAGAAGAAGAGAATTAGTTATCTTAGATTATTTATTCGAACTTTTACAGAACAAATAGAAAAATAAAAGCAATGCACACGCACAAAACACACGAGCACACATGAGTAGTAGTATGAAGAAGAATACGAATAATGTATAAGAGTATATTGCACAAGAAAAGAAAGAATTGTCTTTGTTTTGTTTTGTTTTTTTTTGATTTATTTCGGTGGAGCAAAGATTTCGATATCTTGATTTTGATTAGTGCCATTGGCAGCTGCTTTTCGACGTTCTTGAATTAGTTTTTTCAAATCTTCATTAGCCGCTTTAGATATTGGAATTTTTGATGTTTTGGATTGTTGATGTTGAGTTGGTTTAGCACGATTAGTGACTAAATGAGAACAAAAATCAATATTTACTGAGAAAAAAAAAGCCAACAAAAGAACAAACTATCTTCGGGATCATATTCTTCAATCAATGCCCATTGTTTCGCTTTGCGTGCATCGAGTTTAGCGAATTTCTCTTTGACTTTATCAATCAATGGATATGTTATATCCCAAAAGCCTTCGAGATCACTATCGAGTGGAATCGGCTCTCCTGATGTCGATTTATTCTAGATTGAACATGATTTTGTTTGCGTCAAACAATGCTTTCTTTCTTTCTTACCACATTTGCTTCGCATAGGCCACGGAATTGTTTAAGTTTACCTTTTAATAATAAATTAACCTCTCCAATGACAGCACTAATATCCGTTTGAACTAGAAAAAAATCAAGTTGATTTCAATGGTTTCTTTTGTCAATCGAAAAAACAAAATTTTTACCATCTTCAGTCAATCGATTTGCTTCACTTTCGAGATATTTGTTGTAGTTATTTGACTGTATTTTGATAATATTTTCTTCGCCATCTAATTTGGCTAAAAACGCTTGACCATCCTAAATTTCAATCATAATAAAAACTCGAATGATGCGAAAGAAAAACAAAAGAAACAATGACAAACACACACACCGTTGCTTTCGACATCTTGAAAAAGACTTTTTGGCGATAATAAAGAAGAAAAGAAAAGAAAAGAAACTAACAACAACTATCGATGAGTTTATTCTGCAAGCAAATTTTCATCAATTGAACACGTCCGCAATAAATGTATTTCATAACATCTATATAGATTTTCAAAGCGAACAGGAAAAGTGTTTACTGCTTACCATTTTGTCAATGAGAAGGACAAGTTTGCAATAGTCACTGATGAGAACAAGGCCGTATTGAAATATGAACGCAAGAGCGAGAGCGAGAGAGAGAGAGGAAAAAAAGAATGAGGAAGAAGAACAAGAAAAAACGGATGATGATGACGATGATGATGATGAAGAGTTCGATCGAATTTGCTATTGAGACTTGTTCTTTGGACAGAATTGGATGGTTTAGTCGATAGAATGATGTGCGTGCAAAAAAAGAATAGAATGAAAGAGAAAGAACAACAATAACAAGTGACTCATCATCATCCTCACCATCATAGAGTCATGCTCGTCTATTTCTAGTAAAATATATGCATATGTTTGATTGCATCAAAGCGAAACGGACGAATGAGAAATAATTATTCTTACATCAAAAAGAATATTTTCTCGGATCTCGAGGGAAAAGAAAGTCGATAGTCTCTTGATAAAATCGGCTGAACTGCATTCATTGAATATGCTTTCTTTGATTCTTATTTCAGCAACGAAAAAAAAAAAGAAAAAGAATTGTCAATCATTACGATAAAAGTCATAAGTAATCCCCAATCCCAATCGATAATTTTTATTCAGTATTAAGTTTATTAGTGAACGGTTAACTCAAAACACAAAAAAAGAACTTCAAGCAATTGATAATTATCCGCATGTGATTAGTTTCGTGTTGGTTATTTAGTTCAAGGAGGAGGGGTGTTCGAGAAAGAAAGAAAGAAAGAAAAAAAAGAACACAACAATGAAAAAAAAATGAAAGAATGTACACACAAACATATTTTATAATCTATAAAAGGTGTGTATAGATACAAAATATGAATATAAACAACGATTATTGTGCAAATAGAGAAAGAAAAATAGTTCATCACCATATGTAAATATACGCGTGCGTACGATAATATTGATGAAAATGTGAACGTTTAATAGTAATACTGTTAGTCATTTATTGATCTTACCTTGGAATTATCGGAGACAATAGTGTCAATTTGTTCAGTTAAGCCGTCAAGAACAAATGAAACGTCTTCAAGAATAGAGTTATATGTGTCTTTTATTTCGAGTTCATCTTTCGGTGATTCGTTACTTGGTTGTTTTACGTCAGCATTCGATGACACAACATCAACTTGCGAATCAGTTGTTTCAATGTTTGTCTCTGAAGCGATTGGTTGTTCAATACTAACTTGTGATACATTCTCGGCAACTGGCTGTTGAATGTTAGCTTCATTTGATTCTTCAACAGTGATCTCTGTCGAAGTTTCATTATCTGTTTCTTTTGCTTGTTCAGTATTAGCTTCTTGAACATTTTCTACAACTTCATTAGCTGGCTGTTCAGTATTAACTTGAGGTTCACTTTCCGCAACTGGTTGTTCAACAGTAACATGTGGTTCACTTTCTGTAACTGGCCTTTCAGCATTAACTTGAGGTTCACTTTCAACGATTGGTTCCTCAAGAGCTGGTTGTTCAACAGTAACTTGAGGTTCACTTTCAACGATTGGTTCCTCAAGAGCTGGTTGTTCAACAGTAACTTGCGGTTCACTTTCTATAACTGTCTGTTCAGCACTAACTTGTGGTATACTTTCAACGACTGGTTCTTCAATAGTAATTTGTGATTCATTTTCAAC
>ERZ778027.575-NODE-575-length-80870-cov-11.878141_pt1 | contig 80870 bp, 78 predicted proteins | sample MGYA00375757_ERZ778027 | MGnify/ENA primary metagenome ERZ778027 (study PRJEB29350, sample SAMN05389817) | bioreactor metagenome | isolation source: Ammonium sulfate bioreactor | place: South Africa: University of Cape Town | collected 2014-02-18 ...
TTTTCGATGATAAACGACCACGTATTCGTGTTAAACCAAGAGAACGAATCCATCCTCTCCTTTCAGACATCTTCTCAGATTCAAACGGCTGACAGTCAAATCGTCGATGATAGCGACGATGAAATCATTGCATTGAGTGATGACGATGAAAACAGTTCACAGCAAACGAAAAAAGTCATTTGGACTTCGTCGGAAATTCAAATAACTACAACCAATTCGCAGTCACAATCGATGCACAATCCTTATCGTGTTGGAATTGCTGATCCAAGTATTCGTTCGATATTTTTACCACCACCCAACTCGCAGTCGATGTCATCATCTCAAACTTCGAATAAACGTGCACCAAAACGAACCACCGGGTCCAAATAAATTTAAAAAAACAACTTTTTTTTGTAGTTTTGTTTTTGGTTCTCGTTTATTGAAATGATAGAATATTTCTAACGCAATAAATTATCTTCGTATTTCCTAAAGTCAAAGACGAATCACCATTTTTGTATTCGAATGACCTAGTAAAATATAGATGAATCTTGGTTCTCTTTGATGTTATTAAAATTAATACGTTCTCATTTACCCGAGGCCGAGAACAAACAGATCTTTATTTGTTTCATGCAAGTAACAGGTATCAGTTGTATCTCATTCAACAGACTTTCAGTTCATAGATCAAACAATTATCTATTTTTTCTTTGATGACGACGAAATAAAATTTACATTGCGTAAATTATTTTAATAATGAAAGCGCATGTCGAATGAGAGAAACTCAAAGTTATTATTATCATCATCAGATATGCTTTCTCCACGAGTTCAATTTTGGTTCTATTTAATCTCATTGATTCCATCATTTATCTGTACATTATTCGTTCTTTATCATTTACTTTTCGTTCGAACACTTCGTCGTTCGTTAAATAATCATGTCATTATAGTTTTACTTTTCACGGTTCTTTTTTGTGAATCAACAATGTATCCGTGGATGCTCTACTACTTTTCACAGAATAATATTTGGGTAAGACCATATCAATTTTGTGTTATTTGGGCGTTTATCGATTGGGCTGTTTACATGTTACAATTGCATTTATTTGCTTGGGCAACAATCGAACGACATATTATTATTTTTCATGATAAATGGGTATCAACTCAACGAAAACGGTTATATTTTCACTATCTACCCGTGATTATCATATTCATCTATTGGTTTACATTTTATTCATACGTTTATTTCTATCCAACATGTCGAAATCTTCATGTAAATTCGAATATGATTTGTTTAGCTGTTTGTTCCTTTGACATCGTATCATTTCATGCATTCGATACTCTAGTTAATAATATACTTCCATCATTGACTATCGTCATTTCAAGTGTAGCATTACTAATACGTATTCTTCGACAGAAGTGTCGTATGCGTCAGCAATTTCAATGGAGAAAGCATCGAAAGATGACCGTGCAAATATTATCCATCTCGAGTCTTTATCTTCTTCTGACAACGCCATGGGCCGTAACAACATTAGTTAAAATCACTGGTTTACAAACGATGATTAGTGAAACCTATGAAACGTACGCACTTTTTCTCAGTTATTTTATTGTACTTTTCTTTCCATTTGTTGCGCTTCTATCTTTGCCTGAACTTCGAGTGAAATTGAAATGTCAAAATCGAGCACAACGATCGATTGAACCGGAATTATTTGTAAGACAAAGTACTTGAGGGTTTGTTTATTATTAAAAATTAAAAATTTTAACGTTTTGCTATTGCTGAAATAGTCGATCCGGCTACGGATGCTAATGCCATTGGAAGAGATATACTGCCTGTTACTTTATCGATAACAGCTTTGACAACTGGTGTAGCCATGTGTTGATTTTTGCCGCCTTGTTTTAACGCTCGATATATTTCTTCTTCTTTTTTATTTAAACCAAATGAGGATGCACTATAACCAAGATCATCAAGTACTTCAAATGCATGATAACCAATGGTTGTAAATAGAGATATTTGATTTTTATAAAGATCGATTAGTTTTTGTTCTCGATCATTGCCTCGGCATGTTTTCAAAATGATCAACTGTCGTAGAAGAGCAATATTCATGACTGGACATGATGTTGATGATGAATTCACAATTAATTCATCTACACATGAATTTACAGGAATAATATAAGATACATCAGGTTTACATTCAAGTGCTCGATAGCATAGAATCGAAGGAATAGGAACATTGCTTGGAGCTGGTGTTCGACGAGAGCTAAAACAACCGATACCACCTGATGACGGTGTAATCACTTCGACTTGTTGAGTATTTGTTGGTATTTGTTGAACTGTTCTGGGGTAAATACCTTGAATTGTGTCACCACCTAATAATTCGATTGCTTCATCAACGATTTCTGTTTGTTCACGACGAGAAAGAAATGGCCATCGTGTAATGACATAAAACAATACGATACCATGTGATTCAAATTCACGAAATAGAAATTGCAGAACAGGTGTGTTTGCTAATGCACCTGAAGTTCGACAGAATATTGCAGCACGAGGAAGAATTTTTCGATCGAAAAATTTATCATTGAGAAACGAACGAGCTTCTGCTTCTGTCCATTGTTCAATTCCTAAAAAAAATCAATCGAAAAACATTTTTCTTAACTCAATTTTTCCTTTTCAAACAACCTCGTGTATCCCACCAACGGACTCCAAATTGATCTGTATAAGCTGTTGTTGTCTGTGTACATGAATTCAAACCCGCACTTGTTCGTATTTGTTCATCACCAGATAGTTCTTTGATTAACGTCGATTTACCGACTCTTGCTGGACCGAATACGAGAATTTCGAATTCCGATGAGATTTTTTCAATTGCTTTCGCATCAGCTATGCCCGTATTCGAATAATTACGCGTACGAATGTCTAACAATCGTTCACGTAAATAATCTTGCAATGGTGCTTGTTCACGATTGCTATTCTGTAAAAAATCACAATCAGCTTCAGCTATCAACCGATGTGATGCCATTGAGTTCATTTCTTTTTCTGTGTGTGTAAAATATATTTAAGAAAAAGAAAAAGAAAAAGAAAAAAAGTACAACAACGCTTTTGTCTATTCTCTGATTTGTTCGATTGAATTCTCTTTCTCTTCTCCTTCACGACCCGCCTTTACAGTTAAACTAGGCAACACACTGGCAAGTTCTTTAACTAACTCGATGAAATCATTGTTTACAATTATTCCACATACATCAACTAGTACAAGTTGACATGTCGGATGTTTTAATAATGGCCGTAGAACTGCATAGCAACCACTCGATTCCAATGGATTACCATTTAAAATTAGAGTTTTCAATATTTCATTCTTTGCTAAACCTTTACCAAGATAAACGGCACATTCCGTATTCAATCGATTGTTTTCGAAATTGAGATGTTCAAGTGTCGTATTCGTTTTTAAAAGATCAAAAACTGCTTTAGCAGCTAGAAGACCAGCACCATTCCAAGAAAGATCAAGTGTTGTTAAACGTATATTCGTTGCAAGACCTTTGAGAATAAAACTACAAGCTTTCGAAGTCAAACAATTCCATCCAATATGAAAATCTTCAATCGTTTGATTTTCTTTCAATGCTTGGCCAAATATTCGACCTGTAGTTTCGTTTTCAAATAGATTTTTATTTAGGTTTATATATTTTAAATATTCATTTTGATTAATCACATCGGCAAATAATTGTGCGCAGTCGTCATTGAAACGATTTTCATCAAGATGAAGAACTCGAACGGATATATTTAAATTCAACGCATGGCATAAAGCCTTACAACCTGAAATCAAAATAATAATAATAATAAATGATCGAATCAAAACAAACAATAATTTCCGCGTACCATGAATACCGATATCGTTCTTGCCGAGATTGAGTTCATGAATGCTCACTGTTTCTTTTAGCAACTCAGCAATATAAACTGCACCACGAGATCCGAGCCCATTATCACGTAGATCGAGTTTAGTAATCGTTCGATTGACTTTTAATGCGGGTACCATGACTTTAACATTGACAGGTTTCAATCCACAATATCGAATTGTCATTTCATTTTCATCGATATGCCGTAAGAAATATGTCGACGGTGTAACATCATGACGACGACATTGATCTACATAAATGCCTTGACATGATGTGTCTTTAGGTAGTTCTTGTTCTTGTTCGATATCTGTATCATAATTGATTTCATTGGGCATCATCGAAAGATGTTGGTCATCGATTTCATCGGGTAAATCGTTATCGATGATTTCGAATGTTGGTGAAGAAGTTCGAACTGATTCAGAACGTTCTCGAATTTCATTTTGACCGGCTGAACGTGCTGCACTTCGAGCTAATCGTCGAGGTTTAGCATCAGCTGAGATAATCAAACGTGTTTGATTCTCAAGTAATTCTGGTCGCTCGAACAGATTACGTGTTGTCATCACACGTTTCACTCTATTATTCAAATGTTCGGCACTTGAAAGACGAACAATTTGTGCAGTTTTTTCTTTTTCTTTTCATCGTTAAACGAAAAAAAAAACGCAGGGAGGGAGAGGGAGAACGAAAAAACAAAACGAACAAATGCTTTTAATTAAGCATTTTGAAAAAGAACAGAACAAAAAAATCATCATCACCGTTATGTTGTAGTTCGAACGCAAACACCTGACAACACGTATAGATAAGAAATTTGTTTCTTTATTATATATGTAACAGCGAACTTGTGAAATTACAAAAACGAAGAAAAAAAAAGAGATTTGTATCAATCAAGTTAATAACGATAGCGAATTATCGACTGTTTGCAATTTCGATTTCGATGTTGCCGGATGTTGCAAACGTTTGATCACAAGTTTTAACGGTGATTTTTTAATAATAATCGTCGATGGCGATGAATTCGATTCATCGTCTAATGGATGTTCATTCGAATTTTCGAGTTCATCATCGTCAGTTGTCTCCCAAAGGTTATTATAGTCATCATTAAATAATGGCTAAAAAAGAACAGTTTCGATTGGTTTCTTGTTGTTGTTTTTGTTCCGGTTGAAAAATTTTACCTTAGCTGCTTCGATGTAACGTTTCTTAATGATATTAATATTGAAATTCGTTTCACTAAATTGAATCTCGATATTCGGCTGTTTAAGTTCATTGAGACCACGTTGAATATAATCTAATTTCGTTTTCATTTCATTTAAATCGTCGATATGTACTTGTTTCTGTCGGAGAACTTTAGTTAACTGTTTGATTAAATTACCTTCTAATTGCTCTTCCTTTTTATTTCTATACAAATCAAATTCGATATGAGATTCAACATAAAATACTTGAATTTGCTCTTTATTTTCGAGATACATCCGTTCTAATTGCTTCAACTGTTCGTGATACCATTGATCCAATTGTTTGAATAGATATTCACGTTGATTCGTTGAATCGAATGTTAAATTTGAAATATCGTATTTAACATCGTTGATTTCATCACAAAGTCGATAGAATTCATCTCGAAGTAATTGTTGATGTTGATTTATATGTTTAAGACATAATTGTAATTGACAGTGCGGACAAAGAAGATAATCATTGGATGTACATTGTGTACCGTCGATATCTGAATGTTGACAAAGATTTCGAGCTGAAGCCATGATAATAATAATAAGAAATGTTTTAGAGAAAATAAAAACTCGTCATCGAGCTACGAGTGCGCGCAAGTAGACCGTTAGAGAAAACAACGAAGGAAGAAAAAGAAAACGCCTATGTGCAACGATGAGGGAGAAAAAAAGGAACGAAAGAACGAACGAACCGAACGAAAGGAAGACGAGGCAAAAACGATGAAGTTTCTTATAATAGTAAGAGAAAAACATCGATGAAGTAAAAGTTTCTGTTTTTTTTACATAAAGAACGTGACACAAGGCAAATTTATTTATTTCGCTGGGTTAAAAACTAAGAATTTATTTATTTATTAGAAATCAAAAAGGCAAATACAAATTAATAATATGAATGTGAATGAATGTGAATGAATGTTCAGTTTTAAGCGCACGTATATTCCAATGAACTGATGCCTTTCGAACATGAACTTGCTTCCCACGAATATTTAACTTTACTACCTTTGACAACTTTACCACAACCTGTAAGAGCATAATTTTCTACCATTGTAGCGCAAGCTTTCTCGCAATTTGTCATCGATGGATCATTGCATGAGCAGAATTTGCACGATGATATATCCCATGAATGAAATGGAAAATGTATTGTATTCGAAACTGCTTTACATTTGCATCTAAAAATAGAAATCGAATGTTCAAAAAACGAAAGAAATCGTTATTTAATAACTTACTTTCGACTCAATGGATTTCCATTAACTGTTAAGAGTAAAGCAAATAGAAGAAAAAGAGCAAACTTCATCATATCGATGATTTTTTTTATGTATGAGTGTATATTGATATGAGTTCTATGTATTTATAGGACGTTACTAGTGAATCACTTAATCTCGAAACGATGGCATTTTATTGACGGAAAAGATTTAAAACGATAAAAATGAATCATGCACATTCAAGGTTACGAATGAATCAAACAGAAGAAGAAAAAAAAACGACAAATATACGTATACAAATATTTCTTTTGCTAAATTCTAAATAAAATAAAAAGAAGAACGAAGGCATAAAGAGAGCACTCGATGTAATGGACGGTTGCAATTGAGATGACAGAATCTACGTTGAATTTTCAATTTAAAACGAAAATGGCATCAAATGAAATATTCTCGATTACTTTGAGTTGCTAGACGTGTCTGTTCACGATCAGTAATCGGTATTTGTCGAGTGACATGAATCGAAAATGAACGAAATATGATCAATGAATTGATCGACATGGGCTCGAAATCATTCTGTTGTATTTGACATTGAATTTCGAATGGTATCGGTTCTTTAAGTAGATGATAGAGATAAAATGAAAAATAAAATTTATTCAATGAAGACGAATCTGGAAGGAAGATCACAGTTGGATCAGTCGATAAACTAGAAGGCACTGAATTTGAATCAATCGAAAATAAATATGTTCTTGTTGTTTACCCTTGAGATATTAAACGTGTTGATTGAAGATAATTTGTATAGGGTGGAAGTGCATTTAAATCACATGATTCAATTGAAAATTTCGATGAGAAATATTCGAAATCATCGAATGTTATATTAATCAATGAATAAAGCGAGATAAAACACGATTGCGGACAGTAATATGAACGATTATGCAATGTCCATTGTACTGTGATTCTAAATCGAAAATTTTCGTATTTTAATTTTCACAAATTGAGTCGAATACCGACCGATAGACTGTTTGTTCATGTGAAGGTATCGAATATAAATTTCTACTATGTGCACTGATGGTTGTCATCGTTCGACGACGATAGAGAGACGTTTGACAACGAACGAATCGTTCGTAGATTTGAACGGTTTGATTTTTCGTTCGAATACGCCAATGTACTTTAGCAATAATTGAATCGTTGGTTAAGACCTAAGATGAAATTAAAATTTCTTAGCAACGTAAATCTCTTTATAAGCGTCTTAAAAAAAAAGTTCATTAACTACCAATGAGCAATTATCAATATGCGAAATAAATTGAATATGAGTATGATTTGACGATGTCGACTGACAATTTTCATCACCGAGATAAATATCGAGAGGATCGATTTCATTCAATTCAATAGTGAGATATAATTTTTCATCTGGACATTCAATTAAACTGGGTTTTATAACTAAAAAAAAGAATAGGAGAGAGAGACATTTTCAGAACATAAAAAACAACATTCGAACGAACTTTGATGATGATTATGACAATGAATTTCATAGTAATTCACATATTGACTATGACCGAGTAGAGATGGTTTATCTGAAAGTGAGACATTGGCTCGAACGCAGAGACCATACTGATTCTGATGCCAATGTTCGAACGAACGACATGTTTGTGGATCGTTTTTCAAACAACGATATAAACAATCGAAGTCCGATGTCCAACGTGTATGAAAGTTGTTGTAACCATGTAGAGATGTATTCAAACGTTTTTCATAGAAACAATCTAAAAGATATATCAAATTTTGATGTTCCTCTCGAGAAATAATCGTTACTTTCAAGTGAATTGTACGCCATGATTTGAATAAAATTCGGTATGAGCATTAGCCACAGGCAGTAGTTCATCATCGATGAACATTTTGAGAATAAACTGTCTTCATTCAATATTGCAAACAACTTCGTCGAGTTGTCATCGTCGTTGTTGTTGTTGTACTTAATGGATTAATTGCCATCGAAATCGATATTCTATCAATGATAAGTGTAATTTAGCTATTATGTCATCTGTTTGAGTTTCATACGAGATATATAAAAGAGAAGATAATCAACTAACTTGCTTTTCTAACTTGTTACTTGTTATCGCCTACTGCTGAGTTTTCAATTAATCTTCTTCGTTCTTCGTTCTTTTTCTTCTTCTTCTTTTTCTTGCAATAAATATATATATATATACTATACTCTCATGCGCACAAGAAACAATTCTTTCTCTCTCTTTCTATTTCTCTATCGTTTTTTTACATAAAAAATCCTAATTTCTCTAGTCTGTAGATGAAATAGAAAATCAACTAGACGATGTTCGTCGACACAAAGCGTAATTGTCGACACCTTATTCTGTAGGAAAAAGAGAAATGTTCACATGCATACACATGCGTTAATAACAAAGCAAAAAATCACCGACATTCCCTCTCGATCGTTCACATTTAATTAAAAATCCATTAAGTGTATAAAAATTTTGTTTTTTTTTGAAAAAAAAAACTAACTTTTTCCCCTTTTTTCTTAGCGATTGATGAAATGAATAGAAGTCGTAGTGTTAAATCCCTCAGGTCCTAATCAATGTCATACGGCATTAGATTTCGACGAACTTCACTTGTGAATCCTAAGCGAATTAACAAACAAAGAACGAACATAATGTCTTTGTCATTTAGAAGAACGATGAATTAAATCATCATCTAGGTTTTTTTATTCTCCTAGTTTTCCATGCGTTCGTCATCTATTGCTCAATAAAAAAAATAATAATATCTACAGAGCTTCTTTTCTCTTTATTAAACGAGAAAATGAAACAGGATATAAAATATTATGATAGGAATTAGTTTTTTTTCTGCTAGAAAGAAAGAAAAACGGCACACACACATACAAACTGTGTAAATACTCTTGCATGCATAGAAAATCTCTTATTGATCTTTGAGTATAAAAAAATGACGAAATCAAATCAGAAATTATCCACGGTTCGAATATAGTCGTGGGGGGAGAAAAAGTCAATCGGACTTGTTCTCTGTCGAGCAAATACATTCTCTCTTTTGACAACATTGCGTGTATATTAATCGAGTCACGCGATGTGTAAGACAGAAGTATAAATATTAAAAAAGATTTTTTTTTAACTAAAAAACCAAGAAAAAAACACATTATTTTGGTCATTGAAACGAAAAATCTGCCATGGGAACGTACACGACAGGATTAGAGTTTGTTGATAATTACGAAACAATTCGATTAATGAAATTGAAGTAATTGAAAAATCGAAGGTGTGAATAATTTGTTTATTGATTAGTAAGAAAATACTATTGACTTTTCTCAAGGATAAGAGATATAATTATTTATTCAAATCAATAGAAAATATATGTGCATAGGTTTAACTTTGATTGTTGTTATTGTTATTGTTTAACTAAAGTCAAATCTCGTAGGTATAGTGAATTAATATCGAGTTCGATTATTTTCTCATGAGAGATTGCCTCGGTTTTAATTTGGTTTCTTTTCGAAAAAGAGAAAAAAAAAGCAGTCATGATAAAACTCGAAACAGCCTTATCTTTGTTATCGATGATGGAGGTGTTAGATTCGAATATAAGAGAGTAACATGTGAGTTTTTTTCTGCATCTACTTCCGAAGTGTGCAGGCGATTATTCATTGCAACAACGCAGTTTAATATGAATCAGAGAACAAGAAATCAATCTTTACCTCGAATGGGCGGTAATCCAATGAATGATGATGATGTTCATAGACGCCATCGTGGAGACATACCACATCGTTTTGTTCAACAACCAACGCCATCGAACGAAGTGCCCAAATCGATAGATGATCGAATCAAAGCAATTTTACAAAATCATTCAGCAATCTTAGAAAGCTATTTGAAAGCTGTGTATACAGATTTAGTCAGCCAAAGAAACATCAAAATAGGTGCTGCAAGTCAAGGAGCTCCTATAGGAAAATGGCGATCTAAAATAGAGGAAAGTTTAACAAAGCAGATAGGCAAATTGAATATTTCTATCGTTGAACAAGCTAAAAAGGATGTAGACATACCTGTTGTAAGAGCCGATAGGCATGATGAAGGCGAACGTAAGAGATTCGCACTTGCACCACCGACACCAGCACCAGCACGAAACAATCGTCCTCCACCAGGACCACCTGCAAGTCTACAATTTGGTGTTTCGTCCATCGATTCACAGATTTCGGACTTATTTCAACTTCTAAAAAATCTTCCTCCTATGGACAAATATGGTCCAATGAGTGGCAATTGCGATCGTGAAACAACACAAATGGAAAATTTTCTTAAGCAATTACTTGGTTTTCAAAATATTCCTGGTGAATACATCGTTCAAGGTGTTCAAAGCTTTCGACTGAATAAATCGATTGAAAATTTGCCTCAAAACACTATCATTCAATTTCCAAATCAAAATCCTAATAATGGGAAATCATTCGTGATGGATGTCAATGAAATCGAACAATGGCAACAATCATATCGAGTTTATGCTGATCATAAACAACCCGGAATGACTCAAGAGTTTTTGAAACGTGCTTTACAAGGTAGAAGTACAAGTGGTCCACAAGCATTCCTCATGAAATTCGTCGTGCGTGTATCAACATGCCCTATTTTGATGGAATTCGATGGCCAAGTCATATCTCGTAAACTCAACGAATCATGGCCGCATAATATTAAGCTTGTGTCAGTGACTGGTATTGATTTTGCTGGTCGTATTCATGATATCGATGATATTCGTACTTATATCACGAATTGGGATGATGTATATGAGATGGATCATCAAAGAAATGAACCTCTTGTCTATAATGGTAGAGATTTTCGTCGAAGACTCGATGGTCCACGAGCACAACTCAAACAAGATCTACTTCTTCACGATCTTAAACAAATGGCTCGATTTCGATTACGAGTTTGTGATCACGAAAAAGTAGAAATTGTTGTTGAAACAGGCATTGGGCTTGGAGCATTTGCTGGTAAACATATTGGGATTGATGATACAGTTCGAGTATTTTCTGCAATGGCGATACGACAAGTACTCGAAGAAGATGCACATATTTATCGACATATTAAAGCAGTCATATTCGCTCTACCTATCTTTGAAAGTGATACACGAAATGGTCAACGAAATGATACTTTCCACGCATTCGAAAGAGTATTTAGAAAAGATGAGTACCGAGGTCGAATACCTGTTCTAATTATCGATCAAGATATGCATCGGTTAACTGTAGCGATTGCTCGTCAAGGTTTACGAGTATCTGAATTGAATCCTGCTGATTCTCATGGTGTATTTGGTGAATATTGGCAAAATCGAGGACCAGCAGTCGAAGAAAAACTTGCGTTGACAACATTAGGTCTACTTGTTCAACATCATCTGATCAATCCGTCTGTATGTGAGTCGAGAAACTATCAGATTGTATAACATTTACGAAGAAAATGTTGTTGGTAGTTGTGCATGAGCTTTCATGTGGATGTTTTTTCTTTCCTCTTCTTCACGATACATGTGCGTTTTGTTTTTATATTTGAAATAAACAGCCAATGAAGAAAAACATTCAAAACAAAAGACTACCTTTCTTTTTCTTCCGTCAAAAGCTTTTTTTGAATTTTTTCGACGAAATCGAAGGCAGAAAAAATTCCTAGCTTTCTTTACACCAAATGAGTCGAAAGCGTAAGTTTTAGCTTGTTTCATGATGTTTTGTTTATTGCATCTATCGATCATTTAGCTCAACCATCAAGGTTTCCAGAACATCATGACGATAGAAACCAGTCAAGTACAGATCCACCTCGTGGAAGACATAGCTTACAAAGATCACAAGACATTGTCGATCATTCCCATCAAATTCCTGGCGCACAAGAGCCTCTAAAGCATGTCGTTATATTCGGTCTACATTCCGCGAATAAAGGTATTCCAGAATTGTTTAATTATCTTTCTTCTCTTGCTCCTATGGACAAATATGGTTCAATGAGTGGCGATTGTGATCGTGAAACAACAGAAATGGAGAATTTTCTTAAAGAAACATTTGGTTTTAAAAATATTCGTGACGAAGATATTGTTGACGGTGTACGATCATTTCGATTAGAACGAAGAATACAAGAAATATCTCCACAAGCTATTATTTCTTTTCCAAGCAAGAATAGTAGTCCGAATTGTTCTTTTTCAATGACTGCTGAGGAGATCCAAAAATGGCAAAAATCATATCGAGTTTATGCTGACAAAAATCAACACGGAATGAGCGTAGCGTTTTTGAAACATGCTTTACAAGGTAGAAGTGCAAGTGGTCCACAAGCATTCCTCATGAAATTCGTCGTGCGTGTATCAACATGTCCTATTTTGATGGAATTCGATGGACGAAAAATACCTCGCTCACCAAACGAACAATGGTCACATTGTATAAAGCTTGTTTCAGTGACTGGTATTGATTTTGCTGGTCGTATTCATGATGTCGATGATATTCGTACTTATGTTACGAATTGGGCAGATGTATATGAAATTGATTCAAAATCACGTTTACCACGTGTTTATAATGGTCGAGATTTCCGTCGACAAATCAATAGTCCACAAGGAAAGTTGAACAACGACAAACTTTTTGAAGATCTCAAACGAATGGCTCGACTTCGATTACGAGCTTGTGATCACGAAAAAGTAGAAATTGTTGTCGAAACAGGTATTGGACTAGGAGTATTTGCTGGTAAATATATCGGGATTGATGATACAGTTCGATTATTTTCGGCATTAGCTGTGCAAGAAGTGCTTAAAAATGACGGATCTACCTATCAACATATCAAAGCGGTCGTATTTGCTCTACCTATCTTTGAAAGTGATTTACGAAATGGTCAACGAAATGATACTTTCTACGCATTTGAAAGAGTATTTAGAAAGGAAGGCTATCAAGGTCCAATACCTGTTCTAATTATTGATCAAGATATGCATCGATTAACTGTAGCGATTGCTCGTCAAGGTTTACGAGTATCTGAATTGAATCCTGCTGATTCTCATGGTGTATTCGGTGAATATTGGCAAAATCGAGGACCAGCAGTCGAAGAAAAACTTGCATTGACAACATTAGGTCTACTTGTTCAACATCATCTGATCAATCCTTATGTACTTCGTGAAGAAAATTATCGTCTGATATAAACTGACGAATAATGAAATCAGCGTGATTTGTTATATTTTTACCATAAAAAAAGGAAATACATATAGACTTAAATAGGACTTTCCTAGAGACTGAAACTAACGAAATGAAAAAAAAAATAAATGAAAAGTTTCGACAAAAAACATAAACATATATTGATTATTTTTCGGCATTCAATGCTGCGATGAATTCTTCTAATTTCTCTTGTATTTCTCGAACACGTTCTACAAAACATCAATACCAATCGATTGTTTGTTTGCTTTTCCAATTGACACTTACTCAATTCTTCTGCTAAATCCACTCGTTTTCCATTTAATACTTTCGCTTTTAAAGCTTCATCTCCGCTAAAGTCGTCTAAAATTTCCTTGACTTCTCGTTCCAATCGACGTGCTAACGAACAACAATCGTTTATACCGTAATCATTTCAAACGAACTCACTTTCAATATTTGATATTTGCTGTCGAATAGCATTACTCGTCAATTCAATCATACGTTTTAAACGCCAAAAGAACACGACTTCATGACAATCGAGCTAGAAGAAATTCGTTAGAAATAAAAAACAATTTTGCTCAACATACGCCTTGATCAGAAAAGCCCTTTTGATAATAGTAAAAGAATCGTCGACAATCGACACAGGTGTCTAAATTATGTTTCAAGAAATGAATTTTATATACACGTTGCCAGATTTCATTTATCTACAAATCGATATAAACATTCAAGCAACATCACACATGAACATAAGACACTCACAAATTCATTTGAAACGTCGATTTTTTGCGTTTGTAAATTTTTCTTGACTGTCGTTAATTCATCTTGATCGAGACTCGAACGAAACTAGACAAATATCGAAATTAAAAATGCGATTAAACTCGACAATTTTACAGTGAGATTATTCTTCAACGATTGATCTAATTGTTGTCTGGCGAGAAAAACTCTGTGTAATTCTTTGACACAAGCTTGTCGATGTTTTTCTTCGAGTGTTGTGCTACTCAAACCGATATATCTCTTCCATGAATTCGAATTTTGATTTGTCGATAGAGCTGATTCTTCTTTGACGAGTTCTTGTCGAAGAACGTTTTCCATGAATTTCGTAGCCGCTTCCCATTGTTGTTTATCGGGAACATTTCGATCTTGTAATGCTTGAGTTTGAATGACTTTCTAATCGAGAAAACAAAAGGCAAAAGTTTGGAAGAATTATTGAAACAAACATCGAATTTTACAAGTAAATCAACAGCTTTAGCATCCCATTGATGTCTCGATCGACATTCTTGAACAACTTGTAATTTCAAATCATTGGCAATGGGATCGTATGATCGACTGTTCTGTTCGCGTTCGATAAGAGCTTGAAATTCATCTAAGAGAACGAGATGACCAATACGAACGCATTGACGAGGCAATTCCTTTTCCGTCCATTGTTGGAGTTTAACATCGACAGTCGTATTAAAACCACTGAATCAATAGATTTTCTCTTTCGAAATTTGAAAAAAAAACCTGGTTTTCCTACCCGATTGATTCAGCTTGAGCAGCTGTTGTGAAAATATCATCGAACACAAAGTCTGACATCGCTGTCCAGAGATGTTTCGATAGATTCTCTTCCCATTGTCGACTAGGTATTTGACTGAGTGTAATAACTTCATCGAGAATTTCTCCTCGAGCTTTTTCGAATAATTCGTCCTAAGGAATTGGCAATCGATTTATTTTCTTCGTTTGAATAAAAACTCGAATCTCAACGAACTCGATCTTGTTCACGAATTTTCGGAAAACTATTTTTCCATTCAGTTTCGAGATTAAATCGTTTGGCACGAAATGTGTCTGATTGTTGTTCGACACTTTCCTTGACCATCTTCCAGAAACAATCACTGACAGCAAAACTTAGATTACGTGTCGTCGTTTGCGTGGCTTTGAAAATTCCGTCACTGAAATAAAAATTTAAATTGATAAAAAAACCGAAGAGAAGTTCGATTTTTGTTTTAAACTACCGAAATAATTTCGAATTACGAAAGAAATCTTCTTCATATTTTTGAATCAATTCAATCGGATCATCGGCATTGCCTGATTAAACAAAGAAAATGATCGGAATGAGTTTGATTTGATAGGAAAAATAACCTTTGCCAGTAACAACGGCAAAATAACCTAAAGCTTTCATGGGAAATAATTTTCCATCGAGAATTTTCTTGATCTGAAAGACGACAATTGAGAGAAATAAGAATTTTCGAATGAAGTTTTTCTTCGACTGACTCGATCCGAATCATGAAGAGTCGACGCAGCTAAATCAACTTTTGTCAAAACGAATATTGTTCGTTTACCATGTGGATCCATTTTCGATATAAGTTCAGTTACATTGCTCCGTTCAGCATCGACACTTCCATCTTAATAAAAACAAATGAATATTTTCAAAATGACAATCAATTCCTTTTTTTTAATATTCACCTTGAATACAAAGAATAATCGCATTCGGATTCGACATGTAACTATTAGCGAGACGAGTAATTGCGTTTTTTGTGTCATTTGCCATGCCAAGAGTTTCAGTCTAAGAAACTCTTTCGATTAATAAAATCAAATTGAACATTTATTGACTTACGCTGATTATTCCGGGTAAATCAACGAGTACCATTCGTTGAAGACCTGGACCCTTGACAGATAACGATATAACCTAAAATCAAGATTTAAAATCCTTAAAAATCAAACCAAAAACATCCAACGAACGTCATTGCTAATCGTTTGACCTTGTTTAACTGACACACGCATTCGAAGTTCGATTTCTTTTCGAAGTGCTGATAACTAAATCGAACAACGAAAACTTTTGCATTTCGAGTCTTTCGAAATCAATTTACATCCGCTTCTTTAGTTAAATCGTATTCCTTTGCACTATCTTTGAATATTGCAACGTGATATGGACCTTCGCTAAGTGTCACTTGAACCGGACTACGTGTCATCATTTCGCCAGCTCCTCTGCGCAAATCAAATCAAAGTTATTTCGAAACAAATGAAATTATTTGACGAAACAAACCGAGGAAAAATACGCGCTTGAGTTATCATTTCGAGAACACTGGTCTTGCCTGAACTTTGATCGCCAATAACAATGACCTAGAATTTGACTCAGAAACAAAAACAATCAAGAAAATTCGAAGATTTACTCGTGGTAAATGATCTTGAATGTTGTAATTCGTATCGTATTCGTTCAAGACGTCTAACACTTCGCTGTACATATCGATTAATGATTTCTAAAGATAAAAATTCCTGGATAACCAATCGAAGAGAAGAAATATTCAAATAAACTTTGATTTTTCGTTGTTTTTTTGCATTTGCATTTCGATCTTGTTTTAAAAGAAGTTGTTTTTTCAATGATTGCAATTCTTTTTCTAATCGATCGATTTCACGTTGATATTTTATTTGAATAGTAATCATTTCTTGTTGAACTTTATCTTGACGTTCGTGAGATGATGGAGGTGTTTGATACGCTTGAGCCAATTGAAAAAGTTCTTTCGATTTTTGAGAGTTACTAATTAATTTAGGAAACTGATTATCTAATGAAAACGATGGACCAAGGATTAACAATCCTACGAAAAGAAAACGAACGACTTTATTTAAAAAGAAGAGAATTTATTTTCCTACGTGATCCTGCTGCCGATAGAATGTATTCATGGAACGATCTAATACGATCTTGTAGCGATATGGAATCGGTTAGACTAGTTATTCGTTTGTTGAATGCATCGATATTTTCATCAATCCATGATAGATCATTGTATTTCTACAAAATGAATTTTGTTTTTTGATTTGAATGTAAATCGAAAGATTTTACTTTATGAAAAAGATAACTTCCACCGACACTACTCGTTAGAATGAGATAACGAAGACGAAGTAGAGATGACATTGAGTATTTGAACAAATTTGATCAAAACTTCTGCTTAGCTAACTGAACTGATTAACTAACTATTGCAGAAGAAAGATATTCGATTGGTTTACTGATGTCTACCAACAATATTCTTATTAATTTGACGCCATCTGTTGAAAAAATCTGACGCAAGGAAATGTATAAATGACATTCTCTTATAAATTCTTTTTTATAGCTTTGCGAAATAAAATAAGCAAGAAAGTTAATCGAATCGATTCGATATGTTTCGAAGGATGAACTTTTTAGGCAACATAATTGTTGGTTTGTTTCGAAAACATCAAAACTTAACATCGATTTGATAAATGTTAAATATGATATGTGTATCCGCCTCCTTGATTGATATTGTTATAAAAACCGAGAGACAGAGCGAGAAAGAGAGAGAAAAAAAAAGAAAAAGCGAAGTCAAACCTCTTAATCTTTTCTTGCTCGTGCATATACACATAGCTTGCCTGAATGCACTAAATTAGCTTTCTCTCATTCGTTAGAGATATTAATCTATGTATGCCTGACTGCTTATAACTTGACATATCGAACTTGATGCATTGTGCAAGATTAACAAGTAAATGTACGTATACGGTTTATGTCTTTTTCGACTGATAGACAAATTGTTTGATTGAATTTTAAAGAAGACAGCATCTTTCGACAGGAAACTAGGTTATGTTTACATTCGAGCGTACGTCAGAAAAAAAATAAACTCTCATTTATTATTTATTTGTTTATATGAATACGTGTAAATATAAAACACAAGAGTTGGTTAAGTACACATGATTTATTTACTAATATAAGTTTATTTAAATCAAGGCAATTCGAAAAATGAAAGTCTAACTTCATGATTTCGATCGTTGATTGTTAGCAGACATTACGAAAAAAGTTACTTATTCTTTGCAAATATTTACATTCGAATAATTTCTTTTTTTTTCGTTTGTCAAACTAAACATAACGACAAGCCATACTAATCGTTTCTTGTCATCTCATACCATTCATCATTTTCAAACAGCTGAAAGTCCAACGCGTTCTCAAAGCTTGTTTATCTTGTAAGCTATCTTATCGGAACAAATTCGATTAAGAAATCAATTCTGATGTTCATTGATGACAACATCTCATTAGACAGCTGTCTTTATTCTCATAGTATTGTTTAAAAAAAAAGAAGAAGAGGAAGATTCTCATCGATAGTTTACTCTTTTTGATGTCGTTCGTTTGTTCTAAGCGTTTAATAACCTTAGCATTTCTATTAGGAAAATTGAGATTTCTCTCTTTCGGTTTTTTTTGTTTCATTTATCGATCAACTGTATCGCGTTTAACTTTGTGCCCTTGTTGACGTCTGTTCGATGAATTGGTTTTTATTAGAAGAACAGCAACTCGCTTGTTAATTGCATATTCGTATGGTTTTTTTTTTTATGAAGAGATAATTTGATCCGCTCATTGATTTACTGTGAAATTATTAATTTCTTTTTCTATATGTCCTCGTCCTCTCTTTCAGTTAAATATTGCTCTTGACATCAAGCGTAAGTAAAACCTTTCAACTCGATTTTCGATCAGTTGAATCTAAATAGATACATGTGTTTAATTATCTCAGAAAATAAAATAAAAAAATGCGAGAACAAGAATTTTTTGTCTTTTCCCAAGAAAATATTTACGAATGTCATTCGATTGAAGGATTTTTTTGTTCTATGTTAAGGAGTAATTATTGAGTTAATGATCGATAACTAAAACGATACAGAGAAGGAGAAGAAGGAGGAGAAGAGAATAGACAAGAGAGAGAGAGAACGAATGCAAAATATCACAGTGGCATTCGTTGATTGTATCTGTTAGATCATTATAAGAAAAGCAAACGTACTTCAAAGTATTCATAGAAACAAATATTGTTCTGTCTATAGAAAAACGATATGTAAGTTTGTGTTATTTGACAAGTTGAAAAAGACAAGGTTTTATTCGTAGTCTCGAAATGAGAATGAGAGTTTTCAGTAAACAATATTAACAAATTTGACATAACTACCCTTTATATTTAACGAAGATACATTCCGAACTATGTTTGACCTTCATAAATAAATTTATTCGTTATTTATACATAGGAATCCGAATCATTCAACAAACGATCTCGATATCGGCAAAGGCAAATCTTCGGCTTCATCATCGATGCAATCGTTAACTGTGAATGATGAATCGACAACATCGAAAACGTCACATTCATTATTCTCGAAATTAACCGATGCAAAAAAAAGTCTTTTCGGTCGAAGTAATGCACCGGAAACATTATTTTCTTCAGCAACACAAAACAAAGCTCTACTAACATATATTCTCTCCGAACCCAATCCACAATTGGATATCATTCAAGAATTTGAACAAAATGGTTCACAATTAAATGCAATTACTGATGAAGGAAATACAGCTTTACATTTACTGGCTCGTACAGAAAATCATTCAGCTGAATGTTTAAATATTGTCGAATATTTAATCAAAAAAGGTGGCTGTGATGTCAATCGACAGAATGATTACGGTTGGACAGCGGGTAAGACAAAACCAGCTTATTAAGAAAAGTTTACGTCAATATTTTGTCTCTAATCAATTGCTATCAATAGACATTAACAATATTTTATCTGTTTTCTAGCTCATTATGCATTGGCAACACGAAATACGGATTTATCATTGCTATTACTCAAAAATATGGTCGATGTTAATGTTCCGACATTTGAACCTCATTTTGGTTGTTATCATTTCTTGTTCTTGTTCTTATGTTGATTTCTGTTCTTTTAATTAGATTATCCAAGTCAAACACATCTTCTTCATATATCAGCACACAAGAATGATAGTCTAAGCATTCGTTTACTAATCAAAACATACAAAGCACGTGTCAATGTATTCGATGAAAATGGTTTTACACCGTTGCATATTTGTTGTTATGAAGATAATCTCGAAGCATTCAAAGCTCTACTTGAAAATGATGCTGATTTTCAGCGTGGCACACGTTTAAATCCATTGGAAACACCGATTTATATTTGTGTTAAATATCAATATGATTCATGTTTAAAAGCACTTTTCGATTTAACAACAAATTTTAATTGGAAAAAATATTTTTTTCAATTGCCACGTTCGCCATTACTCTGCGATTTTCCGAGTATATTAGCGATTGAATTACTTGTCGAACATTCATTGGATATCAATGCTTGTGATGAACGTGGCAATACGTTTCTACATTATTTAGTTAATAAAAAAGAAATCGACTATACGAAATATGTCGAAAAATTAATTGAAACACACGCAGATTTTAATCGAACTAATCAACTTGGCCGAACACCATTTCTCGATGCATTAGAACAAAATAATTTTCAATTACTTGCCGTTTTTCTTCGTCATATTGACGTCACAAATATTAATACGGTCGATACATTTTTAAATACAGCTTTACATTATTGTAAATATCTCGATGAAAAATTCATCTTCGACAGTGTTCTAACATCGAATCCAAATGCTATAAATGCGCAAAATCGTGACGGACAAACGCCATTACATGATGCCATACGTTGTGATAATTATTCATTTGCACAGTATTTACTTCAACATAATTGCGATGTTAGTCTACCGAATAAAGACGGCAATACGGCACTTCATTTAGTTGCTCAAGATGATAATATACGTATGTGTAAATTATTAATGAAATATAGTCAATTGGATTTAACGATAACGAATAAAATGGGCAAAACACCGTTACATTTAGCATGTGCAAATGAAAAAGCAAATGTTGCAGCGTTACTTATTAATAAAATGTCCATTGAACAAATGAATCTATTGGATGTACAAGAACGAACACCGTTACATGAATGTGCTGAAAATGTCAATGGAACATTGGCGAAATATTTGATTCGACATGGTGCCGATGAAAATGCGAAAGATATTCGAGAGAATACGATTTTACATTTAACAGCAGAAAAAGGTAATTTAGAATTAGTTCGAACATTGATTCAATCATCGAATGTTAATCTCAATCAATTGAATACCGATGGACAATCACCATTGAGTTTAGCAATTTTATATAATCATGATGATGTATGTAGATTTTTTCTCGAACAAGAAAAAATTCGTATTCAATTAACTGATTTAAAAATGGCCATGCAAATGAATAATTACGAAATGGTGCGTTTATTAATTGAAAAAGATCGAAATTGTTTACGTTTACGTTCATCAACAAACGGAGACATGATTATTCATGTTTACATGCGATTAAATTTAAATAATTCGACTTGTTTAGAAACATTACTTTCGTTTATATCCGATAATGAATTGTTAAATTATCTGTCCGAACCAAGTTTAACTAATGGAGATAGTTTATTACATATAGCCGGTAGGAGATGAGATTTGTGTTTATTTATTTGTTATGTTTTCGGTTGTGATTTAGCTCGTGAAGATACGCCGAATGCACTCACATGTTTTCTCAATTTACCTCGAGTTAAATTCTGGTTCTGGGCAAATATGATGTTAATTAAAAATCAAGAAAATAAAACGCCCATGGAACTTGCTAACGAATTCAAACATTACGCAGTTATTAAATTGATTAATTCGAAATGGAAAGAATCCTATGAACATCTTTCACATTCGTTACGTGACGGACATTGTGGTGTGTCGCCAACGGGTGTTACACAAGCGAAACGACATTGTTTTAATTGCAAACAAACAGGTTTTATACAAGCAGCACCGGGACAAGGACTGAGACCATGCGATAAATGCAATATTTGCTTATATAAATCGATGGATAACAGCATGCAGGTGTTTCTCGCATTGTTGTTTAGTGATGAATCGAGTACGATTGCTTTGGATATAATGGATTCGTTGATTGTCATTAATGAAGTACAGAAAGTTGTACATATGTATTTGGATCATATTGAACCATGGTGAGCATTTTGCGAAGAAGAAAAGAATGTGAATGAATTGATATGTGTTTTTAGGGAAGAATTTGATAAAATTAATATGAGTGAATCGTCGAATCTTCTTGATCAATTAGTTATTGCCTCAGATTTTCGAAAAGTAAAACAATATTCTTCTTTCTGTTTTTTGTATTCTATTGATTTATAGAAACGTGTCAAAAGTCAACGTTCAGATAAACCTCAAAACGCTCCGTTACTCCCCAATCCTTCTGCGTTAACTGTACCAAATCAAAATACAAAAAATCCAAGTCCAATTGGTCAAACATTACTTTCAATACCAGCCTACGGTCCTCGACCATCGATCACACGTCGATATCGTCCGGACGGTTCACAATTTCGTCCTATAACACCTCTCGAAGCGATCTATTATCACGAACGTTTAGATCTCATTACACATCCGTTGATCAAAGGTTTAATCAAATGGAAATGGGACAATTTTGCTGCTCGACATTTTTATATTCTCCTAGCACTTGAAGTACTTTTTCTTATATCATGGACATGTATTTCATTGATAACACCGTTTCCTATTCGATATGTTTACCGTTTTCCTCAAGATATTTGGCGTTGTGGTCTTTGGATTGTATGTATCGGCTTTCTTGTTTGGCAAATCGTTCAAGAAATGTTCGATATATCCTATACACGAAAACGTTACGAAGATTATCTGATTTGGGAATCGGAACGGACGAATGTTCATTTAGATTTAATTTCAAAAAATAAATACACATCGAATGTCGGCAGACAATCGCCTCAGTCAACCGTGAAAAAAGTCGATAGTATAGCAAAATTCAATCCTGATACAGGCGAAGTCGAACATATGACAACTAGTGAAACGACATCATCGGCTTTATCAGCAAATCCTGTCCTGCCGAATATACGTTCGCATCATTCACAACATCATCCTTTACCGCCAATTATACCAACGATTATCAAAGGCAAACAAATCGAATCTCCGCCTGCACAACAAACTCCGATCGATGCCAATTCCGAATCATCAACAGGCGCTGCTAACAAACGAAAAACTGGACCGAGTATAATTCCAGATATTCCGTTTGTTCCACCGACAACACAAACAAGACGAGGCTCTCGACTCGCACTTTTTGCTCGTCGATTTCGTGAACGTGCACGAACTCGCATCAAATCCTATTACATGTACTATTCATTGAATAATCTCTTCGATTGGATCGTCTATTTTCTATGCATATTTACGATTATCACTCATTCAATCGATGTTAGTTCTCATACAGTTGTTCGTGCACGTATTCACATGTATACGGCGTCAGTTACTGTTCTTTGTCTTTGGTTTCGTTTCATGGTTTTCTTTCGAACGATAATTATTTCGGCCAAAACATTGAGATCGAAATTAGTCGAAATTAAACTTGGCGAATTGGTGATCATGGTAAGTTGAACAAAAAAACAGAAACGGGCACGGACTCATTCAGCTCAAAGCCAACGCCACGACCACCTCCCAGGAATATTCAAAGTCTTGAGTCGCTTGTTCAGCGACCGCATAACCAAACACTCACCAGTGTTAGTCAGGGAGCTCCAAACGACCAAGCCGCGCGCCGAGAATTACTTTGTTAAATTCCATTGTTATGTTGAAAACATTTTGACATTGTGCAATGACAAAATAAACATGTTTTTCTCTTTTGTTCTTTAGGTTCGTATGATGTTTGATGATATCATACGTTTTCTCATCGTGTTTCTTTTTCTACTCGCTCCTTATGCGTTCGTTTTCTACGCTGTTTTCGGTGGTCAACAAATTCTTCACAATGATTACGAACGAGCATCGGACGTGTGCGAACATGCGTTACTTCATTGTTCAATTAATGAACTACAAACACCGTACGATGGCAATCCTGATTCATTTCGATCGAATAATCAATACGTATTCAATGGTTCATTGTCAGGTTATGAAGAAGAAAAATGTACGAATGCAACAAGTACCTGTCGACTTGTTGAGCCAAGTGGTTTCGGTTCATTTTATTCATTATTATTTTCGATCTTTCGAATTGCTTTAGTCGATGATAGTAAATAAATTTTCTCCTTCTTCTTTATTCATTTCCTCTTTGTTTGTAGTCCCGATTGATTCATTCACAGCAATCGATCGATATTTTGCGTCGTTTGTTTGCGGAACATATCTTCTATTTACGGCTATTTTATCGATAAATATTTTCATTGGTCTCATTTCGAATGCATTGCAAACCGAAGCATTTTCAACGGTCGAAGCTCGATTTCTACTCGAACGTGTCGAAGTTATTTTGAATTACGAATGGCGTCTATCGAAACGAAAACGTTCACATTTACAAGAAGCTATTCATCGATCTTGTTCGCCATTGATTTTGCCTTGGAAAGAGATTAATTTCGATGCTCACGGTCAATCACGCGAAGAACAACAAATAAAAGCTCTACTTCATTTTCGACAAACAATGGAAAAACAAAATACGCAATTCGATACATTTCGAATACAAATGCAACAGAAATTAAACGATATCGAAACGAATTTAGGCAAAGTACAATCGATGCCGAGAGCAATTGTTCCAACGCCAGATATTGTCATACAAAAAACGCCGATACATTCGAGACGACCATCGACTAATCTCAGTTCGGAACAATTGAATATTCCACAAGTGAATTCCTCAGCTCATCAACTCGTATTATTCGAAGAAATCAGTCGGCTAAGAGAATTACTTGAAGAGAAACTGACAGGACAAACAACTCGACTTCCACGAGCTTCAATTAGTAGTACAATTGTGGACACGGTCACGCCTCAACGACCGACAACAATCCGACAAGATGAAGCGCAAAATCTCAATGAACGTGTCACTGATCTTCAGTTAGCTGTTAATCGTCTTCATCAAGATGTCAATGCCATTCGACAAGTTGTCGAACGTATGTCGCCATTATCGGCTAGTCTAATTCTCGGAAGAACTGCCGGACTTAAATAGAATCTCCTTTTTTTTTGTGTCTCATTTTCTTTTCTTTTGGCTTTGCTTTTTAAACAGAAATATAATTATGTGTGCGAATATTTGAGAAAATCTCGTTGTTTTCTTATGAATTGGATTTTAAATCAACGTAGACAGGAAAATGATCCGAAGGAAAAAACCCATGTTCATCATGATAATCATCGATTTTCGTTTCGCCTTCGATTGAATAAATGCTATTGGAATGAATCCAAACGAAATCGATCTTCGGACCGTAACCAGCCGACCGAAATCCGTTGAAAGTCGGTCGTTCACCATGCTGATACGTATCGAAAAAGCCTGCTCGTTTCATCTGTTGAATTTCTGATGCTTGTTGTCCTAATTGAATTAATTGTTCGACCGGTGTCGTACCTTCGACCTCTTCAGGCCAATTATTAAAATCTCCAGTGATAATCACTCGATTGACTTCGGAATTTTTCTCGATTTCAGAAAGTAGAACAGGTATCGAATGATGTCGAGCATTGGCCGATGGATAATCGAGATGAACATTGAAAATAATCCATGATTGTTTATTTGAAATAGCTTGTAAATGCGCCCATGTACATGCACATGAATGTCGTGCACCCCAAGCTGGACCGGGCTTCAAACGAGATTCATTGAACCAGAATGTTTCACTTTGAATTAAAGTAAATAAATCTTGTCGATAGAAAATCGCATTTATCGCGTGAAATTCATCGGCTTGTTTGCCTATCCAAGACCATCGATCGGTTGCCGAACTAAAATCAACGAAAACAAATCGAACTCGATTAGTCAAACTCAATTGTCTACTCGTTTAAATCATCTCGAATGTTGTTTAATTGTGTTTCAATACCTTCTTGTGTAGAAATGATTGTTGGCTGCATGAATTCAAGACATTCTTTCATGATCGGTCGTCGTTTATTCCAATCATTGGGTGTACCACGATCCATGCCATCTCGACGTAAATTAAACGTACAAATGCGTACGATCATGGAATTCAATCTCGATTTGAAACCATTCATTTTATGATCAACATTGAAACTGAAGTCGACTGTTTCGATTTCTATAGAGGGCATTTTGACCTAGTTTGACAACAACAAACATGATTCATGAAGAGAGAGAAAGAAATGTTAGTTTATTATTATTATTATTATTATTGGATAGAAAAAATACCATTCGTTAGAAGGGAATAGAGATATGAGAAAAATAAAACGTGGTATAATGTTAGAATTATTTATCAATCGGAGTCATGTTTTGGTTGATTTGCCTAAAAGTGAATAAATCGAAAATCGTATAACGAAAAACAAAACAGTTTTTCTCACTTCACGTTCTTGAGATTTGTTCGACCAAAAATCGAAATTGTTATTATTTTTTATTTGATTTTGAAAACGAGTGGAATATTGAGATACTGATTGTCGTGGATTGAATGAATCTAAAGATTTTGTCATTGGATTCGACGTAAGATCGTTGAATGAAGACGAGAATTGATGTTGTGGTCGTTTCATTGGAGGATAACCGAAACGAGGAATTGGATATTTGAAACTGTCATCGATACGAACAGCTCCTTAAAAAGAAAAATCATTCAACGAAATTGCAGCCAAAAAAAATCGACTAATACCATCGATAAACATTAGATTCGAGCCCGAATAAGTATTTGTTTGTTTGACATGACGCCATTGACTGCCGACTCGACCGTGACGCATTCTTTCGAAAAGAGAAATTTTAAGAAAATTCTTCTGTCTTTGGTTGTCTTGATCGAATCAATCTACCTTGGAAAACCACCGACAAATTTCGATTGAGTCATCAGATTTCTTTTCATTGCGTCTCGATATTGAAGTAGAGCAGCGAGATGATCATTTTCATTCTCAATCCAATCTTTATTATTCATCGACAATGAATTAAATTGAAGATTATTTCCCATAACATCTCTGTCAACAACAACAACAACAACAACAACAAAATATTTCAAAGACAATCGAGGATTTACCGTTGAGTACTTGGAAATGTTGGATTGTTATTGAACGGTTGAATACTTGCCGGAAGATAATTATCGATATTTGATTGAGAATCAGTTTCATCCGTGTTGACGAATGATGCGCATGTACATTTGCCGTGACGACCATGTAAAGGACAGTCCTGGGGAAAAAAATTGATAAATGAAAAGATTTTCTCGAAAATGAAATGAAAATTTGTCTTTTTTCTCTGTCGAATTGAAATGTTTACGAACAAACCTCATCGACGTACAAGACGAGAAGTGATTGTTGCTTGATTTTACGTCGAAGTAATGATTTGGAACGAGTTCGAGAATCTGTTGACCTAGAAGAAATCAAAATGAAATCCATCGATTATTCTCACCTTGTCTACAGCTGGCCAATAGACCTTTGGAGGAGTCGAATTCCAGGAAACATTATCCAAACTTTGAGCATGTCGAAGACCAGTGGGTGATTTATGAGAAGAAGTTGCAACACCGTCCATAACTTTATTATTTTTTTTCTTATGCACTTCTCTCGGGCAAGAAACACTACAGTTGAATAACTCGAAAATAAGTCTAGGTGGTGTTGCCATTGTTTTTCTCTTCTTATCCAATTTCTCTCCCCTGCCCCTCTCTAAGTCCATTAAAAGACAATGCATATATCTGATGGCGTGTGTGTCTATTAGTTACATTGATTTATCAAAAACAACAAAACGGTATTTCGTACTTCGATCGTGAAAGAATTCGTTTCGAACCAAAATGATTATCTGTCATTATGACAAAAAACTAACCGATTTAATACGATAACAAAAGAAGAAATAATGAAACGTTCTTTGCTTTTTTAATAGCTATATGACTTTTCCCTTTTCTACCTCGGAGTTAAATTGAAACAAAAAAAAACAGCAGAAAAGAAATGTTTATCTTTGATTCTTGTTGACAACAGTTCAAACTGCATATTTGACCATAATTATCAATTATGAGTAATAAATTTGCTTTGTTTTCTTTTTAGGTTAATGAAACCTATTTAAAAGTTTTTGTTGAACATTCCTTAGAAACAATCAATTGTGCTTATGAAAACTACAAACATGCAAAGGCGAGAAAGAGAAACGAAGAAGAAAAAAAAAAAAGAAAAAAGGGTAATACTTTTCTCGATCGGCAAAAAGTATATGCATTTCATCACAACAACACAATCGTGTTCATTGGCAATCGTCGCGATTGTTGTGTAAACAGAACATACGATAATAATCAACACGCGAAGAAAATTTAATGTGAACAACGTGTTTGTTTGTCGACATAGAGAAAACGAAGAGAAAAAAAACGTAATCAATGCCAGTTAAAAGTCAACAGGTAATCGAATATTTGAAAAAATTGTTCGGGCTTGTTTTGTTGTCACAATGAAAGATTCTCAGCGTGCGGTTACTGATATTGTTCGGGCACGTCCTCGATCAAATACGTCGAAGAAAACATCGCCGACGAATAAAGAAGAACGAACGAATTCAACCGAAACAACGGCCAGCAGTAGTGGAACGTTGTCGACTACTATTCAAGAAAAGGTTCTTTCAGAACCATTGAAAATCATTCGAGAAGTTGATGGTAATGGAAAAGAGTATTTTTTTGTTTCTCTTGTCTTTGAAATGAAGTCGTTTGTTGTTCTTAGAAACGAATATCGATGAAATTTTGAATCTACCCGATTTAGCCGGTGTACCGAATGCATTTCTAACTGAAATCGAACAAGATCAAGTCTACGAAACAATCTATCAGGAACTTCAAAAGAAATTGCCACGTCGAAATTCTCCACCTACACTTGTCCTACCCGACGACGATCAACAGAAGGCTCTCTCGCCTCGACTTCTCGCCGTCGACGACGATGACGATGATCGATCAAGTCTAACCGACGAACTCTCATCATCTCTCTCCGAAGACAACAATCAAGCATCATCCAAAGATGACTATGATACTGATATCGAATCAGGTTCGAATCGATTATCATCACCATTCTCTTTTTGATTATAATTCGAGTTTTATCTTGAATAGAAATCATTGTTCACGAAGATCATGATATCAGCGGTCGAACACAATATCGTGAATTATGCGTTCAATCGAAACTCATACCCTGTTCGTACTTCATGGCGCATATTCAAGATAAAGAAATGGTCCTTCGTTATCATCAGTTCAGCACCGATGATATTCGTGCGATTGCTAAAGCTCTATGTGTATGAAACAATCGATCGATTTGAATTTTGTCTTTTGAAATAAATTGTTTTTGAATTTTCTAGTCGAATTTAAGTATCGAACGTTTACTCTTAGATGGAAATTATTTACAAGAACAAGCAGCTAAATATATCTCTCAAATGATAATAACAAATGATTTCATAACTGAACTAGTAAAACTAATTTAATGTGGTTTCGTTTTTTTTTTAAAATGTTGAATTTAGTCACTTGCAGACAATCGTCTCGGTGGTGGCGAAGGAAAGGGAACGAAAGAAATCTGTAGAATGTTAACATTAAATCGAAATTTAAAAAAAATAAATCTCTCCGGTAAGGCAACGATGAATCTCATTTTCTAAATCAGCTTCTCTATTCGTTAGGTAATAAATTCAACGATCTCGATGCGAATAATTTAGTCGAAGCATTTGAAGTAAAGATTTCATTTTTGCGAAACACGTCAAATATCCGTTTGATTTAGCAAAATAAAATTCTTCGGGAACTGAATTTAAGTCACAATTGTTTTGGCGAAGAATGCGGCAAAGTTCTAGGCGCTTATATTAGTAAGACAAACAAAAAATAGTCTTCCGACGTATTTGTGCAAATATGAAATTGATTGATTTCATTCAGGTGGCAATGACACGTTAGAAGCGATCGATTTAAGTTGGAATAATATTCGAGGACGAAGTGCAATTGACATTGCAAATGGAATCAAAGTTTGTTGACGAAAATTCAAAGACGAAAAAAAACATTGTTTATTTAGGAAAATGTTCGTTTGAAACGATGCAATTTAGAAATGAATGGTTTTGGTCCCGATGGCGGACAGATTCTAGCGGAATGTGTTAAACAAAATGCGGCTCTCGAAGAATTTAATATCAGTTCGAATCGATTGAATACACCGAATGCGTTTGCTATTGCTCAAGCGATACTTGCCAATGATTCGTTGCAAGTTCTTCGAGTAGTTAAATATCGATTTATTTGAGAATATCATGAAGGATGAATGAGCTGTTTTTAGATAGCAAATAATCAGATTAACTGTGATGGAGCTTTGGCGGTATTTCTCTGTGTCAAAGCGAATGAATCGAATGTTCTACGAGAAGTTGATTTCTCGGTAAGAAGACTTCGAGACAAATCAACGAATAGCTACTTTTGTTTTTTTATTTTGTTTAGCATACAGTTGTTACAAAAGAAGTTCTCGATGTTTGCGAAGATATTGTTAAATTAAAAGACGGCAAATTTCGTTATAAAACTGGCAAAGCAACACCACGTAAATTCTTTCGAAAGGTTTTTCTTTCGTCACGATGTTTGTCTTTAGAAATTTTGAAACCGAATTCAACAAGCGAATGTTACACACGTACCAATGATGAATTACTCAATAAACTTCGTTCAACTGCTGCCAATGCAAAACCTCATGTGGCGTAGATAAAAAAAACACTCACAAACACTTGTATTTTTATTTTCTACGTTTCAAAAGAGAAAAACAATGAAAAGTAAAAGATAAAACATCCCTGAAATAAATGTCATTCTCGAACTATGATTAAGAGAAAATGGATAGAAGAAATCGCCCGGTAAACGAGTATTCTGACGAGGAATTAGATCGCTTTCAGTTGTGGGTGGATTTGACATTTCTTCGAATGTTACAGTTTGTGTGATGACCATCGGATTCATTGAAGTAGTTGCGGCGAGTCCTTGAAAATGATAAATAACTTCGCCTAGAATCGGCTGTGGATTGCTAACTGAACCGAGATTTGCATAGCTTATTTGAATATCAACTCTTGTAAAACATGGAGACGCTGATAAAGACGGAATAGCAGTTGATGAACAAGTTACACTGTCAGTCGAGCCAATAACCGACGTACAATATAAAGGACGTTTCCACGGATTCGATGTGCTATCAGGGTTACCAGAATTCGATACATATAAAGTCGAAGGATCAGTGAGTCCGAGAAAAGAGGAAAAATCTGTTGCATTTAAACATCCTCTAGAAAATTCGGAAGACATTTTCAAAATTTTCTTTCTTTTGTCGAAAGTGTCGTACGTGTCGAACAAACAAGTCGACTGAAGATTTTGACCAAATCGAATGTATGCACCGCTATTTGCGGCACAATTTCCAGATTGAAGAGCCCAGAGACCTGATGTTTGACTAGAAAATAAATAAAATTCAATATGAAAAACGAAACATTTTCTTTTACGTGTAATTATTTCCACTCAAAGTCGCAGTTTTAATCAACGAACCGGGTAAATATCCAGGATTTCCACTACGTGTCTCAGTGGAAGGTGTTGTGCCATTCTATGATAAAAATCTATTATTGATATTTTCTTATCACGATCAGTTCTTACTTTAATGAAACGAACGGTAAATGTTTGAGAAAAAGTTCCATTCGCGTTGCCATTCGTAATATTAAAGTTACAATTGACTATACCATCTGGATTGAGATAATAAATGTTTAATTCAAACTAAAAATCGATATCGTGCGTAATGAGACAGTTGATAACTTGTTTTCTTACAGTTTTTAGTGCACCAAAACATGATGATGATGGTGAATTCCAAGTTGATGAAGAGACCATTGTTGGTGTACAGCAAACAGGACTTGGTGTATCTATTATAAGAGAGCCAGGCGTCTAAAAAAGCAAAAAATGAACGAAATAGAATTGATTTTAACAGAATCATCATTTACTCTGGCCAAACAAAGTTGATTTCCGTATGTCACTGGATTGAGTTGAGTGTTGCATGTATCCTCGCTCACAATTTGCTGACATGTCGACGTAAAATCATTCATATAAGCTAAACAAAACTCAAACTCGATTCGACTCAATTATTAAACATACTAATCGGTTCATAACTCGAGCACATTGGACCGTTGAGAAGCCCAACTGGTAATGTGTAAAAATATGCACGATTAGGTGTTGAATTCGTAAATTTAAATACGGATGTACCCGCCTAAATAATTCGAAATCGATTCCAATGCACAAAAGGCAATAGATTACTTCATAAATTGTCAAATTAATCGGTGTACTCGATGGTAATGAAGCGCTATTATCGAGATTCAGTGAACGTGCACTAGTACTCGAATTGATTCGTTGAGAAAGGAGATTTTGTGCGTCAGTGTCTAAAGAAAGTATTTGTGTAAAACAATTATTTGATGCTGAACAAACATTTGTCATGTTTGATGCAGATCTGATCGCCTTGCTTTTGAATTTGATGCGGTGAATTCGATCGATAGATTGGAAATTGTCGAAAACAACTTGTTTGTGTATCTGAAAGATTTTGTTTTATAATAAATAAAAGAGAATTTTATAGTTATCACCTGTCGAAATTTGACAACGAATCGTCGTGAAAACGAGAAAATATATCCAAATATTCATCTAAAATGAAACATTTATTTGTTTGTTTTACAGCAACAAAAAAAAAGAAAAAGAAAAAAAAGAATATCTAAGCTCTAAAAACAAAAAATAGTTGATTGAATAAAAGTTGAAAGTCATCATCCTACGATTTTAAAGAGAGTTGTTCCATTTTTTCACTCTGTTCTCGTTCCGTTTTTTGTAGAGATTCGTATTCGGCTCGAAGTCTAAACAGCGAATTGAGAGAATTCGATAGCTATTCGAATAGGATTTACCGATCTAATTCGACCATTTTCTCTTTGATCAATGATTGTAATTGTTGTTTTTCGAATTCTCGATATTTTGCAGCTGATTTCAACATATTCTTCGCTCCGATGGATTTCAGTCGTGTTGCTTCGACTTGTTTCGAATAGTTTTCCGTTTTTTCAATTAATGTATCGACAAGTTTTTTAAATTCGAGTACATCTAAATGACAAGTGAGAGACGCTGAACGGCAAATCGAACGATTTACTATCGATGAAATCTTTGCATTCGTCACGTAATTCAGCTGAATCAGCGACTCGTTCCGGATCGATTAAACGAATTTTATTTTCATCATCGATGAACAAACCAAAGTTCGAGAGAGCTTCTTCAACCATTGAGACGATTAATCAAATGAATGAATTTCTCATCGAGATCGGTCTGAAACTAATCATCGCTTAGCAACGAAGAGAGATATTTTCGAATGGAAAAATTTTTAACTAAAAATCGAGTGGATTTATTTGAAATTATTTTAGATTTAAAAGAAGAAAAAATAGAATTCTAAAAACTAGATATTGAAAGTTTCGTAGATGTCGCTCCGTCAGTGTTGGTATTGAAATGTTGTAGCAGGAGCAACCGAAGGCGAAGGAAGAAAAGGACATATATCACGAATTGATATGAGATATTTGCGATCGATATCTTTTGATTTCAATGGACCTGTTATATACGAAACAATCAAACCAACAAGAAGAACAGTTAAAACAGCAATTGGTGAATACCATAGATAACTAATTGAATAGAAATCTATCAAAGGATCACGTCTAATAAATAAATAAATAAATGAAGTCTCAACTCGATCGTTTCGTATTTCTATTTCTTTACTTGACTGAACTTGTTTGAGAAATTGTAATGTTAACTGCACGAGTACAACCAGCAATTGACAACGGTAATTGTTCGCTTAGCATTTGATTTTTTGTTATTTGTGCTCCTAAGAAGAGCCACAATTGAAGAACAAGACTAGTTATAAATCCAAACAATCCACCCCAACGATTGGCTTGTGGAAAAAAGAAACCGAGAAAAAAAGCGCCCATAATCGGACCTGCAAGAGCTCCACCTAATGATAGAGCCGCATTCAAAATCGAACCGAGATAACTAACAATCAGTGTTAAGAGCATAACAACAGCGCCTAAGGCCACCGAAAGGATTTTCGAAACGAGACCTTGTCGCTGATCGCTTATTTGACGTCGCATTAAACCTTTGTAGACATCTTCGACAAGAACAGCAGCAAGACTATTCAAACCCGATGATATTGTCGAAAGTGAACCGGAAAAAATACAAGCTAGAAATACACCTGGTAGACCGGGCTTGTCACTCAATACTTCCATAACAAAATAGGGAAATATCTGATCCAATGCTGATATCGATTTCGCTGTAAACGGATCACAATTGACGTAGTATGCATAGAGAACAATGCCAATAAATGAAGATAAGAGAATAATAAATGCAGCACCAACTGCATTGATGAATAGAGCATATCGAGCACCTCTTGTTGTACGAACACATAAATAACGTTGAACTTGAGTTTGATTAAAACCGTAAGTAGTTAAGGCGTTGAATGTACCGCCGATTAGTAACGACCAAACAGTATGACGAACACGAGGATCTGGACTTATGCTAAATCAAGAAAGAATTGGTTGAACGAGTTTATTCGGGCAAAAGTCGAAAGAAAACCTATCGAATTGAATCCGACCACCTCGGTCGGCTATTGCAAACGTGTTGCCAAATCCTCCTAATTCGATTAATCCTACAAGAAGAAAATTTCGTTCCAATTGATTACAAAATTGATATTTTCAACCTTGAATAAGCGCAGCTAGTAAACCAACAAACATCACTACAGCTTGAATAACATCTGTCCATATCACAGCTTTCATTCCGCCCTTTTCACACAAAAAAGAAACAAATCGAAAACGAAAAATCTTTTCTCTTCAACATACAACTGATGAATAGAACGTGCAAATCACTCCGATCGATACCACAGATAACCAAATATTCAAACCCGTAGCTGAATGAAACTTTTCTTTTCTTTTCGTATTCGAAATCGATTCATAACCTACTCTGACTCAATGCTAAAGCGGGTGCATATAGAACAATTGCCATGTAGATCAACTAGTCAGACAAACAATTCGAAAGTAATTCAATTAAAAAAAAAACATTTGTTTTGTCTACCATATGAAATGAGAAGGTAATCGAAGCACACATACGTACAGATTGATGAAAACGTCTTTCTAAATACTTTTATCAACATATTTCGTAATCGAATACAAATCTCCTCGAGAAAAATCAACTTCATATGCACTTGTACAATCCATTTCACGAAATTTTGGCATGAATACGAATGCACTGATAACCGATGCGAATGTCCAGGAAATTGCTTTCGAACAAAAGACGATAATAATTTACAATTTGATTTATTTTAGTTTTTTTTTATCTACCTTGATAACAATACATCGAACCGAATGCATAAACTTCACTGGGTGTTCCAAGTAGAGTTACAGCCGAAAGAAACGAAACCATGATGCTCAATGCTGTTGGAAAGACCTAATCAAAGAATTCCTCATGCAAACACAGATATCCGTTTTTCATTGAAGTACTCACACCCATTCCTCCGTTAGCTAAAAAAAAACAAAAGATTGAAACAAATCCGAAAATCAGTGTGATTTTCAAAATCAAATTACCGAGAAGAAATTCTTTGGCTGAATTTTTTTTCGATTTAAAAAAACCGAATATAGCACCGATGACAGCCGATGAGAGTAGTAATATAACCAGAAGTACATAATCAACAGCACCTAGAGAACGTGTAGTCATCTTTCTCTCGAATGCAATTCAAATGATTTAAGATCAAGTATTTTTTTTGTTTTAAAACGAAACAATAAAAAACAATGACTTCTGAGATAACAAAAAATTCGTTTTGTTTATGAGTTTTGACAACAAGTTGAATTATACGATGAAAAAAAAGCACATATTTACTATCTTAGAATTCTCCTTGAAAAGCAACAGAAGGGGTTGTTCATTGAAGTGAATTTTCTTTTTAATTTTTAAATTATCATTGAAATGAACTGATATATCTGCAATTATTTATGACTGTACTCTTGATGATCTGCAAATATAATACAAGATTTTATTCGACATTGTAAAACGATAAGAGTACTGATGTTATTCTGTGTGGTGTTCTAATATAGCTACTTATGTTATAACGTGTTTTATATCATATTTGATTATATCATGTTATTTGTCTAACAGAGTTGGCTCAGGTTGCAGTGAAAGAGGATGAATTACATTTTTTTTCTTTTTTTTAAAGAAAACGAGAGGAAAAAATGTCATACCACGTGGAAGACACTTCTCTTTTTTTTTAGTTGAGTTCCTGCATTGACAATATGATAACTGAAAGAGAAAAGAAAAGAAAAGAACATATTTATTTTCATCTCTGCTGAGATATTGTTTTTTTACCTAAAAACTGTACGTATGCAATCGATATATGAAATAATTCGATTCATGTTATGCGTTACAGTGTGATCTCTAATATTCATCTTCTTTCTGATTACGCTGTCTTATCTTTTTCTAATTACTCGAACTCAAGCATTCCACTCCTTCTCATTCTTCTCTGTTATTATGTGTACACATGTTTCGTATTATCAGTGAGTTGAGATTATTGTTTTGAATTGTATTTTATTGTGTGAAAGTAAACGTTTGAGTACGCACTTCGAGAGTACACTCATATCATGTCAGACGATCGGACGTATTTGATTCGCATCAAAGGTAGAACATTCGATGTTATTAGTTATGAAAATCACTTTTTATTTCGAAATTTTTCAAGAATTCGTTTCAACCATCGATCTTCGCCGTTTGATACCAATGGTTTGCCTTGTATCCTTTATCCTTCTATTTTCTACTCTTGGTCAATATCAAAATCAACTAGCACATTTAATATTACCATCCATTCGTGACAATCAAAGTCTCAACACTAATGCAACTATTCAAACAACCAAACCGCCTCCAACAAGAATGATAGTTGTCTCACATTTTAATGAAGATCTCGATTGGTTGCCTATTTTCATCGGTGAACAAATTCCATACATTGTCTACACACGATCAAGTGATTCTTTAGTTCGTCATGGTATTAAATTAAATAAAGGTCGTGAAGCAGTTGCATATCTTCGTTATATTGTTGATAATTATGAAAATCTACCATCATCAATTGCATTTATACATGCACATCGAACATCTTGGCATCAACAAAATCCATCGGATATCGTTGTTGCTTTACGAGCTATTCGATGGCATAAATATGCTTATATGCCATTGACAAGTACGCGAACACAAGCGATTTTTAAATTAAATACACCTGATCGACAAGCAACAATCAATTTTGAAGTGTGGCGAAATGTTTTACAAAAAGAACTCGGTCCACCGCCGGCCAATGGCGTTCAAACATACTGTTGTGCATCATTTATCGCAAAAAAAGAAGCTATCTTAGCACATCCAAAAGCGTTCTATGCCAAAATCATCGATTATCTTGTTGCTAGCTCACATTCAGATCAATTAACTGGCCGAACACTTGAATATACTTGGCATATCATCTTCGGACAACCAGCAAACATAAAATACGAAACATGTGATATATTTGTATGTGATTCAACGAACAAGATATCTGTTGAAATAGCAGATAAAAGTTCAGCAGTAAAAAATTAAGAACAATCGCGTTTATTAGTTTTGTTTTTTTGTCAACGAGATCTTTTCACATGACAGTGATATATGCATCGACGTCATTCGAGGGAAAGAAAATACGTCAGATTAGAATATTTTAAAAAAAGACACGTATGTCCTTCAAGTTTGTGTTTGAAAAACAAAATAAATATAATAAATTCCGCAGCAGATTGTATTGCATAAACATATTTGAATCTTGTCAAGCCAAAAACAAAGAATGAACTTAAAGCCTTTTTTCAGTGGGATTGTTGTGTTGACAGATTTTTAACCAATGAAAAATCGAACTTTTCAACAGAAGACTACTTTCCGGTTTTGAAATAAAATAACATGAGATTTATGCGTCGTATAAAATCGAGGAAATAGTTTTCTGATTTTCAAAACAGGCAATTTCACTCACACATTATTAAAAGTAAATTACCATAGAATTATTCATCATCAGCAATGCGAATCATTTGCACGTACTTTTAACTTGTTGACAATTTACTGACGACATTACGATGTACGATGGTTGTTTTAAATTTCAATGTTAAAGTCATGACAAACTTGCTTGTCATTGTTGAAATTTTCTTTCCTGTCATTATTAAATAATAGAATAGAATTGAGTTCTGTTCAAAGAAAATGTGACATAAAAATGAGATCTTCTGGATAAACTTAAGTATTTATAATCACAAGCTTAGTTTTATATCAGTCTACAAAGGAAACATTTGCGTTTGTTGTTTTTTTAGCATTGAATAACTTGAAAAAGAATAAATAAGCTAGACAACAATTACATATTCTTTGATCAAAATACTTCATTTTTCCGCGAAGAAAAAACTCAAACGAAACTAATTATCATTTAATATTCGATGAATATTATGTATATTATGAAATCTAATTATAATCGTCAAAAGATATGTTCTCAATTGAATTTCATTTTGTTGTCATGTCGCTGACAAGATCGTCCCAAGCTATTTAATTAAGTAGCAAAAACATGCATTCATTCTCGTTTCTTTTTTTGTGTTCTATTCAAAGAAATTTAACACTCAAACGGAAAAAAAGAACATTTATTTTTAGCTTTGACACATCAACAAATTTCTTTCATCATGAGTTCAAATAGTGAGCGTTCGAACGGTTAACCTTGCTGTGTGTTTGACCGATGACCGTGTTATGTATTAAACTTATCGAATGAGAAATAAGATCGAATTGCGCGCGTCCGATTGACCTTGGTTAAAAGGAAAAAAACAAACGAAACGAATTCATATTGTACCATCATCGGTCATTCAACGACAATAGTGTTCAAGGTCACGAGATATATTTACATTTTGCCTTTTTTTTTTCTTCTTTTTAATGAAGTAAGTTGTAAAATCAAACAAGAGAATCTTAGCAAAAAAGGATCGATCGAGATTTGCGTCATAAAAATACAAAGAAAAGAGAAAGTAATAGAATTGTTATCGGCAACATGTTATTGCCATTACATGCATATTTATGATGATTGCGTGTGCATGGGACATTCAAGGCCGAAAAACACAAGTCGACATCGAAAGATGTATTATAACGTAATATTGCATAAAAAAACAACGACGACTAGGCATATAGGACAAGAGGAAAGAAAAGGCACCGAGAGAGGAAAAAAATTACATAATTCGATTCGGCAGAAAAACACATCGTACGCCGGAAACCGAATGCTGGTTTTCTAGCAACGATGAAAGAAAAAGGGAAAAACTAGTGATGATAGTAGAGAAATTCTCGTTTTTTGTTCTGTTCCTTTTGACGAGAGAGAAGAAGAAAAAAAAAAGAAAGAAAGCGTCAACGGAACGTATATTCAGTCTGGCGTCCTTAGCTTACGCAAGAGAAAAAAATAACAAAACAAAAACTGCTGTTACTGCCAATGACGTCGAGTAATAGTAGACTAATGCAATCACACATATATATATAATATAAGTAGAAGAGAGATTGAGAGAAAAAAAACGACGCAAGAACATAGAAAACGAGAAAGAGAGAGAGAGAGCGGGAAGACGACGAAGGAGAATCAAATCACGCAATCGCTCTTCTCTGTCATCGAGCGCTAGGCAAAAACATCTTACTCGCTTTTCTTCCATATTCCTCATTCGCAAGGACATTCGTGTAGATTGATAAGATTGTTATTGTTGTTGAACGACAATAACACAAATCATAGCCCGGTGACGACGAAGAAAAAGCGTATCATTGCAACGATAATTAGAGCATGGTAAGTTTCTAATATCTGACATAACCCTAATCGAATTCCGAGTACTTTGAAAGAGAAAGAACAACGCTAGATTGTAAGAGACTTGTCAACAACTGTCAAACGTCCTACGATGAATTATTTCATAATATTTTCTTGTTGTTTTTTTTTAATTATTATCTCAGGTTGGCTCAACGAACAACGACAATTCCAACAGTCAACATCATCGATTACAATTATTAGCTCAAGCTATTGAAAAAGTTGAAAACGCCTGTTCACAAAAACAATTGTCAACATTGACAAATCCATCTGCTTTGAAAAAACAACATCAATATTCTCTTGATACACTCGCAATGACATCGACAAATCAACACCCTCAACAAGATTTATTAATGCAATTATTTGCTCAGCAAAACGTCGCTGCTGTTATGGCTGCAGCCGCCGCTGCTGCACAACTTCAAGCACAACACCAGCATAAACTCGAACCGATTTCGCCTCCATCGACATCATCGGCTTCGTCGTCAATCGAAAGTCCAATTGACTTCTCATCGCGACGTTCAACTGACGATTTCAACGATTGTTCATCGCCATCGTCAATGTTACAAAATCTTCAAACATCACCGACGCCAACAAAAACAACGAACTTTCCGTTTTTACTCACCAACAAAAATGGCAAACCAACACGGCCATTCAAAGCCTATCCACGCGAGCCGTTAATGTTACCCATAGGCTTCTGTCCGAATCCAACGAGTGAACAAAGTGCAATTCTTGCTGAAGTCGCTAGTCGAACAGCATCGAATCGTAAACGTTTCGTTCAAACGCCAGATCGATTTAAACAACGTTTACATTCGCATCATAATCTTCAACAACAACAAACATCGAGTTCAACGCATTTTATTTCATCGAACGGCACACAAATCTTACAACCGCCGAAGAAACGCCATCGAATGATGGACGATTCAATGGTTAACGAAGATAAACCGAAAGCAAATGACAATAATCAAGATGAAATAAATGGAAATGTCAAAGATGATGCTTATTGGGAGAGACGAAGGAAAAATAATGAAGCTGCTAAACGTAGCCGAGATGCACGACGTGCTAAAGAGGATGAAATTGCTTTAAGGTACGAATCGATTTCATTTTTTCCGCTGTCTCATTCTCATTGCGTATTATGTGTTTTTAGAGCAGCAATTTTAGAACAAGAAAATATCAAACTACGTCTTGAACTTTCACAATTGAAACAAGAAACAGCCAAATTACGATGCATGATCCATGCATCATCATAAGTCATATATATATAAATGTATACATAGATGTAAATTCTCTCGCTCTGATGTTCAGACTCGGTGACGAATCATTTCTTTTTCTTTTTTGTTTTCCTAACACTTCTACGAAAGTATTTATTCATTTCTTATTCATCGAGTTATTCGATCTTTTTTTGTTTTTCTTTATTTCTGCTAAGCAGTCAACGAATACGCATGAGAGAGCCGAGCTCATCGAAATCAGCGTATTCATCGATTTGTTTAGTTTTCTCTCTCTATTTCGTTTTCTTTTTTTCTATTTTGCCGTGTATAAGTGGCCATTTATTTAGTTTACCGATAAGCTTTATTATCTAACGTTTTAATGACGTCGTTGAATGTTTTAGTGGTTCTTGTTTCGTTTCGTTTTTTGTCGTTTTCTACGCAATATCCAGCTGCTTCTCTCCTCTATCTATCTTTTATCTTTATTAGAAATTGATTTTCGAATCAAATTTACTCATTTTCTATTGTCTTTACATAACACATACATACACATCGCAGGCTGTTTTGTTTTTTTTTGAAAATAAAAATATGAAATGAATTTGATTATAAAGACAAAAAAAACAACAACATCCACTCAGGAATTCGATGAAATTGAATCAATAGAATTAACAATAACATATGGGTCTTCCATATGTTCTTACAATAGTAAAAAGTTCAAAAAATATTTTCGTCGTTAAAAATAATTTGTTGTCTAGTTTTTTTTTTGGCCTGGATTTAACTATCCATTTCCTTGTCTGACAATTCTCAAGTGAAAGATCAAAAGTTTTTATATTTTCGATAACAAAAACACACACACACACTTTCGCATTCAATCATTTGAATAGCATATGGTCGAATTGTCATGCCTGACCTTTTCACATCATCATAATCATAATGATGATGATGATTTGAACATTTCGTAATTAATCATTTTTCATTTATCTTCTGCCTTTTTTTCTTTATTCCGTTAAACATCTGCTTTTAAATACACAAATTCTTTCAATGATGCAAAGATTACCTAAACAGATTGCAACATTTAAATTATGTTTCGTTTCCGAACGAATTCGATTGGTCGAAAAAAAAAAAACTTAAATAAACTCGATATTCAATCTCACTCTTCACACATACGTGTGACAAGGTCACTTAATATTGTTCAATGATCATATAACACTATGATAATAAACGAACAAAAAACTAATATATGCATCTATCTGATTTTCTGCTTGATCTCATATTGAAAGGAAAACTTTTTCGCTGATATCAATCGCATATCATCAAATGATCTCAATAAGCAGAGGTTTTCTTTTTCGATGAAATAATCAAGATCGTTCATACGCACACACACACAATGTGTAATTAGTGCGAACATTGAATGACCAGTGACCTATGCTTGTGTGTCCAATCTGCGTTGCGGTATTTTTTTCTCTCTTATTTCATTCACATCGATCACCAAAGAGCTCAAGCTGCGTTCAACAATGTTATTTAATTCATCTCTCTCTCTCTCTCGCTGTCTCTTGTGTATATGTATTTTTCTTTTCGTTCCTTGCATGACCTTGAGTATGTGAGCAAACTGATGGTCAAATAATTCTTTTTCTCTCTCTCTCTCTCTCTTCTTTTCTTTCGCTGACCTCACAAATTCATTCTCATAATCAACGGGGGTCAGCAATTCATTGCTTTATCACTCACACGGAAGAGAGCCGTTAGAAACGACCTTGCGCAATTTCAATTTCGTTATTTCAAAAATAGAAAAATCGACGACGAGCAAATTTTGCTTTATCAACATAACACAATAGCCATTCGTTCTGTTGCCGCAGGTGGATTATTCAATATCTAACGTAATGGTGAGTAACGGCGAAAATCTATTGGCGAATAAAAAAATTCAATGTGTGCATTCCATAAGCGCGAAAAAGAGAAGAGAGAGAGAAAAAAAGAGAGAGAGAGAGAAGAAAAAAGAGAGAGAATATATTTGTGTACACTTGGTGATCAATGATCAAGTTGAATAGCTGATGGTGAGTTATCCAAATTGAACATTGCTTAATCTTCATCCGAGCAGGTCGGCTAGTTATGACATCAGGATTTGTTAGGGTTCAGTAGATGTATGTCAATACGTCTCACCGTTCTCGGATAATGATTAGTTTGTTCTCTGATGACACACATTCGTTTTCATCTCTCCATTCATTTGATTTTGTTTTTTGTTCGAACATTAGATTGCACCACAACTTCATTTCTTAGCTGATATAGCTGATCGAATGGAACAAATCAATCATCAAGATGATGAACATGATCAATCATCGAACGAAGAGAACACACACGATGATCATCGACAATTATTATTCAAATATCTTGCTGAATCATTGCAAAAACAACAGCAATTAGGACCGATTGATTTCTCTTCGACATCGAATTTAACGAAAAAAGAAGTTCAAAATGATGATGAAGACGAAGGTGATGACGTCGACGATCAAGAACAAGATGAAGATGTAGATATGACCAACAAACAATCACCATCAATGTCAATGATTCCGCCATTGTTACTTCGTAACAAACACGGCAAACCAACTCGTCCATTCAAAGCTTATCCACGTGATCCACTTTCATTGCCACTCGGTTTCTATTCGCCGCTAGTTCCGTCATCGGACAACATTTTAAATGTCTTAGCATCGACAACCGAAGACTTTTCGAAACAATTTCGAAAACGTATTCAACAAGCTCACGAACGGCTATCGACTCGACCCAAAGATTCGCCAACGAAAGGTGCTAGTCAAGAGAAAATGCCAAGTCCATCATCGACACCAACCATCATTCCACCAAAGAAACGTTACCGACCGAATACACCGCCACCGGAAATTTCAACATCGAACTTAAGTCAACAAATGCATCAGGAAGGTGACACCAAAGATGAAGCTTATTGGGAGAGACGAAGGAAAAATAATGAAGCAGCAAAACGAAGTCGTGATGCACGACGAGCTAAAGAAGATGAAATTGCACTTCGGTAAGATAGAGAGATGATTTGTTGTTTCGATTGAGACGTTGTTTGGTACATAGGGCGGCTTGGCTTGAACAAGAAAATCTCAAACTTCGACTTGAAAATGCACATTTAAAACAAGAAAACATTCAACTTCGTTGTCAAATCTACGGTTCAGCAGATCTATCCAATTCATCATCGCAATCCTAAGAATGATGCCGAGTTTTTCTTTCTTTTTCTTTTTTGTTCAATTACTTTTTTTTTCTTCTTCATTTCTCAATTATTCTTGTTCCTCTTTTTGTAGTAGAATTTCTTTTTTTTTCTTCTTGCCGTGAATTCAAATTGCTCATGCCATAATGAGGCTCATATTTGTCTCTTGTATTTACATCATCCATGTTGTCATATTCTTCTTTTCTCTTTTGCATCATTTTCCGTCTCTCTCTCTCTCTCTTGATGTAAGTGTGTTTGTTATTGAAAATAAATAAAAAGTCTAGGCAAATGAAAAATGATCTAATTTGTATTCGTTCTCAGATGACATCATCATAATCAATCGTTGAACGTATTCAAAGATAAACCGATCGACATGATTCAATGTTGTTTGATGTTTAGTCATGCATAGAAGTTCTCTTGTCTAATAGTATCCATGTGTTCACATTTTCTCATTTTTTGAAAATGAGATGCTGAACATCATTTCAGGACAATCTTCAGTTTGTTTGTTGCGCATTCAAGATTTTGTCCGTTGCATGGGTGAACCAGATTGAACATACGTTCGTCTCGGAATGATGATTATGAGAAGCTTGTTAGTTAAAGAGAGCAAAGGTCAGAATTAGCCAATTTAGTATTGAATGACCAGAGAATATTACATGACTTGTTTCGCTTTTTTTTATATTATGGTCAATTACTGTCCAATATCGAGTTTATCTGAGAGATTAAATTCATCAGGGAGACGAAGAAGCATCGTCGAGAATAAGTGACAAATATTTGAGTTTGAGTTTAGAATCGTAATCCGTTGGTTAACACATTATTATCTACCGACACTTTGTGAAAGTTAGATAATACTCTGCGAATATATTTTAATTTTATGCATGCATATTGAAATCAATCACTATGAAAAGATTAAAAGCGAATAACGACGGCCACTGATCCATCAAATTGGATATCGCTTATGCAAGGATCATTAGATCGCTAATAACAGGTGTGCTCAAGAATTTCATGGAAAAGATCAATCGAAAATGCGAGGATAATCAACAGAGGTCGGTATTGTCTGACGAAGACAATCTGAGTACTATGTGAAAGGTTAGCAATCGAGATCCAATGCGATTGCTGTATGCATTTTTTCTACGATAGATCGGCAGACTAATTTTAACTGAGAACCGACGATGTCTACTCATTTTCTCAGATTTCCTGGTGAAATTTTACTTGAAATTTATAAATATCTTTCGAATGCTCAAATATTCGTGTCATTTTACGGGCTCAATGAACGTTTGGATCAATGCATACGAGCTCATTGTCAACATTTGTCGTTAGCTGATCTAGCTGTTCAACAATTTCATTGGTTTTGTCGAGTGATTTTGCCACAATTTGGCACGCAGATTCGTTCGTTACTTCTTAGCGATTGTCGATCGGTTCTCGAAGGCAAATGTTTCTTGGACTATTTTGCTAATAATATGTCAACAGTATTTCCAAACTTAGAACGAATCAAACTCGATTGTTTTACTGCTGATGAATTAAATCAATTTCTGCAAAGTTTAAACAATCTTGTTTATTTACATGAAATTGAAATTCCTGGTCTACTTACCGATCAGCCGAATCTATTAGAAATTGTCTCACAATCGAATCAAAATCGGTTCAGTCTCATGAAATTCAAAGCGAATACTTTCACATTTCCAGCAGAGCCCTGTTTTAATATTCGTCAATTGACCATTTGTCTTCCGACATTAAACAAATTATCTGATCTTTTCAAAGTCGTGCCTCATGTTCAAGATCTCGATATCACAATCGAAGAAATCAGCATGTTAGGAGCGGATTATGATGACGTTTTACCGTTGCAATATTTGACAAAATTCTTTCTTCGATGTTATCATCATTTCTGGACAATCGAAGAAGTTGAAGCATTACTGAAAATTTTGCCAATTCTGAAATCTTTTTCTTTGCAAATTTCGACACAAGACAATGATTTAATAAATACTGAACACTTGTCCAAGATTCTTCCGACGACACTCGTAGAATTTAACTTTTCTACTCGTTATTTTTATGATTCAATCGACGAAATCGATCGAGATTCATTGTTAAAATTTCATTTTCCAATTGTGTGTCTTGTCGATGAAAATCTTCAACAAGCTTTTCTTCACACGATTCCCTATCGATTTCCTCTGCTGAAAATTTCATCACCAATGGCTAAACAAATGTCGACATATCAAAACTATCAACATGTCGAAATGTTCTACGAAAATCACGGCATGACATTAGCAGAATCATTGCCAATTGTCTCTCGCTGTCGTCGAGTCAAGGAAATTTCGATTCAATTATACGACAAAGTCGTACATTCCGAACCAAGTAGATACGCATTTGAAATCAGATAATGAAAATCTCATTTTTCTATTCCATTAGTTCCGTTGCATGATCTTTCGACATATCCGAAATTAACCTATTTGACATGTCTTTGGTATTCGCACTCATCACATGATTTCCAAGCATTAAACTATCTTCTTCAAATGTCAGTCAATCTCAATCAATTATTTATTGGATTTGAAAATCTCCAACCGGCTTTAAATGATGCAGAAACATGTCAACTTTTAGGACAACGCATCATTCATTTGTTAATTCTTCGTTCGACGCCGGCAACACCTACTGTCTTAACTGAAGACTATATTCCGCAAATTCATCGAACATTTATTCGACTTCGACATTTGCAAATCGACGTCACTCATGGGCCATTAATCGAATCAATAGCTCTTTCGATTCTAAAGACATTTGAGAAGAAAATGGATTTCATTTCACTGGTCGTCGAAGGAGAAACGCAATCCGATGAATTGAAATCGAACGCACGGGAATGGCTTCTAAAACATACGCATCTGAATCATAAATTCGATGCCGAATTCGTTGAGAAAACCAATCGTTTTTTGTTATGGTTGTAAAATAGTTCCTTCCGTTAATTATATTAAAAAAAACGGTTGTTTTCCTCTCACACAGACGAAGAGAAAAGAAAATATATATTTGTATTCATTCGCACCTATGTTGTCATCATCAATTACCATTCATTTATCATCAAAAACAATTTTATTTCTCACGAGAAAACGCATTATTCTAAATCGAATTCGAACAAATAACGGCAAATCTCGATTTCAATATATGTCATGTATTGCCTCATAAATATTTGCCTATTTTTTTAAAAACTATGCGAGTTCCCTTTAGACTATGTGATGCTTCATTAATGCCAATGGATTCCCTATTGATTATTATTATATTTGTGCGTGTTATGAAATCGATGATTGAACATGTTGTCGAATAAATTTCTTCTTTTCTTTTTTTTTTGTTGTTATCATATGAAAAAAAAACACGACGATCATCACGATCAGTTTTTTTTGTTCTTACAGTTCGGTTGGGTGTCACCTGTCGTTTTCTTCACATCATCGGTCTATAATTTTCGAGATTACTTAGTTATATATCGCGTGCACGGAACTTCTTGCAGCATCTATCCATATGTTTTTGTAAAACAAAATCTAATAATAATAATAACCGGTCGAAAAAAGAAGTCTATTATCATCTTTTTTTACGGTCAGATTATTCTTTTTTTTCAAACGCGTCTGAAAATAGAACAAAATTTTATTCCTAAAGCTCATTTCGCCTGTCTACTAAAGATAATAATAATAATCTCAACTTTAATTCTCGTAATTTAACAGAATATGTGTGTGTGTGTGTGTGGTGAGTCAAGTGCTAATCAATTTGTCTTTCTTTCTTGTGCAAATAAAAACTAGATCGATTTTCTTTCCGATTATGAAAATCGATCGATATTAATTAGATGAGTAGCAGCATGGAGAAAAAAAATTGCTAATTAAATCAATTATATTTTGACTATTTGATCTTGTCTCGTCGTTTTTTTTTTTCGTCGAAAAGAAAAAATGTTCACGAAAATTTATTCTGTATTAACATTGATGATTAATCATTTATTTTATCGAAAGAGATACACCCTATTGTGCTGCTTATTTTCTTCGTCGATCGAGTCGAGATGCGCTCATGCAAGAAACAGACCGAGTGTTGTTTTCTTTCTCTCTCAGATCATCTTGCAGAAAAGTAATAACATGCATGCCAGTTACCCTTTTCATTGAAATCTTGTTGATATTATATATTTTTTGTTTGTGTAGGGAAGTATTATATTTTTCTATTTACTCAATATGATAACAAAAACAAGATATCCAAAGGGGAGGGGAAAACGAGCGAGAAAGGAAAATGGAAAGAGTATCTTTACTCTATCTAATAACATTATCATTGTCGCTTCGTTGAGCTCTCGCGCGAATGTCAGAGAGGAAAAACTAGTAATTGTCTGAAACATCAGCAAGTTGTATCAACACTTAACTAACAAACTATATTTTCCCATTTTTTCTTCTCTCTCTCGCGTGCCTCCTACGTGTTTATGTCATAATATCAATAAAGAAACCGATTCTTTCCATTTTCTTTTTCTTCTTCTTCTTCTGCTCTTTCGATATTATGAACGATAGGAGACCGAGAAGAATTCGACTTGTGCATTTTTGTCTGCTGATATTAATGACAGCTTTTCTTTTGACATAAATTGATTATCACACAAGTAGCAACACCACGAAATAGTTTTTCATATGGCAATTTTGTCGATGGTATGTTCGTCGTTTATTCTCATTCAAATGTCACATTTCTGTTCGGTTTTTTTTCAAGAGATTTAGCTATTTCGATAAGATTCTATTTGACTTAGAAAGATGACAAGAACAGTTGGATATGTCATCAATTGAAAAAAAAAGAAAGAGACAAACAATTCAGTCGAAAGTCAATATTGTTTTTTTTTGTCTCGATGCGTAAGTAAATCATTTGGAGAAAGAAAAAGAGCACGTCTGCATATTAACTAGGTCATTTTCAGAAATATGACATGATCTGTTTTAATATAAATCGATCGATCGAACGTTCTCGTTGTTTGTTTTTATCACGAATAACTCGCTAATTCATATCAGGTTTAGACAATTAGGTGAAACTAGGTCTATTTTCCATAAATAATTCTCTTGCAAAGTAGTTGATATTTCTTTTGCTTGTATCGGTTCTGTATCCATTATCCTAATGATAATGATGTCATTTTCTTTCACTAGCAGATATATTTACTTCGACGTTTATTTATTGATGAAGAAAACACACACGCACACACACACACACACACATCAAAACAAAAAACACCACTCAGGCTGATCATAAGTTAAGTACGAATGTTGTGAATAGGATCTTTTCAAGATAGTAAGTTGTCTCTTCTCGACTTGTTCTGCATGTATTTTAATATGTTCTCGTCATCTCGATAGAGTCGAAATTCTCCTGAGAAATCGATTTGTTCGATCGCTGGACATAATTGTTGATGAGATTTTCAAGTTGCTGTTAATAAAACTAATGTTTCATTTGATAATCGATTATTTTATGTTAAGAAAGGGAAAGAAAAAGACGACGAAGAAATGCGAATAGAATGATCATTATATGCTTCATCGGACAATATTTTCAAAAGAAAAGCAAAATGCATAGGTCTCAAAGAAAGATTGATTAGAGAGCACATCATAACAACAATAATAATAATAATAATAATCGTAACGTTGATGAAGACGGACAGATAGATTGATGACGTTGTCGAAGAAGAGGAATTTCTCTATTTCGATATTTGTGTATGTCTCTGAGATAGATAGATAGATAGATAGAAAGATATGTTTATAACATGTGTTGAGTGAAATTAGAAGGCAGAGGTGGAAAAACGACAAGGTGTCGATTTGATAGAAGAAGCAAAAATATTCGAGTTGAATAATAATTATGTGTCAACTCAAATTTAGTGTGATTAAATCATTTGACGAATTCGATTCGTATTGTACTTAGTTGCTTATTTTCATCTCGTCGACAATAGTAAGATGTTTTCTTGTAATTAACAATCTCTCTATGTGTCTGTGTTTTATATACTTGAGATATGTTATTCGAGTTGATTTCTTTCTTTGTATTCATCTAATTGTCTTTTTTAGATCCTGATTGAGAAGAAAATATTCTTAGTTGTTGTTTGTTTCAGATTCCGATAGAGAAGATGAAGAACACCAACGAAGTCTTTTGTTCGGCGTGATCCGAACAAAGACACAACCGTTTGCCTTTTCCATTCTTCATCTTCTCCTCAAATCGCTTTGTCCTTCAATAAATAGTGAGAACATGCGTTTAATAGTTAACCCTCAAGATAGTAGGAGTTGTAGTAGTACTACTAGTAGTTGTCATAGTGGTAATAATGATATTGATGACGACACACAGACAATCAATTTGGCTAATGTTCCGCATATCTAATCGTATTATTGAGCAGTAATAATGCAAAGAAAATTTGATATGTCTCCTGTTCTTTGTAGTCTTGCAAGACGAAGAAAAAAAAAAGAAAACAAGTTTTATTATTATTATTATTATTATCATTGTCATTATTCCTTATCGTTACTTCACATAAGGCAACAGCTGTGACGCAAAACATCAATCGATATACTATCATTAGACGTGTCTGTAACGGATTGATGAGTAACTTCCTATGCTGATTGATAGAAACAAACGATTTAGAATATGTGTAGTTTTTTTTTTCAAAAATCTAATTTATATCCGGTAGAAAAATCGACTTTTAACATCCGGTAAAAACAACAACAACAAAATGTCAATCTATGTACGATTTTAGATAATGTAAAAGAAAATAAACATCAGAATTTGATCTCATTTCAATGAATACCAATGGATTGCTCTTATCGACAGTTTTACCTGTTGATTACAGTGAAACTTCAACAAGTCGAATACCATTATTGACCACGGTTCCTATATCAAATTCAACACGAGCGTGTAGCGTTTCATTGCAATATAAATTTATCGAACATATCGTCTATCTCTATCTAATGTCTCCATTATGTTTCATTGGTTTACTATTAAATGTTATTAGTCTTATTGTTTTTTCTGATCGTTCATTTAAAAATTTAACATTTAAATATCTTCGTTTAATAGCATTCGTTGATTGTATAACATGTACGCTCGTTTTTATCTATTGTATAACGAATTATACACGACCACGTACATTAAATGATAAATATTTTCGTATATGGTATTTAGTTAACGTCTATTTTCCGTTAGCGAATATAACAGCAGCATGCAACGTTTTATTAACTATTACCGTAACAATCGAACGACTTGTTAGCGTTCGTTGGCCAATGGAAAAGCCTCGTTTATTTAGTTCGAATCGTGTTATTTTAACATTAGTTGTTTGTTTTATTTTTCCAATCCTAACTAATTCAGTTAATTTTCTTGTCTATAAAGTCGGCGAATGCAATAATCTTGCATTAACATCCGTAGCACGAATGAAAGCTTACGAATATTTTGGTATGTGCAAAGAAATTCTCTTACGTTTTATTCCAATTTGTATTTTAATCTTTTCCAATTGTCTTCTATTGTCAACTGTACGTGCTGCTAATCTCAAATTTAAACCGAAAACACCGGTCTCATATGATCCATCGATAAGTTTAACATTAGTAGCAACTGTCAATGGTTGTGATGGATATTCACAATGTGATACACTTCTAACAAATGATTCGACAACGAATGCTCAACGTCGATCATCTGTACCGTTAACATCAGCAACTAAAATGCATTTAAGAAAGCAACATCAAGAAAAACAATTGACAATTATGTTAATTTGGATCTCGACACTTTATTTATGCGGACAAATTCCAATGTTATTTGCTTATCCGAATTTCGTTTTCAAAGATACAAGTAAATCAATATATAAATATTATGCATTAGTTGTTAATTTTCTCGAATTAATAACATATTTGGCAAATTTTTTTATCTATGTGAAATTTACGACACAATATCAGCAAGTACTTCGAAAGAAAATGAAACGAATTTGTTTCTGCTGGAGAAAAACATCGTAATTCGATTTCTTTTTTTATTGGTTTGGTTTTCTTTTCTTTTTTTCTAAAATTTTCTCTCTTATACACACTTAAATATCCTCTCTCTCTCTCTCTCTACATATGCATATATATTTGCTTTGTTGAACAAATACAAAAATTTTTTATTTCAATTCCTATTTATTGCAATGGTGAGTATTCTAGCAATCGAGAAAATCTGAAGCGACAAGCAATTCTAAAACAACATTGATATCGATTGGAAATTCCGGTATATCAATCGACGAACTAGAAACAAAAATCACAATGAATCAAAAAAAAAACTAAAGAAAATTACTTTGTATATTTGGCTTTGTAAGCAAAATATCGGCAAACATTGATTAAAACATGAGATGGGATATCTTTCAAGTAGATTTCATTTGGTTGAGATTCAGAATATTGTCCTGGTCCGCTGAGCATATTTTTTATTGTTGGCGATGCGTTTATTGCAAAATCACGACGAACAACAAATTCATGTCCGTCGGATGAGATTAATTTCAAATACATTGATTCAGGTCCTTCTAAACTACCGTAGACATTCGGCGGCGTTACCGAAGATGCATTGGCTCCTGTTGTTTCCATAGGCATCTAGAAATCGAAATCAAAATTGAGATTAAAGTCATTCTATTAAATGTATAATATTTATTTTGAATTGTCAAGAAAGAAAAAAAAACGAAAGAAAGAGCGCATACAGAACAGCCATGACACACACTTGACAAAAAAAAATCTTCTGCGGTTACAAACGAAAGGATAGATAGCATTTTGTGGCAAAAGAGAAGAAAGAAAATCAACCGCACAAGTATCTAGAAGGTAAATACGAACGAAAATCACTGTTCTAGTAGTTTAGTAATGTGTAGTTTAGAATATACGAGAAGAAAAAAGTCGACAAAAAAAAGAGAGAGAAAAAGAAACTGAGGACTAGAACACAAACACAAACACACTATTCGATCGCGAAGAGAAAGAAAACGAAAATTGCCAGAGAAGAAAAAATTTTGCCTAAAAAACAATCAGCATCAGCGACTAGAGTATTTTGTTTGTTTTCATGAGATTTATTATGCACGTACACGTTCGAACGAAATCTTTCTCATTCTCTCTTTGTTGTTGTTCAAAAAGGAATTTGATATGTATACATTTGAAGAACGCGTACGCCCCCACCGATGTGTTCTATGCAAAATCGACTGACTAGAAGAAATTCGAAGCTAATTTTTGTTGTTGTGTCATGAGATAAATAGAGACGTATTTATCTCAGGCCGGCTGAGAACAAGAAAAACAAACAGAAACAAAACGAAAGAGAAACAAACAACGAAACGTTTCAACTTTTTGAATCATCATCTGCTTCGGGAAAATAAACAGTTGGCTCTGTATTACGACGTTTGATCTTTGATTTACGTTTTCGTAACATTGTTGCCTAACAGAATCGATTTATAGATGAAAAATCAAAGATTTTGTTTTTTTTTTACTTTAAGTGCTGATCGAATAATTGTTATGTCACAAGGGGGTTGAAGCCATGGTTCACCATCGACTTGTACTGGAACAGGATAATCATTATTCATACGAATATGAACCTGAGAGCGAGAAAACGAAATGAAATCTTTGTTTGTTTGCTTTCGAGATAGAGTCTTACATGGCCTCCTTGAGCAAGTCGAACACCTGATCGTATGCCCGATTGAATTTGTCCGAGATGTACAATGCCGGTTACGCCGACAACTTCTAACATGCCGTCATAATGTGTAGGTCGATTGAATTTATCATCTTTCTCATGTCCCCAAAGATTGGCTCCGCTCGCCCAACTAAGAATATTCATAATGACAATGCCTTCTAACGATGGTAGATCGACGCGTTTGCCATCGACTTCAAGGACAATATCTCGCGTGAAATCTTTTAAGCCTCCTTTTTTCATCATTTTTCGAAGGCCCGTTTTGAGATAATAGCCTTTGGCTTGAATTCGACTATTGAATTTGTTCGGATTTTCCTCTCGTGCCATGTGAAAGTCCAAGCAAATATCGGCGTCAAGACCGAGCCCGAAATAATTGTTCATGACGAACATTTCCGTTTTATCTTCATTCGTCAGACCTTCACTCGTCGGAAGCTAAACGAATTCGTTTTTCTTTGAAAACAAAAAAAAAAAAGATCAATTCGACTCACCGTTGGCGCAATGCCCGGTGCCGGTGGATTCAAATTCAGAGTCGCGCCTCGACTCGACGAATTCTTCGACGAAACTTGCGGAGGTTTACTCGTCGTTATCTCCGGTATCGGCGGCGCTCGTTTATCCTGATCTTGATGAAACACGACTGTCCAACGGTCTAATTTGATTTCCTCAGCATCGACGATATCCCTGAGCAATGCTAATGGTTCTTCACCACCGGTATAACCCGAACCCCAGCGTAAGACTCGTGCTAAATCGTTGCCTGTGCCCAACGGAACGATGCCGACTGGTGGCGATTGACACAACGCATCCTGACCGACATTATCCAAACAACTCAACACCCAACCGACGGTTCCATCGCCGCCGCATGTTAGAATTCGATAATGTGGAATATTTCGAAAAACATAGAGGCCGGGCAAGGGTCCGCCGTTTTGCAGGTCGAAAACTTGATGCGGATTGAGAAGATGACGAAAGTTCGTGATCAATTCGGCGCCTTGTTGCCCGCCGGATTTGACATTGACAAAGACAAGCAATGGACAAATATTGTGTGGAATAGCTTGCGGTTGAATATTCGGTAGCATGAGAACTAATAGTTGCTTTTGATCGTGATAGACTTGTCGAAGAATTGAATAGGCACGTGTCGCACGACGACTGTCATTGTAAACTAAAACCATGGCTCCGTGTTCGTAGTAGATCACTTCCATATTATCCCATTTTAAATCTTTATCATTTTTAAATATATCTTGAAAGAGAATTTTTTCGTATTGCTTTTCGGTACGAGGACCTGGAGGCAGATTGCCGACGAATAACGACACGGATGGTCCATGTGGATCGTCTTTATGCTGAAGATAAAAACGTGTTACACGATGACTACGAACAGATTCCTGTTGAAAAACGAAAAACGTCTATTACAAATAGTTTAATGTTGGAGTTCGTTTTTACTTTTCTCTGTTGACGTAAAACATGTAGAGGATATTCATTAGGTTCTAAGATTCGATCGGTATAATTAACATTTGAGATTAGTAAAACTTCGACCAGCGAATATTTCTCGGCAGTCACATTTGTTATGCCAAATGCTGCTAATGCTTTAGCAATGACTTCCAATGTGGTTGTTGACGATGTTACTTTGATTACTTTACAATCATCTTGAGTTCTACGACAAAAAAAAACGAATAAAATTGCTTTCAGGAAATGAAATTCGCCAAATGTTTACTTTAAAATTCCCGGATAAACTCGTACAATATCACCATCATTATCACCTCGTTCTTTGTAACGAATGTAGACGTTGAATTTTTGACCGCTTCGTTGTTTTAAACATTTCAATGGATTGATTTCATCAAGTGGTGTATCACCACCGTCTGTTCAAAGCAACGAAAAACAACAACAAACAGTGTGCTTTTGTTTGGCGTTTATCTTTCGAGTTCTTACCGTTATCTGTTGGGATCGTAAGACGATATTTACTGCTATCGTCATTTATATGGAATGTGCGAAGAGCGGCCTCCTGAAAACGAACATTTTTCAAATGAAATATTCTATTCGATTGCGTTTTCACGTACTAATATTTGAAGATAAGTCGCTTGTTTAGGTACGGATATTGAACGTGGAGTATTGTTACGAAAAGTTGCATTTCCATCATAAACACGGATGATTTCTATTGAAGATAGGATAGATTGAATTTGTTTCGATTTTCTTTTTCCTCTCTGTACCTCGTTCTTCTTCTTCGTCTTGTTGTGATTTAGTTGTTTTAGTTTCTCGTTTGGATTTAACTGGAAGATTTTCTAGTTGAACATTCGGGCCTATATAAACGCCTCCGGCGCCTCGATTCGCTTGATCAGTTGTGCACAAATTTTGTTCAGCATCGCCGCCGGACAGATGTTCAGTCGACGAACTTTTCACTGAAAAAACAAAACCAACGTGAGTCATTTCTGTTTTTCTCATTTCATTCAAGCAGATCGATCTCATCATGCTCATGTAAAAAAAACCAAGACAATCAATCGAATCATCATCATGCAAAGCTAATCGTAGGTTTTCTCTCATTCGGTACCCAGATAAATGGGTCGTTGTGCCGCCGGATTTTTCTTTCTCGGCAGGACAAATGACGATTGTCGTTGTATACGTCGAACAAATCTGCTACGTTTTGATGTGTCTTTCGTTAGATTATTGTGACTCGATTGTAGTGCTAAATCGAAGTGCAAAGTAAAGAACATATATGTGCATGAAGACAATGAAATTCGCTGAAACTGTACGACTAAAACGGAGAAAAGAAAGTGATGCTTACTGCCGTAGCCGCCGAATGATCTGGGCTCGGGTGAGATATTCTCCGAATATTCTTGTCCGCCGATGGCATTCGGATAGGTTTGGGAAGTGATATTTTGCGTTGGTTTGGTGAGATTATTTCCAATTCCTAAGATCAGATCTTTATTCAAATCAGCTATACGTGGAATTGATATGGCATAAGGAGGAATTATAATATCTTTCAACGTGCCGAAGCCACATTCTTCAGACAAACGTGACCGACACATACTATGAGTCTAGAGACAAATCAACCAATTCTCAGTATGAACAATGAAATTTTTCAGTCATATTTACCGTGACTCCACACCATTCACATCTCATTCCAGCTAGACATTCACTTGACCAACAAGTTTTTCTACATACAGCACATTTCGAATTGGTCGGAAGATTGCCTTCGCGCCAATGATGCTGATGTTTAACAGATATTGGTGACTGAAAATTCACGAAAAATTTCTCTTGAAAATCTTCTTTTTCTTTTTCATTCTCGTTCTTACATTATCTCGTGTTGGTACATAGGTCGCTGTTTCACGGCAATCATTGACAGCGAAATCTTTGCAATCTTCATGTGCATAATATTCGCAAACTAAATCAAACAAACAATTTGTATTTCTTCGAAAATAAAATCAAATGAGCTCATATTTGAAACAAGAGAAAGAGAGTTAGTGTAAATATGTGTGTGTTAGTAAATCTAATTCGAGCTTGATTTTGTTTTACCTTAGATGAGAAAAGATAGTTCTGAATGACAAGACAACATTTATGAACAACAAAGATTCGATGATTGAAATGCAAAAAACTGACCTTCACATCTCACAGCTGAGAAATCTTCTAAACGTTTTCGACAGACATTGCAGAATTTACGTTTATACCGGGATGTATCCGACCATATGTGACACACGGGATTCTGAAACAACAAATGTCAGCGTCTTTTTTTTTCTCTCGCTCTCTCTCTCTTTGCTGTTACTTTGATTAGAATAGGTGCGATACTTGAGCATGGTGAGATAACATGTTTTCGACATCGATCATGACAAATAAAATTACAAACTTCGCAATAATAACCCTGTCCAATAAGACCCCATAGCATTTCAACACAATGATGACAATAGGTCGGCTTATGAAAAGTTTTTTTAACAAAAAAATGTCCGTAGTTTTCATAGGGCTGCGAAATTGTGTTTGTTGAATCGAGATTCAACGGTAGAATCGGCGAGGATGTTTGTTGTTGTTGCATGAGAGTTAATGTCGGAGAATTTCCATCGTAGATTGATAGACCTTCGTTTTCACTGGCAATTGTATACCAAGGCGATGTCAACGGACTCACCATCGTTTGCTGATGGTCTGTCGAAGTGCATACAGAGGGTGACGATGGTATTTTGTTGAGTAGGCCAGGTGAACTCGTATTGTTATAGTGAAAATAAGAATATTTGAGGTTTTGTCGATGATCGAGGGTTTTCTCTTGTTGTTGTTGTTGTTGTTGTTGATTTTGGCCAGTACCGGCCATTAAAATACGGGCTCTATTCGACGCATAGTCGAGTTAAATATCTTGGGAAAAGAAAAGAAATTCAATGAGCATTTGCTTTGAGTTTTTTTTTTTATGTTCGAAATATTTTGTTTGTTTATTGTTGAGTAGATTAGTTCTCTATTTGTGTCTCAATCCGAACTCATACATGCACCGACATTATCAACGGCCATGATGAGCTAAAAGCGAACGTGAAACTCCACTCAAGATGCGAGTTTTCATTCTCGTATTTATGCAAATTTTTCTCGAATTTTCTTCGTCGATATTTTTCAAAATCATCAAAAACATTTTTTCAAATTTTCCATCGACAAATTTACCACGAAAAAAATTTACACGAATTTCTTGTTTATAGATGTCGCTGGATTAATCTTGTAACCATCACTTTCCTTTTTTCTCACTTACAAAAATGATCATCCGAAATGCAACTGTAAGTTTTGAAGAAAAAAAGAAACAACGGATCATTTTGTTTTCTTATTATTTAGCCCGAAGACTTAATCAACATGCAAAACTGCAATCTTCTCTGTCTGCCAGAGAATTACCAATTGAAATACTATTTTTATCACGGTCTTTCATGGCCACAATTGTCCTATGTAGCTGAAGATGACGGTGGTAAAATCGTTGGTTATGTTCTAGCTAAAATGTAATATCAAACCAGAAGAAAAAACGAACACATTCGAAGAGACTCTTTTGTTTTTGTATTTGCAGGGAAGAAGATGGTGAAGACACAGTTCCACACGGGCATATAACTTCACTAGTAAATAAATAACAATAGACGATTGAAATGTTGGAAAGTTTTGTTTTCTTAGGCTGTTCGACGAACTCATCGTCGTCTTGGTTTAGCTCAAAAACTCATGGAACAAGCTAGTCGAGCTATGGTCGAAAATTTCAATGCCAAATATGTTTCACTTCATGTTCGTGTCAGCAATCGGGCTGCTTTGCATCTCTATCAAAATGCTCTTGGTTTCGCGTTAGTTCTCTTTTCGTTTTGCTCTTTGTTTATCTCTCTAACGTCGATATTTTTAGTATTCATGATCGTGATCCGCGTTATTATGCCGATGGTGAAGATGCTTTTTCCATGCGACGTGATTTAACATCGACTGTTAAAGCTTAACAAAAAACTGAACATTTTCTTTTGTCCGTTGTTTGTTTGTTTATTGATTTAATTAAGAACGAGAACAAATAAAAGCAAAATCTAGGCAAACATGAATCGATTTCAACCAAAGTATTCGACATTCTCTACGAAATGATGATGATGAAAGATAATAAGTTAAAAATGGAACAATATTATTTAAATAAAAGAGAAAATCATCAATGAAAAATGTTATGAAACTTTCAATCGATTGATTGAGAGAATCATTCGCTAATGATATGTAGAACATGTTCACTGGATAGAGAAATGTTGTGAGCATGTAAACGGCGACATGCATGAGTAACATACGAATTAATTGTGTGTCACGTTTGGAAAATTGAAATATACGTGTTTGAGGACGAATACGATGACGTAAACGACGAAGATTTCGAAGTGTACAAAGACTAAAACCAATCATTAATATTGGAGAAATGATGCCAGCTATTAAAAATAAATATATCGAGAAATAGAATTGATAGACTTGTGTCAGGCGACATTTGTTTGCAATTAATTGCATATTGAATATCAAATGAATATCAATAATAAACCAGAAGAAAACACAAATCGAAATCGAATAATAGATGAGAGAAATTCGACTAGCTTGTGAACGTATATGAGCTTTGTTCGATGAAAGTGCAAATGCTGCTGCACAAGCAAGGATTGTACATGTACGATTGATCATCATGAGACTGTGCCGAATGTAAAACCGAAATTTACAATAAATCCATGATTTATTTTCGGGACTTTCTCGATCGATTAGGAATAGAATCGTTCGAGTAATGCCTTGAATAAGAATGAGATTATTGATAACACTCACAGTTGTACAAAGTAATGCACAAGCACTTTTTCGAAATTTTCTTTGACGAAAAACAAGAAAATTCAAACAATTGAAAATAATTCCGAAGAATAATAGAACACACATGACGGAAGTAAATATGTATCGAATAGAATCCAATTCGACGATTTTCGATGTACTGTTTAGCTCGAGTAGTGTCATTAACAGAATAGTTTTCTGTTGAATAAATGCGAGGGAGAGACGGTCTACGATTAGGATAAAATTAGTTTCAATTAGATTGATTTGACAAATACCGATTAAATGTGTCCTTCACGACATGCAATGGATTTTCTCTGACAATGAAAAACACGATCGAATTCAGCAAAATTCGATATCGAGCCTTGAACTCTGAAGAGAATAGAAATCTGCATGTTTGACTTTTCGAAACGGAAATCTTACCGAAATTCAGAAGGTGAATGTACTTCGGAATCGATCATGTGCCGAGCAAATCCATCAGACATTTTCCAACATCGAGATTGACCGAAACTGATAAAGAACATTTGTTCATTGGAGTATTTTTCTAAACCTTCGAGTTTTTTCTCAGCTGATTGATTTTTATACGCCTAGAAAACATTGAATTCGAATAGAGATTAGCCAATGATTCTCTTTTAAACATGCATAGAATGCCATTTTTAATCCGATATTATCCGCGAGATTTTCATTGAAAGTTCGAACACCGTTTATCTAATTGCAATAGAAAAAAAGATGTGAACGTGCAAATCAATCGTTCGATACAAACTGAACGATTAATCTGAGGAAGTCTGTAGCTGCTATATTGATCGATGAGACATTTCGATTGATTTGCGTCGAGAGCATGCGCAAATTCATGTCCAATTATTGAGCCCAGGGCTGAATCAAATGAGATACTTGCAGAATCGTATGTTGTCACTTACCTCCGTAGTTTAAATACCTGAGAAAACGGACTTGATTTTAGTTAAATGAAAATTTGTTTACTTTGGTGCATCGGGATGAAATCTTGGTGGTTGAAGAAAAGCGGCTGGAACAACTGAAAAACAGAAATGGAAAAACAATCAATTGATTTCAATTTACTAATTTGATTGAATGAAACACTATAGAAAGCATTATTTGTTGTTGGACTAACGCGAATCCATTGTTTGTATGTGGGAGTTTCATAGAGATTTACAAATCTCTCTCTGGATTTTAATTCAAGTAAAATTAGAAGATTTTTCGCATGTATCTCATAAAAATTATATTGAGCATAGAGTTTCTCTAATTGTGTCAAGTTTTTCTCATCGAAATAGTCCGGATAACCGATTTTCTTGTCAATAGTTTTTATCTGAACATTAAAATCAAAACAAACGAAACTAAGAATCAATCTCTTCTTACTTTTGTTTGTTCAGTCATATGAATAAAAGTCTTATGGATTTGATCAATCATTTCTATGGACTAGAATGAATTCTTTTTTTTGTTTTTCGTTTCAAACAATAAGACAACCTTTTCATGCGTGATTCTATCGTAATATCGATCGACATAGAGTTTCGAAACAGCAAATGGCATTTGTTTATTAACGAACTTTGCACAAGCTATCTGACGAAGTTTATTCGCATAGGATTTCGTTCGATATTTCTTCGGTAGATGAAATCCATGTAAAAGTAGAAAATATTTCATTAGATAAGTCTGCAAGAAATCGAGAGAATATTGATTAAGAATCGAGGTGATATGTTGAATACGTTCGAGATTTGTAATTCGAACGATGTCATCATTTTTGAGAATAAGATTTCCGAATTGATAATAAATATGGCGAATGTATTGACTAAAATCAAACTAAATCGAGAGAAAATTTTGAATGAGAAGTATGTAGAAGAGGTTTACGGTTGTATTGATTGTTTGAGAGAGATTTTTGACAGTTGTGAATATGTCTTTCGACTTGGAAAGATTCTTTTTATTGGCTAATTTTAAATAATAATTTCCTGGACTAATCTGAAATATAACGAAATTGAATTCGATACTAATTAGTTGTTCGACAAACTCGAATGTTGTACTTTAATTTTTCTAATTTGGATTCAACTTCATAGAATGCAAAGATATTATATCGATTGAATGTCAATAATAAATTCATTAAATCAATTTTCAATTGAGTTTTGTTGAACAGATAATCGACTAGATCGAAATTTGATTTGTCAATCGCATGTTCATCAAGACAAGTTGCGTACAAACGACGAGCATTATCAATCGATTTCGATCCAATGGACCTCGTTGTTGTTGTTGATGATGATGATGATGAGAGAACATCTATGAAATTCATTCATTATCAATTCAAATAATAAATCCTCTCGCCTACTGATAATAGCTTTGTACATACGAACACTCATTTTGCCTAATAATGATCGATGACCATCTATGTGAGTTTAAATTCTAGAATTACGTAACTATTGAAGATAAGAAAGAGATTTTTACAGTCATTTGATAGCTTTGTACGCTGAATCCATGAACCACAAGCAAACTCGTAGAAATTCTCACATGGATCTACTGATTGATTCATATTCATAAGAATATCTTTGGCTAAAACAAACGAACAAAAAAGGCCAAATCATGTCAATCGAAATCAAGTTGACAATACTGACCTATGTCATTACAGTATCGAGTCTGACATATATCATCTCTATTCTGTACACTATATCGTTTGATTCCATATAAAATAAAGAGTATCAAAATAATGATACAGAAAAAAACGATGGTTTTTGACATAAATGTCGAAATCCTTTTCTTTTACTACCTTTCAACAGAAAAAGGTTTATATTTATGCGCATCAAGTATCAACTTGTGTTCTTATCTACATATTCTTAAAGGCCAATCTCGTAAACGAAAAGAATGCGATGCTTTTATTTTTCAAAAATATTGAATAAAAGGTGGCGATGGCAGATTGCCATCTGTGCCGCTATAGATCGCTGCTTGTTTGAATGGGCATGGTGTTTCACGCCATAGATATCGTATACCATTGATAACTTGTCCGGCACAACCAAATGCAACTGTGATTGTGATAGTTACATTGTTTTTTGAAGTGATGGGAGCTGGCACCCATGTTTCACTGTCGTTTAAACAACGAGCACCAAGACAGCAAGCTTCGAAACCGATTTGATTTCGTATTTCGATACTTTTGACGTTATCATATGTGATATTGATATTTTTATCACCGATTTCGATTGAAATATTTGAGATCACTGGACCTTGAAATTCGATTTGTTGATTATAAGCAATTGCTAATCCAGCACGTGATAATCGATAGCCAACATCATGTTTTGTTCGAGGATGGATGCTAAAAACAGCTCGTTTTTCTTGAATAATACGAACAAGAATGATTTACCCATTTGGATCATCACGTAAATCTAAACTAACGGCCATGAACACTTTTGACATGGCATAATTCGGCACATGACCAACATTGGATGTCTGATGCCAACGAATCCATGGGAAACCACCGATTTTATCGCTGGTATTTGTCGATGTCGATAACTAAGACGAAAATAACTGAGAGATCTGAATTTGTAAATCGATATACTTGAACGAAACCAAATGGAAATTCAATGTCAGTTAGATTATTTGTACGTTGATTCCATGTTTGTCTCCAATATTGAATCATTTTCGAAAATGAACACGCATATTTATCTCGATTATAATCGACATTTGCTTCGCCTAGAGTAGAACAATCGAAATGAATTCGAATGTGTCGAGATTTCAATTACCTTGATACCAAATAGCACCATAAATAACCATTCGTGTGAATGGGTGAATCATTGCATTGAACAGGTTAGAATTGTTCAACGCTAAGCTTTTCAAAAAATAAACAATTTCAAACGTTTACAAAAAAAAAGAAAAAAGATTTTGAAATTACTATGCAATTCCACATTCGTGTAAGGCTTCAGGTGGCATCCAGAGTTCAATTGCTGTTCCACCCCAGCTCGTTGCCAAAAGTCCTATAGGTCGGTTATCAAGTGCAACGTGAATCATACGTCCGTAGAGCCAACAAACTGCAGACATATATGCGAATGATGGTCCACCAATGCTTTTCGGTGAGGCAATCGACCAATTTTCTACGATACCAAGTAATTCTTCGACAGGTGTATCTGATGACTTCAATGCTGCAGTAAAAACTCGAATTTTCGGATAGTTTCCTGCGTTATTTATCTCGGTCGTAGCATTGAAAATATCCGACACAGCCATTTGCATATTTGACTGTCCCGAACAAATCCAAACATCACCAAAGAGAACATCATGAATTGTGATGACGACTATTGATCCGTTAGCTAATTGTTGAGAAACGTGAATATCAAATGGACCTTCATCTGAAACAGGATCTAATGTAACTGACCAAATACTTTCACCGAGATCGTTCATTGATTCGATTCGACTCATAGTTGTGTAGATTTTCTCGTTCATCTGCAGAGTAGTCAATACAGATGATTCGCCATAACCCCAGACAACAGCTCGTTGAGGAGCGCGTTGTAAAACCATATGATCTTGAAAATAGTTGGCAAAACGCGGCAATCCGTCTCCTAGAATGGCTTCAATTGAATTCCTTATTCAATTTCTTGCGTTTTTTTTCTCTACGTACCATGTGAAACATGCAGTAATATTGATAAGAAAACTATTCTAACCATACTCATCGTTGAAATTATGTGTGTGTGTGTGTTTTCGTGATAAAAACAGTGTATCAATGATATCTTTATCTCTATTTCGATAAAATTTATCATTATACAAACAGTATTTTAATCAATTGATCTCCTTTCAACTCAAACTCTTTCTTTTTGCGACGATTGTAAGACAAAGCCCTCTATCGTTCGCATAGTCATGACATCATAGTACACGATGATGCAATGACTCATATAAATAGAACATTTAAAACAACATTTCTTCATCAAGGCTTATTATCCGTCGAATGGATTCGAAATTCCTGCTTTCACTTTGGATTTTACAATTAATTGCTGGTTACTATTTAATTCGACCGGTTCGATCAAGTCTATATCGAACTTTACTGACAATTGTTCCATGTAGTTTTTTAATTTATACGACTTGTCATGATCTGCCAGCTTTTCATATGTCAACAATAATGACAATTTCACTTTGTTGGATGATTTTTATTCGTTTTATACATTTAACTATATTTTCACCGAATGAAACATCTTCATTTCGACAATATGCATGGAAATTTCTCTGGTTTTGCTTGCCTATTATACCTGCGAATAGAAAATATTCAGTAACTTATTATATCGTTTGTGGTGCGATCAAATTGTTCGTAAATATTTGGTTTTACGATTGGATGCGTCGTTGTGAACCCAATGATAGTTATGCTAAAGTTGCACTTTTCTATATTCAGATTTGTGCAAGCACGTTTTTGAATGATCTGCAAATCGTTTTCGTTCGATTAATTACATTTAATAAATATGAATTATTGGCATTCAATGATTATCCAATTCTTTCGAGATCGATTCGCGAATTTTGGGGATATCGATACAATCGTCTTGTTGGTACACTTTTGAAAGAATCAATTTTCAATCCTATTCGATCATTGACTAATTCTTCAGCTACAATCGCGGGTTTAGCAAGTTTTATTGTGAGTGGACTCTTGCACGTACATGTAGCAGTTACTGGTTTCAATGCTCCATCACCATTACCTGCATTTATGTTTTTTCTTATAAATGCACTTGCTTGTTTTGTAGCAGCAAAATGTCCATTTACATTACCTAGACCGGTTGGAATTCTATTAACAAATATATTTCTTATTTTAACTGCTCCACTTTATATTGGATTATTTACACGTGCTGGTTCTGAGTACTATGAAGCTAATAAACCACCGTTTTTCGATGCCGATTGGCTACCGAAAATGCCCGTACCAAGCTACTGTCCCAAATAAATCGAATCAGTCTTTCATTTGCGCGTGTCTTTTCTTTCTATTTCATAAATAAATGACTAATAAACGTATGAGCACATGTGTAGAAAAATCAATGAAGCAAAACATTGCATAAACGCTCATCAAAACTAAAGTTACATACGTAGGTACTATTGCAAATGTTTTATCTAAATAAATGAATACACATCTTGTACCACATCTATTTGTTGCTTTGTTTTTGTTTATTATTGCGTCATTAATCTACGATCATTATGAACGTGGATATTATTTAACTAATTATTTGTTCAATCAAACAATCTTCGTCGAACGAGCTCTCAAACGAATACCGATTTGTAATGAAAATGATTATTTAAAACATAAATCTCTTCTCTACACATTTCAAACATGGACACAACTTGCTCAATCGAATCAACTTCGATATTGGATTGCTTATAAAACGTTAACTGCCTATGTTCGTTACTATGGTCTTGCACCTTACGATCATGATATTGACGTGTTCATTATGGCTGAAGATATATCGAAAGTAGTCGAATTGATGAAAGCTAATTATTCATCAATGTATAAACTAAAAGTATCGAAAGATACTGATTTGAATGCTTCGATTAATATTTGGCCTGTATATACAAATCGTTCGTTGCTCGTTCAATATCTTGATGCTGACAGTTGGATATCGTCTCCAATCGAATGGACATTTCCACTTGAACCTTGTGTCTTCAGTGGTATTCAAGTTTGGTGTCCAGCACAACCAAACAAACTTGTTCATTCGCAAATATCTGTCGTCGAATTCGCTTGTATTCAGGGTTCATGAGTTCACATCTGTGATCATTAATAAAAAAAAAAAAGAAATATATCCACTACTTATTATTCATTCAATGCACAGAGAAGAACGAGCCTGTTTCTTTTATTATTATTATTATTGACGTCAAAAAGCAATAAAATATGTATTTTACAAAAGAAAATGACGAGAGAGAGAGAAAGTCTATTTATAAATCGTATTACTTCCGGCTTGATATTCGACGGCTTTTCGTCGAAGTGATGCAATGCTCGAACCTCGCCATAAGTCATCAGTTTCATTTGCCATCGAATCAGTCGATGGAACGGGAGGAGGATGAGGAAATGGTAGATTGTACGTTGAAGTTGATGAACAAGTATTCAACGGATCGATATTGATTATCGATGGTAATGCTGTTGAAAAGAATGAAGTCGAAGGAGTTGATGTCGATGGGAGATTAACATAGTCAGCCATCGTTGGCGACGAATAGAAATGCGGCGTCAGTGATTGATCCATCTAGAGAAATCGTTCATTTGTATTCGAGATGAGATCGTTTTTTTTTACTTGAGGAAATGAGAATTGGTTACAATTGTGATTTGGTGTTGAGGGCCATTTAACATGATGATCGGCTTGTCCGTCTGTGTTCGAATTAATTAGATAACCATAGGGTGTCAGGGTTTGTGAATGTTGAGGTTGATATTGTTGTCGAAAGACGTTCGTTGTTTTCTTTCGTTTTTTCCATTTAGCTCGACGATTTTGAAACCAAACCTAGAATTACAAATCGTATTTTCGTTTCGAAGAAATTCGTTCGTTTGTTGTCTCTCAACTTGAACTCGTGATTCAGTTAAACTTATTCGAACGGCTAATTCTTCTCGCATAAATATATCGGGATAGTGTGTTTTACTAAACGATCGTTCTAATTCATTTAATTGAGCCGGTGTAAAACGTGTTCGATGTCGTTTTGGTTTGACAATTGATAATGAGGGTGACGATGACGAAAGTAATTTAGCCGATGATGATGATGAATGACGAGTATCATCGTGAGAAGATGTCGATGACGATGAAATGCGTGCTTTTGTTATTGGAGAAAAATGATTATTAGCATCGATTGTTGCCAATGAATGACACGAGAGATCAACTTAGTAGAAACAAGATTTCCCATAATGTTCTCTCAATGAATAAGTCGTAATTAGAATTAATTTCCTTACCTCGTTGTTCGGTTTTGTCGTCTGATTGATTAGGAGGACAATCACTGTTGTTTATATTGAACATATTCAAATTAATTTAATAATACTGTTCTCTTGTTTTCTAACTCAATTAATTAAATCTGCTTTTTTCATATAAAAGAAACGAATGTGAAGACTCACAACTATGTTCTCATCGAGAATGAAATCAAAGAGAAAGAGAGAGAATTTATTGGCAACAATCAATTGATTTTCTCTTTCCGGCCACCTGCTTGAATTAGCCAATGAGGTTTTTCCACCAATCAATGTCTGATGTGCCTTCAAGCACATCCGTTACATCTATAGGAAACATACACGCGACAATGTCATTATCAGATTATCATATTCATTCCATAAAACAAAAAAATTTATAGATATGTACATGGAAAATATATTGTTGGTAGCGTGTTTGAAGTCAGGCAAAATGAATTCATTTTCTCTAATCATGATACACACGAGATGAATTGATGATGCGACTGAAAATCAACTAACAAATGTCAAGTCCAAGTATGACATCTCGAAAGAGATAAATAAATAAATATCTGTGTGATTTTTAAACCAATCAATAAGAAACAAGAGAACGAAGAAAGAGATTCGTCTGTCTGTCTGTTCGTTATAAAGATTCGTTTTGTTTACTACTGAGAAAATATGATGAAACTAAGACAACGACGGCCACTTTCGGTCTACAATGCAAGTCCGAATTCGGACGATCGAACTGCGAGAAAACGACAACGAAAAGCGTCATCGAATCCATCAATTTCGGATCAAGAAGAAGAAAATGAAAGTGATTTAGAAAATCATTCGAATTTATTAACATCCGATGGTAGAATATTACTGAATTTAACAAGAGAGAAAGAAGATGAATTTATTTAGAATCGGACGATGATGATCGAAGTAGTGGAATTCAAACTCGATCGATAACAGCTGCAAAGAGAACTAACGAACAAACGAGTGAAACTGGTGAGAGACAGAGAAGAAAAAAACAGCGAGATTATTTCGAGATTTATTTTTTATTCAGAAGAAGATGAAGACGAAGAAATCGATGAAACGGATGATGATGATGAAGAAGAAGTAACACCATCGCCTGTGATAAAACACTTGAAAACACGAATGGTCACACGTCAAATGTCGTTAATTATCAATCATCAATCGAAACCGAAGCCTATCGTTAAAATCCAACCATTCGTTGATCACAGCGAAGAAACAATGAGTGAACACGGTGATAATCCACCGAGTAGTCGGCTTCGTCCTCGACGTGCCCATGCAAATGGTCAATCGGCTAACAACGGTGCCGAATTCTTCATTCGTATAACACCGATTGACGATGACGATACATCGCAGCCAGCTGCATTTTCATCGGTCAAAAAAGAAAGTCTCTTTTATTACACAACACCCGAACGGCCTGATGATGCTGATATCGACTACGAACAATTAGTAAATCGTACACGAATTAAACCAGCATCATTGGATCAATGCAATCAAGGACAATTATTACCCGAAGAAAGTTTCGATACGGGTAATGACACGAGACCAACGGAATTAATACCTTATCTACTCGAACTTGAACAAAGTCTTATGCCTGTGTTGCCAATAGTTAAACAGAAAAAAAGTAAATAAATAAATGCCTTTTTCTTTTCGAGATAAAAATCAATCGAATTCGAATCAGTTAAGACAGGTCGTGTGATCTACCAACGACGATATCAGAATTTACTTGATTATCTCTATTCGCCTCAACGTTGCGCACAAATATCCGAACTAATACGTCTTCATCTACGTTCTCGACTTGTTCTCAATACACTTTTTCTCACTGTCAATCTCTTCGATCGAGCTATTCTCACTGGTCAATTGCCACGTCATTGTTATTCGGACGGCAATCCACATTTACTATTAACTTGTTTACTCATTGCAGGCAAATTCGAAGAAGTCGAAGTATGAAAAACATAAATTTCAATTTGAAAATCATTGAATTTGTTTGTCTAGTGGCCAAGTATCAGTTCACTCATAGCTCATCGTGAACCATTACAAGCAAGCGATATCAAATCATTGGAAATTATCGTCCTTCAGTCGCTTTCGTTCGATATCGGCCTTACAGTTCTCGATTTTGTCTATCGATATTGCGAAATTTCACCTATGGATAAATCACCGAATGATCTTCGATTTTTATTTTTTATCTTACAACTTTTATTAATCGATCCTCAGACATTTATTGCACATAAATCGTCGTATATAGCAGCATGTTCGTACGCACTCGTACGACATTTAAAACAATATGAAGTGTAAACTTGCTGCCTAGAGAGAAATCTTGTTTCGAACAATGAAATTTTGTTATTTTAGTACGTGGCCGCGTCGTTTAGTTCGGTCGACAGGTTATACACCTGATGAAATCGCCTATGGCGTAACGAAGATTGCAGCACAATGTCTACGTGCTTTAGCATCAAACGAACATCAGGAACCAATTCATCGAGATCTCATGCACAAATATGCCAAAGGACCAGCTGGACAATTAGCTAAATACGAGCCAATCTTGATCGATCTCATTCACCCAGCATCAGATGAAAATAATTGATTAGGAATCTTCTTCTTTTTTTATCAGCTTAGTTCAAATTAATGAATCAAAAACATATTTTTCTGTATTTTCTCTTCTCTCTCTCTCTCTCTCTCATTTTTCATGAACAAAATGTATTATGAATATAGTCAAATAAAAACAAACAAGCAAATTTCGATTACAAGCGAGTATGTAGAACAGATTCATTGTCGTCGTCATCATCGTCGTAGGAACGCGACGAAGTGTCAACTTCGATTGTCGAACGATGAATCGGTTGAGCAGTGATACCAACTTGATGAAGATTGTCAAGTGATTGAGCTTTGCGTTTGACTGCCGATCGATCGGTGAGATCAGACGAACTTGCGGATACAACCAACGGTTGATGTGAATATCGACGCAGCGAGGAAACATGCTCGAAGGTCGATTCCCAAGCGCCTAAAAACAAAAAAATGGCATTTTTGAAAAAAAACACGTTTTTTGTCGTCATACGCATATCGACAATATGCTGTTGTAAAGCTTTAATCCACATATTCAATGTAAATCGATCTTGTACGAAGAATTCTTGTTGATCGAAACCTCGATTATAAATTGAAAATGATAGATGATCATCTCGTGCTAATATCACTGTGTCCTAATCGAAACAATTCGTCTTACTTTTTCGATATTCAAACTTTGTCTTACCGATGAAATCTGAATCGAGAATGTCCGTTGATTGGAGTAATCGTATCGTGTAATTTCTTCGCCTTTCAAATAGCCTCGACCCAAAATACACGAATACGGCACTCGATCGAGTTCGACAATGCCGGCGAACACCGACGGCCTCGTGTAACACAGTGGATCGATGGCTAATCTCGAGAGAAACGGTGATTCAATCGGTAATTGCATAAGAGGATTTTCAGATTGTCGTTCGATTTGTAATGATCGAGTTTTGACATATTTCGATGCTGATTGTTTGGTGTAAGTCGCTCGAGCAATGAGAGTAAACTTTGATTCTTGAACTTGATTCGATGTTTTCGCATCGACATCGATTTTCTTTCGGCCGAGACTTGGCGAACCGTGAGTTTGAAAGTAACTATATCGATTAGCGAAATCTTTGCCAGCCGATGAAACAGCGAGACTTTGATTGAGAGCATAGATTTCGAGATGTAATTGAAAATTCTGTGGAACGTTTTCACTGAAATTTAAATCGATGAGAATCTTCGTGAGATTTTTTTCATTTGAACTTACAAAACGAGTTTATCAGCGAAGAGTATTTCTCTCGATGTTTTGTCGATATGTATCAATTTCGTATCAATAATTTCGTAGCCGATTTTGGCCAAACAGAAAACAGCGAATTTCTTTTGTTCTATTTGAAAATCAAGGTAGACTTATGAATTGACCGTGAAATTTTTTGTTTCAAACCTGATTTAGCTTTTTTCATCTTAGTCCAATTCAATGGCAACCGTATATCCGAAAGTATAACAGTCGCTTTTGTTGCTTCAAGACTTAATCCAAAAGAAAAATAAATAGAACGATTAAATAACATTTCAAATCTCTCTCTCTCTCGAGCTACTTTGTCTCATCGTGTTTTAAAAGATTCTCTTGTTTGCGTCGTATTTCAGCCATAAACGCGAGCATACGTTGTTGAGATAGAACAAGTGCTTTATTACATTCGATTGTTTGTTCAATTGTCGTGGCAACATTAAGTAGCTTACTGATACCATCGATCATTTTAACTTCAAAGTCGATTCGTTTTTCTAATTCCGGGTCCTATTCGAAAGCAAACGAACGAATGAATCGGCTCATGTCAACTAATTATATTCTTACCCATATAAAAAACGAAACAATTCGTTTATCGTGATTGAGAAAATTTTCACTCATCGTTCTTTAAGCAAGTAAAACAACTATCGTTTATTTCTCAACTATTTATACTCGTCGAGAAATGAAAAAAAAAGAAAAAGAAAAAGAAAAAGTAAATATATGACTAAGATGAAAAGAATCTTTCGTATTTCGTAGGCGGACGGAAGGAACATAATTATTCACGACAGAAAGCGAGACATTTATGATTCTTGTTTTCAAGGAGCTTTAGTTTTCTTTTTTTTCTCGTTTTTTTATTTATTTTTTATGAGCAAATGCACATTGGTCATCGGCTAATGGACAACCTTGCGGATGAAATAGATGGAAAAAACATGGCTTCGTTTTGAAGAGAGCTTTCGTTGATTGTTTATGATCGATTGCGTTCGATTGTGGATCAGCGAGAGAGATGAGTTTAGTTTGTGGGTCGAATTGAAGAGCTTGTCGATAAGAGAGAATAATCGATTTTAAACCACCGGTTTCCGATTTTAACTGTTCACGAAATTCGTGAGAAAGTAAATCATAACCCGTCGAAAGTGATATCGATTCGTGCGAGAGAATATATTCGAATAGAAATCGAATCATCGAAAATTTAATTGCATAGAAATTCGGTTTCGATGATCGTTGAGGTGGATTTTGCGGTTGAGCATGTTCAGCATCGATATCCACGCCGAAATGTTCGAGTAAACACGTTGAAATCGATTGATTCGAAACGAAATTTTGATGTAAAATAAAACAAATATTTTTCGTCGACGGTATTCGTAATTTATCTTTTTTTATTCGAAATTCAAGAACTTGAGCTATGCGTTCGATATGATCGAGATACTGATCGTATTGACTCGATGTTTCTTGGTTGGACATGACAAATTTCTTGCCACTGAAATCGAAAAAACAGCATGGCAAGAGAAAAACATCACAACAACATCGACGAGCGAGTATAGGTATCCAGGGAGTTAATTCATCGGAATGATTGCCGATTAAGAATGTGTACTCATTCGAACGGATAAGTTCGTGTAAATCATTCGAATGTGGATCGATCAATGATTCGAGATAGAGCGACGAACCGAAGAATGACCAGGAACGACGCGACCGCACGTCGATGCCAATGCCCGGATAGCCTTCGGACGAAAGAAGAAACGTTAATAGACCATTTCCACAGCCTAAATCGACGAATTTGATTGGTTTGGTGAATAGATTTGCATATTCACGAAAGTAAACGAGCAGATAACTTGCAATGCCTAGATCTTCGAAGACATGTTTTTGAGGATCGGTACTTTCGCACCAATTGCTCGTTAGATATTTGCCGTATTTGATTTTCAATCGTTCGTATTCTTGTTGATAGAGTTCAATGGAAATCAATTTCAACGTTGAATTTTCAGTGGCATTGACGATTTTCGATTGAGACCATTTGACAATCTTTGGAAAGAGAACGTCTCGTAACCAAAGAACTTGTTTATCGAGTTCAGGTGCATCGACAGTCAAACGAATAAGATTTTCTGTAGGAATATATTCAAAACGATAGGATGCTAATTGCACACTGCAAGACTTTCGATCCGGTACAACCGTTTGTATTGGTCGAAATTCGATGGCTAAATCATCGATACGAACTATTTCTTCTTCTTGGTCATGATAAATTCTCGGATTTTTCGAAATTAAAATCCGTTTTGTTTGTTGAGAACTTTCAAATCGAACAGTTGTCACACGTTTATTAACTACATGTGGTTTATACAAATAAATCTCAATTGCTGATTGAAAATCAGTTCGATCAATGAATATATTCTCGTGATCGAATTGCATGTTTATCTATGAGAATAAGACAGACAGATAGAAGTTGGAATTCATAAGACAAATATATGACATTGATTTTTATTTACACAAACATATTAAGAAGCATTTTGTTGTACTATCTCAAAAAGAAAACAGACTATCATTGAAACATCGATGCAAAGTCGAGATTATCGAGAGAATTTACAATATTGAGAGAGAGAGAGAGAGAGAGAAGAAAAATGATTTCGAGTGAATATCTGAAGACGGAAGAGAAAACGAACGTTAATGTTGCTGTTGTTGTTGTTGCAGCATTTCGACGAAAGCAGCATTGAGATTGAATGAATTAGGCGATGATGGAACCATGGTTGGTGGATAGTTGTTATGCGTAGGAGAGTTAAGTCGTTGAGTTGCCTGAAGAATTTGATGAGGATCGAAGAGCATTTGACTTTTCGGTGGTCGACCAGGACCGCGTTTTTTCGTGGCAAGTAAAGGTATGTCCAGACCACTCGCACCTCCGATATCTTGAGATAATTTCGAAGCAGTCGGTAAACTGTGACGAGTTTGACCAGCCGAGCTTTTCACCATGGAAGCAGGTGCACCGCTAAAGCAAAAATTCGTCTCGTTTTTCCCCTCATCTCGAGAAATAAAAAACAACAACTTACTTTCGAGTTGCAGACGGAGGCGGTGGAGCCGAGAGAGCTGCTGCTTGTTGTCCAAGCATGGATGCTAATGCTGTTTGAAAAGCTGCAGCTGACGCTCCGCCTGCGTTTGGATTGATTCCGTTTTCGATCGCTGCGAATAACTGATCGTACGAAGCCGAGAGCGTCGATGGATCGAGATCGAGACCGGAGAGACCGCCGGGCAGATTCCGATCGGTGACGTATTTCGGCGGTCGACCGCGTCGCCGAGGCGCAAAATTGTTTCTCTCGAAAGGCAGAGGACTCGTGGGATTGAGATTGGGCGATTGAGGCTTCGGATTGGCTCGTTTACTATCGACTTGCTTCAGTCCGAGTAACTGCTGTTTTAATAACGATGCGTTCTCGGACTCATTCATTCCTCCCGAGGACATCATCAGTTGTTGTGTCATTTCCCAGAGAAGTTGTTGGTGTTGAAGAGCTGCCGTGCTGTTTGTTTCAACGGTTTTCTGTCGTTTGGTTGCCGATGGTGATGAATTCGGCGAGAGTTTATGTTTGACTTGAGTTTGAGATGATGATGAATTCATTTGCATAGTTTTAGTGAGATCAGTGAGTTTGCCTTTCGAATGACTTTTACCGTTCGTTGAACATTTGTTTGATTTCTGTCGTTGTTGTTTAACATCTTTGACAATAATTGTAACGATATCAGCGAGAATATCATCGACAATTTCGAGAATATCTTCGATTTCTTCGTGATTATTATTTTTATCGACAAAATGTTTCGAAAGAAAATCTAATTGAAGATAATTTTGTTCGTTCGATTGATAGATATTTTCAATGTCATTCTCGTCTTCAACATCTGACGTGGCTATCGCTTGTCGATGAACGTTCGACGCCGATGCTTTCGTTGTGGCCAGAGGTAATAAACGTTGACTTGGTGATTTGATAACGTCAGGGGACAATTGCAATCGACGTGGTACGCCTTTTCGTCGGCCACCACGAACGTGTGGAACTGGTTGTTGAGGTTCGATTTCATCGATAGGTTGTTCGTTTTCTTCTTCGTCGAATATTTCACTATCGTTATCATTTGATGAGTGATTTCCATTCGAATGTGGGAATAAGGATAGATGATCATCCATGATGAATATTCAACGAATTTCTCTGTCGAAATAATGAAAAGAAATGAGATTCACTCTGCGCTTTTTTTTTCTCTTCTTTTTTTCTTTTGTTGTCCGTCCGACCTGGCACGTCAGTCAATCACATATTCTTTTTCATTTCTTTCGAAACAATGGACACTAAATTCCATCTATCAAAAACAACGAATTAGCGACATCTATTTCGCTCGAGAGAAATTGTTAATTTGATTATTCTCGAATTGAAAATCGATCTGAAAATTTATTTTCGAAGAAACAGAAAAATAAATAAATAATTTTTTTCTCTCGTTCTTTTTTCCATCCGAAGATTCAATTGATTGTCATAGTTACTCAACAATCAAATGGCCATTTAATTAGGCTGACCGATTGGAAATTAATTAATTATTTAAGACAAAACATTAATCGAATCTTCTTGTCTTGTGTTACTGTCTACTAGTCGAGTTGAATAGTAGTACTTATTGTTTGAAATCTCTTCCTCTCTCTTTGTATAATTAACAGTCTCATGATAAGCGAAGAGAATTAAATTAGACTAGCAGAACATATTATCATCATTGGTTGAGTAGTAGACATGGTTTTTCTTTTTTCTCGACGAAAATCGGACAGAAAACACAAATCTATTGTCAAGATGAATAGATAGATAGTGCTCGTCTTTTCTCTCTTCCTGCAACTATTGCTCTCCGTCGTTTTGCTTTCTCTTCGGTTTTTTTTTCATAAAAAAAAAGAAATATCATTCCATAGAGTTCTTTTTTCTGTTGATTGCCAATATTTCTCTCTGATTTCTCTATTTGATCTTAGCTATTAGAAAGACAAGAAAAGAAAAACGTTTTTCTTTTTCTTTCTTTTCTTCTTGCTTGTGGTGAATAATATAATAAAAATCGATTTAATCATTGAACGTGAATTATTAATCGAGTTTTAAAGAAACAACAACAACAACTACAACTGCAATTATGGGTGCCGACTCATCGAAATCAAAAAAACGAGCAACACAGTTAACTGAAGAAGAAATCCAATTATTATTGAAAAATACACATTTCAATCGGCAACAAATCATGGAATGGCATCAAGGTTTTCTCGTAAGTTCTGTTTTTAGTTGCAATAACAAGCTATGTTTTTGTGATAATTATCTAGTTGTTTTCCTTTTTTTTTAAAACACATTTACACATCAATTATGTTTAAGATACGTCAATAATATCTTGATACATATCGTTCTGTTTGCCTTAGTTTTACGCATCTGTTAAAGATAAACATAAACAATGTCAACAAATCTAAAGCATGAACTAACTCATCGAGTACATATTAGTAGTAATCTATCCTAATCGAACTGACGGGTTGTGTCTTTTTGATGAAACGAAAACTCATTACCAGTATCAATATGGTGTCCATGCATGCATATGCTAAACTCTAAGGAAAACATTAATAATATGGTCTAAAAAAGAAAACAAAAGCTGTGTAATAATATCTGAAAAGAAGAAAGACTTGTGGAACATGAAGTTTCTAAGTGGTTATTTCCGTAAAGAGAAAAAGAAACGGAAATCCTCCGAGAAATTGACCGTTGTTCGGCGCGTCGTTTCTTTTTGTCATCATGATATGAAGATATTATTTGTTGTTGTCTTTTTGTTTAGAAAGATTGTCCCAAAGGCAAATTAGACAAGAAAAAATTTATTGAAGTTTACAAACAATTTTATCCAAGTGGAAAGGCTGATAAATTCTGTTCGCATGTTTTCAAAACGTTTGATACTGATAATTCAGGAGAAATCGGTAGAATTTGAGGAAAATATTTCAACGGAAATTATCGTAGTTTGTGTCCTAGATTTCGTTGAATTTCTCATTGCAATATCTGTTACATCGCATGGAGATATTCGAGAGAAACTGAACATGGCATTCAATATGTACGGTGAGTTGAGAATTCGAATTTGTTTCTTGGCAAATCGTTGGTTTTTTTTAAGATATCGATAAGAATGGTAAAGTTGATGCAAAAGAAATGGAACAAATTGTTACCGTATGTATTTTAGTGTTTTGTTTGAGAGAGAGAGATTCTGTTCGTTTTTTTTTGTTTCTTCCAAAGGCTATATACGATTTACTCGGCGAAGAGAATCGCAAAGGCGAAAATTCGCCATCGAAACGTGTCGAGAAAATCATGAATAAATTGGATTTAAACGGCGATCGATCGTTAACGAAAGATGAATTCATCAATGGATGTTTACAAGATGATTTTCTAAAGAATTTATTAGCACCAAATGCTTGAATTATTCAATTCACACCGAAAAACTTCTCTCTCTCTGTCTGTCTTTTTTCATTGTCGTTTGTCTTGTTGTTGATGCTTGAATTCAGCTATGCCTTCATAATAAACTAATAATGCAATATTTCGAGTAAAAGACAAAAAAAAAAGAGTACAGGTCATATGTCATATCGGAGTCGATATAGTTTATGTTTGGATCGAGAAGATTATCCAAGTCCTCACTCAACGAATACTTCGGACCTCGAAAAAAGCGAAAATTTATCGACACCTTTAAATTGTCTTGATTTGATATTGTGCAATGACATCTGATGGTTTTTGATAGGTCGACTATTGGATGAAAATTCGAAACGATCAATCTCTCTCGAGACTTTTCGTTAAATGAATAAATGAACATGACAATCTCAAGATAATGATCACTTTGAATATGTTGAAAATATCGTTGAGCAACAGAAAATGACTGAAGTTTTCTTTCTCCAATGATCATTTTATTGATAATGTCATCAAACAAGCGTTAATTCTATTAATACTGACAGTGACGTTTTTCTCATTACAATTTCTTCGAATATCTCTATTTATTTGCTAGACCTTTCCAATAGATATTCGATATGTAAATACCATTACACGATCTTGTTTCATAAATTGTCGATGTTCCAATCTCATTAGAACATTCCCTAGGATCAATAGGAAAGTAAAGTACTCTCGAATTACTCGCCGAATTCGATTTAAGATTGAAACAATAAGAGTTTTATTATTCGAATCGAATCGAATCAGAATGAGATATTCGTTTTCCGGTACTTAACTATATTTTGTTGAGAAAATTATGAGTTACAGTTCGCAATATTAAATATATTTCCGTGGTTTCATTCCTACGCCTGAGAGCATCACTTGTCATTTCTTTTTTTCATCAAAAATTTGCATATATAAAGATTCCGAAGTAGTAGTCGAAGACGAACAGATATGCTTTTCAAGGCTATGATGTGCCGTATCAGGAAAACTCGTCGATCAAAAACTAAAAACGAAGAAGAAAGTTTCTCGTTTTCTTTTTCTCTCTCTTATATCGCTGTTGTTGTTGTTGTTGTTGTTGTTGTTTAATTGTTGATACAGAGGAAATGACATCACCGAGAAATATTATTACAGTACACGCACGAGACGATATTCATTTAACGGCATAAGAAAAGATTTTTTTAGTTTTGTCGAATAAGATAAAGATTTTATGTTTATTCAGAATGCGCATGTCCTCAGAGAAGAAGAGGAGAACGATGAAGATGAAGCCGTAAGAACAATTCTATTGTCATTGATAAAAAGATGAAGATGATGAAGGAGAAAACGGAGAAAAAGAAACATTTGCGGGAATAACAAGATCTAAATAAGAAAAAAAAAGTTTTCTTGCTATTTATTCTTGATAAAAAAAAGACAGAGAGAGGAGGAGGAAGCAAATCATTTGAAACATTTTGTTGTTGCTTGTTGTTTATAGGTTCTAAATGATTTAATCCGATGGATGTACTTGAATTGCCACGTCCTGTTATTAATTTTCTTCGAACAATGGCCAAAGAAGGCTGTCGATATGTTCTTTCCTGGGATATATTCGGCGGGACCGATGCTGTTACATTGACTTTAACATGGAAATTAAATGACGAACACTCGAAATCATCTCAACCAGCAATTTACATGGACTTGCCCGTACATCACGAAGACGTACCTATCTCACCACGTCGTTCACGTCGAGATGAAAATCTTTCATCGAAATCAACTGTTGTTCGTCCGATACGAGGCAAAAGTCTCGACGATCATATAACTCCTCCGGTGGTACCATCGAAATCGAACATATCTCAATTGACAAGTATCGAACGTTCAATAATCTCACGCCGACAAAAGAAAGAGTCAGATCCTATCTATGCCAACATATCCCATATAAAATCATCTCCTAATCGTTCACCTTCATCATCATGTTATTATAATTCGTCGAATCGGCAAGTTAAATTACAAGGTGAACATGCAACACATCGAAGAACGACGACGCCGTCGACTTCGATTATCAATGAAACATCTTCGAAAATCAAACGAATCGATCATCGACCGACGCCAAATGATGATACACTCGATCCTTGGGTTAAACGTTTCGAATGTTCACTAGAAGATAATCCAACTGAATCGATTGATATTGACGATGATGAGACTTTTAGGACGAATTCAACGCCCGGAAAAGTGAAATTCAAACGAGTACCGGATTATTTTTAAATGAAAACAAGAAATTTCTTTCTTTCTCTCTCTCTGTATACATTTATTTATTCTCTCTATCTCATTCTCAGGTTGTGATCGAATTCATAAAATAAAAAAAGAATATTTTTAGTACATCATTTAGCACGACTAACCTATACAATTTCTCTTTCTTCCTTCGCTTTGCTGTCGATCAACATCAGTATTTACCTTCTCTAATGAATAACAGAATCACCTACGGTAACTGATCATCAATCATTACAATTAAAAATAGTTCAGTTTATCTCGATAAAAATCTTGAATGTATTTTCAACGTTAAACAAACACTTGAATCAGATAGACTATACAAAACGAAAGAAAATTAATACAGACACATTCTCTCATCAGCAGGCAACGAAAAGAAAGAAAAAAAAAACATTTCGTTCTCTCTCATCATTTGTCTTGATATAATGATGAAACTTTT
>ERZ778027.590-NODE-590-length-79495-cov-11.552895_pt1 | contig 79495 bp, 99 predicted proteins | sample MGYA00375757_ERZ778027 | MGnify/ENA primary metagenome ERZ778027 (study PRJEB29350, sample SAMN05389817) | bioreactor metagenome | isolation source: Ammonium sulfate bioreactor | place: South Africa: University of Cape Town | collected 2014-02-18 ...
AAAAACGAAACGAAACGAACATTTTTTTCTTCATCAATCACGACATACACACACGAAAATGACTGATCAACCTCAAGACTATTCGTCCATCGACGCGTTTCATGTTGGCCGTCGACGAAAGCCCAATTTCACTGATCACGAAGTGTTGAACATTATCGATCAGTACGATTTATACAAAGAACTTTTACATTCCCGTGAAGCATCGAAAAGTGTCATCGCACAGAAACAAGCGATTTGGAAGCAGATCACCGAAAATCTAAACGCTACATATCCACAAGTCGAACGAACTGTCGAAGATGTTCGACGTAAATGGAAGAAATTACAAAGTGAAGCCAAACGAGAAGTTGCTGCCTACCGAGCTGCACAACTAACTGGCTCGACAACATCTGTCACGAACAAACAAATGAATTTATACAATCGAATACTTTCGATTTGCCGTGCTCCACTTCCGTCATCATCGACACAATTCGCTCATGCTGTGGCCGTTGCTGCTGCCATGCATCGACAACAAGCTTTACAATTACAATCAAATTTCAATAATGGAACAAGCAATAATCATGAAACAACATTTAATGAACAGGTTTGTCTTCTCCTCAGAGAAAAAACATGCACGACAAGAAGATTAGTTCCGATTTGTTCCTCTCGATTTCATGTTAAATTGTTAATGAAAAAAAAAGAAGAAGAAAGCTCATCACATCTAATTACATCGCGTATTTTAGTCATCAGATAAAGCTGATTCTCCAACATCTGATCTTGCTAATGGGCAAATAGATTCTCCAGGTGATGAATGTGCTAGTCTACTTGGTAATGAAGATAATCTATCTAATCATCAATCAATGGCATTATCATCGTCGTTTTTATTACCAAGCAATGGACAAGTATCAAAACGAACGCTCGATAAACAACGCAAACATTTGAAACAAACCTCACGTCCATGTCAACAATTTGTTAATCTAACAACGAAATCATCTGGTCAATTGTTTCATCAACAACCGCAACAATCGCTTCGTTATGAATCATTGATTAAACGTAAACGTACATTAGAATTAATCAGTCAACGTTTAAACAATGATAAAGAACGTTTAGTAATCGAACGCAAAACTCTCGAAATCAAATTAGCTGTCAACGAAAACGAAAACGAACGTATTGCAATTGAAAAACGTCGCATCGATTTAGCGATACAAAAATGTCACTACGAATCGAACGGCGGCGTCACGGCTAACAATCTATCCGATCAGGACGATCATGAGGACAATAATAGTGTCGATGAAATGAGTGATATCAATGAGTAGGCAAGGATATAGTTATGCTCGAACCTATTTTTTCGTCATTCCGTCCATTCTTAGCACTAGTGTGATATTTGAAATGCTCTTTTGTTGTTTCTTTCTCTTCTTTGTGATATTCAAACCAGAACAGACCTGACTCGTTCTTTTTTTTTTCTTTGTGATACTCATCCATCCGTACTTTGACATGCAAACAAAACTCTTCTGTCTTCAATGCACTGACACAACGTTATGACGATTCCTTCTTTTTGTTTATTTTCTGTATCTATTATGCATTTTTTTTTAAAACTTGTATTTCGATGCTTCTTATTCGTGTGCGTGTGTTGTTTGAAGCAAAAAAAAACGAAAGCTACCGAACAAAACCTTACCAGTATCGAGTTTAAATTGAGGATATTTATTTTCTAAACCTTCGTAGATTAAAGTTAATAAAAAATTCATAAATGTGCCACTTGTATGAGCACGTTGATGAAAATTCGGATGGATTATGACAGTGAATATAATGCATGCTTGACCATCTGGAAGAAGAATTGCAAAAAAAGAAATCTGAATCAATGTGGAACTAACGTTTGTCGAGATCAGGCACGGGTTCACCGAGACTAATCGGCACACGATATCGACCTGGATCTTCGGACTTGACGATGTCGATGAGTTCGTCTTCGGTAATCTCTCGAGGCGCTGCCATTTGCGATGATGTGCAAACGTTGATGAAAACTTTTTGATTGTTTGTTTCATCGCCGATGAGTTTCGTTTTGAGACAAAATTGTGGTTCAGGTCGAACGGCAACTCGTTCATCGGCTTGACTTGTCGGTTTGTTTTCATCGGATTTTTTCGGTGAAGTTACCTATCGGAGAACGTTTTTTCTACGATCGACAATCGAAATTGAATTGTTTTTACTTGTTTAAGAAAATTTTGAAATTCTTCATCTTCGTCTTCGAGCTGCATCTTTGACCACGAATTTCTGTTTTCTGCTTGACTGATGACTCATCGATCGTCATAACAACTCGCTTACAAGCCAATCATCAATTGGCTCGAGAAAATATTTTCTTCAGAATTTCGAAAAAAAACCCATTTCAATCGAATAGTTTTTTCTTTTGAAAAATCCTTTTCTCATTCGATCGATTGAATACAAAGTAAATTACCAACGATCCGGAGAATATTCTCTGGACTACGAATCCACTGATTTCTTCATCGTTTAGCTTATTTGTACACAACGACAGAGTGAAGATTTGAAATTTCGATTTCTTTTCAGATAAGATCATGTCGAGCGAAGCTCCGAAAACAGCAAAAGAAGCGTTCAAACCGAAATATGAGATCGCTGCTGGTCTTCATAAAGGTCGAAAATTAGAACGATTCGTTACCAAACGTGTTCGACCAACACGTCGTACACAAGTAAATCGTTTTCTTTCTTTCGTTTTTTCATAAAATCATCATCTCTCTTCATTGAAGAAAAAAAGCAAACGTGTCAAATTTGTTCGTGATCTCGTTCGAGAATTAGTCGGTTTCATGCCGTATGAACGACGAGCTATGGAATTGATGAAAGTCGGACGTGATAAACGTGCATTCAAATATGTTAAAGCACGTGTATGTATCTTTTGTTATTGTTGTTTTGGCTTTTGAAAAAGAAAATATTTGTCTGTCTTTTTTTTTCAGTTGGGAAGTCATCAACGTGCCAAGAAGAAACGTGACGAACTTCAAGCTGCCATTCTTGCCCAACGCAAAGCTCATAAATAATTTTTCTTTTGTTTGTTTGTTTTTGCTTTATTTGAACAAGAAGACATAGAAAAGAAAAAAAGAAACAAAAAAGCAACATCGATTCTGCTTTGGATTCTAGATTAAATCTATGGATAAAACACCTGTTCACGGTTCAGCAACAACAACTGACCCAAGTCTTGTCCAACCAAAGCCCATGACTTATGTTTGCGGTGAATGTCATAAAGACAATGATTTAAAATCAACGGATGTTATTCGATGTAAGACAAATAAACTCAAGTCTTTCGTTCTACTTTCGCTTTGTCTTTAGGCACAGAATGTGGCTATCGAATATTGTACAAAAAACGAACAAATCGTTTAGTTGCTTATGATGCTCGTTAATAATTCTTTCTTTCTGTGATGATGGTTGTTGTTGTGTATTCGTATTCCTGAATAAATAAATAATAGTTCTATGAAAAGCATCGAGACTTGTTTGCAATTCGTATGTTCAACAGCAACATCGTGCGCTTTGTTTCTAACATGAAAGTCCATTGGGAAAATACAATTGACTAAACGAAGTCGAATTCAATCTTCTTAAACAAAAATCTTTCTTTTTTTCTTCTTCTTTTTTCCGCTCATTTTCATCCAGAAAAGAATATAGAAAAAAAACTTAAAAGAAAATTCATTAGCTAAACGATCGATTACATTATGTTAGTATGTCATTATTTACTTCCCCATTATCAATTTGCTACAAAAGTAAAGAATAGAATAAATAATAAAAAACACGAGAGAGAATGAGAGGAAAAAGTAATTGCAATTTAGTTGCCTACCTGTAGACAACACATTCACAATTTTTTCTTCTTCTTTGAAAAGACTTCAGTGATATTAAAAAAAAGCCAAATGAGTCAATCAATGAAAAAAGAAAAACAAGTTTGCATTAACAGTAAGGTATGAGCTAGTGAATAATTGATAATTGTTTCAAAGAAATTTCTTCAGTTATTTTATTTTCTTTTGCCGAATAATTGCTTCAACAGTGCGAAGTCAAAAATCGTTACTTTCCTTTCTTTTTTTCTTCTTCTTCTTTCGTTCGAGATCAGCAGCAACCGCAGCAGCAACAACAACAACAAATGACAACTAATGTAAGTTGATTGATTTGATTGCATGATTAATCGTAAATTTTAATCAAGCGAAAACGAAGATAAAATTTTTTGTTCCTAAATGAGAAAACGTTTTTTTTCTCCTTCTTCTGCTTCTTATCGATCAATTATTTCCTAGAGAAAAACAAAACACGAAGGCACGACTAGGAGAGAAAAGAACTTCATCAATAATCTTTTGACTTTCTCATCGTAAGATCGAGAGATTAATGAATCTATAGAGTGAGTTTTAATATTAGAAGATCATGTCAGATGGAAAATGTAAGCATGAATCGGATTGAATTCGTCGAAATAAATTTTCTTGATTTTATTTTTCAAGTTTACGGATGAAAACAATAGTACCTATCAATCACGATGGTCAGTTCCTGAACTCAAAGATCGTCAATCGAACATTTCGGTGTTCGCTCGTATTTATGAAGAATATGCCGATGCCGAACATTTCTTTGAATTTATCAGGAAAACAGCGGCAATTCTTTTTCAAACAAGTTTGTTTTCGATGATTGTAATCGAACATTTATCTTTCATTTTCGATTAGAATTTGCTACCTTTGTCTTTTCAATGTCACTGATTCTGCCGATCATCATGATTGGCGTTGGTAAGAATCGATGAAAACAAAAAAAAAACGATTCAATTTTGAGAGTGTTCTTTCAGGACTCTCGAATCTCGAAGAATGTCCATTGAATCGAAATATTCCCGTGTTCGTACTTGTTGGCGGTGCAATTGCATTTTTGAAACTATTTCAAGTTCTTTGGCGACATTACAATCGCCGTCATGAACCAGCCGAAGAAGAAGCGTCAGATACGAACAATGGTTCAGTTGAGTATCCTAAACAAGTCGTTTCGTTTTGTTTTCCATTTAATTAATTTAATCTAAAATACATCTTGACAAAAGACGAATCTCAGGAGAATTCGATGTGCGTTGCACAAGAGAAGAATTATTAAATATTTAATAAATAAAAGATTAAACAGCACAAAAAAGAAACTCATGTTCAACCATAAACAGGATGTTGAGAAGAGAAAGGATTTCCGACTTTTCGAACATTTTTCATAATGAAGAAAAAACAAAACATTCTTTTTCTTCGATTTCTAATTAGACATTTATGGATGTTCTTACAACACTTATACTGATTGCTTGGTTTGCCTATGGAAATCACATAATCTATCGTTATCGTTTGCCACGTTTCGAACAAACAACTGAAGATCCCGAAAATTGGTGTACGAAAAATGTTTACATGTTAACTGTTATTAGCGTCGCTTACACATATGCACTTGTTTCATTAATGATTTTAATTGTTTTTATTGTTGTCTGTACAGTACATTTTCAAAATCGTCGTCAAGTTATACAAGAAACCGCTGAGTCCGGTTGTACATAAACGAAACGAGAGAATTTTTATTTCCATTTTAATAAATAGATCTATATATATATATATATATGTATGTATAATATCACTGTAACACACACACACACGCACGCACATGCATAGAAAGAAGACAAAAGATTAGAATATTTGTATTTTCTATCTTGAAATGAATTCAAATAGAAAATAAAATTGAAGATAGACGAATATTTTCGATGTCCATAAACGATAAGATGATGAACTGATATGTATACCTCGTTCGTTCGATGCACTTAATGTGCTTGTTGTAAGTAAACGATTTTCTAAATGAAAACAAAATAATATCAGATAAGACCGATGTATATACATTCATAGTTATTCTCATACTTGTCGATGATCGATTTGAATGTGTTCTTGATGAATGATATTTCGAGTATCGTGGTGTCTTTTCACTTGTACTTGTCATTGTTTCACCTGAAATGAAAATTTATTCATTCGCAAATGAAAATATCTCGATTTGAACGTACGAAGAACGTAAACAATCGTTTCCATTCGACCATGAGCATTTTCAGCAATACAATTGTATTGTCCAAAGTCATCATTTGTATTCATCTATTCGAGAGAACAAGAGAAATTGAATGAATTGACCTCGATATTAATATCAATCCTACTTGAATTGTCAAACGACTCGTTGACATTGTTTGATTAACTCGAACGATTGTCATTCGATTCTCATCAATTAATCGGCCTGTTTTCTGCCAATAGATACGTGCCATTGGTCGACTCAAAACATGACATTCAATGGTCACATTTTCATTTTGTTCACTTTGAATTAAATCACTACTGACTGAAACAATCGGTGGAACTAGACGAAAACAAATATAATCACGTATTCAGTTCTCTCTTTTCATCTTTCTATTCTATTTACATTCAACATTGATTGTAAATATTCGATTCGATGCTGGCAAAACACCATTGTCGGCGATGCATTCGACTGTACGAGGAAATGAACTCGATATCGATGGAATGTACCATTGTGTATCATTTTCAGGTGGTGCTAAAAAAGACAAAACACATCGTCGAAATTTCAACACTTAACCTTACAGAAAAAGGTCTCCTATTGTTCATATTCGTCTGTCTGTCTGTCTGTCTGCTTCTTTCTTTACGCAATACGATCTGTATAAGAAGCTTAAAAGTCGATGCATGCGTGCGTGTGAATTTGTCATAAGATGATTGATCAAGGATTGAACACAGACACATGTATATGAATATATATATTCATTAACATGTCTACTTACACAGATCAATTTGATTCACATCAGTGTCACGAATACGCCAACGTATCTGAGGCATTGGTGTGCCTTCAGCTCGACAGAAAAGTGATAATGATGAACCTGAACGAATCGTATGCAAAGGAGGATTAGGACGAAATTCGACAATTCGAGGTGGAACTAAACAAACAATCCATTGATTGGTATTGTTTTGATTCGAAATCTTACGATTACCTTGAACAGTCAAAAAGATTCGTTTTGTTTTTCTTGGTTCTGTATTGATTTGACATTGATATTCTCCTTGATCATCTTCATTAACACGATCAATAATTAAATTATACGATCCAACATAATCAGATTCGAGTCGATAGTGATCTTTATTTGAATAGACGACGCCATCAAAAGCAATCAGTGTAAGTTGTTCTTGGTCATTCGATTGATTTCCATGATTATTGCCTGCTGATCGGTCGATTTTTTGCCATAAAACCTACAATCATCGATTGAAAATATTCAGAAACAAAATTCTCAAGAGACGCATAATCATCATTGTCAATATGTTGCGCATTTGAAATGCAAATTATCATTAGAAATACGAAATTGTCCATATCGGACAACATCTGTAGACACATACACGTAGAACATAAAAAAAAGAATAAGGAACGAAGACGGAGAAATCTTGACCGGTCATTTTAATAAAGATCGATGACCTTGTGTGTACAATAAGGTCGTGTTTGTTTTCTTCGTTTAAACACTTGAATATCAAAAGCGGAAGAACATGAGATGATTATTCGAACGAGTCAATGAAATCTTGGTTCGCATGCAAATTGAACACAATTGAATTGTTAATATTAACAACGACGATGAACGAATCTCTCAATGTTTATCTTTGCATTACCACATCAAAACCAGACATCGAAAGCGAAGCTCGATTGTTATCTGTGAGAGAGGCAAAGAGGGGTGGGAGTGATATCAATCTAATTAGCCCATCTTGCAATCGAGGATGCGACTATGATAACATACATCACACAAATGTTGCTTATCAACAATATACAAAAGTTTGTTGAACCAACAAACAGTAAAATTACGTCTGGCAAACAGATCGTATTGCAGTAGACATACCGTACATATACACATATCGAGAGAGGAAAAAAAAGTCGTCAACTTACTTTAAACGATCGGACTTCAGCAACATAACAGGTTAAAACACATTTGCCACTAACAGGTACGACATAATAATCTGTTGTTGTATCGAAAGCCACTAACGAACCAGCTAAATGAATAACAATGACTAACAGTACTAATAACATGTAGAGAATAGATTTATATTTCTGTTCTTTCTCGGACAAGGTGTCAAATACAAATGGACAATCATATTCATTCTTTTTCTCTTCTCTCTCCCTGTCTCTGTCTCTCTCTCTCTCTCTCTCGTTCTCTTTTTCTTCACTTTCCTTTAGCCTTTCCTTCTCTCTCAATAAGAAGAAGAAAAAGAAAAAGAACCTATATCGAGCATAGACAAGTCTATTGCTTGCTGCTAATTATGTCTTCTATCGTGACTACTGATCCCAAAAAAAAAGAAAAAAAAGCCGAATGAGATGATTACAATCTTTCTGCAGTGGTCAGTTAATTGAATGATGATGACATATCGGGTGTGGCAGTTTTGAACATGAGAAGCATGAATGAATTTTTATTTTATTTTAGTGTTATTTTTTCGCTTTCTCCCTTGTCGTTTGTTTGATCATTGAGTTGGAAAGATGACCAAGGCTAAATGAACGTATTATTTACGGTTGAACAGTAATGATCGTTCGTTCGTTCGTTCGTCTTTTCTCTAATCACAAGCAGGTAGTCAAGTTGACCGACGTTTAACTTAACAAAACGGAAATCGAAAGACTAGTCATTTGCAATCTGATGTAACACACACACACACGCAGCTGCCGCTACTACATCTATCCGATTGTAACCTGTCTGCCCCACGGGGGTATTAGAGATTAAAAATCAAAGGCATATTTAATTTAAAATAAATCCTACTTACAAAGATCTTCATCTTCAAGATCTGATAATTGAATATGATTTCGACGCAAACTACTATCACTATCAACCATGTTGATGAAATAGTAGTTGCCAACAATAATGAACCAACATAACCATCCGTACATGTTCAGATGATAAAATGACACAGATAGAAAACTAGTCGGAAAATTAGCAAGCAATTGATCGATGTCTTTTTCTGTCTCTCGTTTTCTCTCTCGCTCTCATTTATTGAACAATATGATAAATGACGAACGGATGGACTATTCAATTACATTCTATACGAGTAAATCAGTAATAAAGAGTTCGTCAATGATTATTGTTAGCTTAAGCAGGTAGTACTTACGAGATAATTGAATTGTTCGTTTGAAGTAAATGAGAACAATCAATTGATTGAAGTATTTCCTCGATGATATTCCGACATATGTATTCACTTTTTTTTTCTTCTTCTATGTTTCGTTTTTTTTTGCTATGATTAATAGTTAAGCTTGTTATCATACACTTGAATGTTGACTATACGTAAGAGAAAAGAGAATTGTAACATCTGTTATCTGACTCTTCTACTCGATCGAGCAAAATAGATTTCTTTGTATTTGTCATTTTGGTTTATTTGAGAAATTATTCCATAGCTTTGATCCAAAAAACTGAAGAAATAAATGGATATTTACAACTTATCTTAGACGAATTGAAATCGAATCTTAAACAATTAACCGTTCCCCCATAGTGGAATAATTGTTTGTTCGTTGATTATTGGTGAACGTTCGATTTGTTCGATAAGTTCAGTAAAAAAATGTTTAAATAAATCATTGGTTTCATAGATTTCACTGAATAGATCGATCATTTTAACTAAGATTTGTATAAGTCGTGAGAAACGTTCTATAGTTGGAAAAAAATTATATCGATGAATAAAATATTTCCAAAGAACTTCAAGATAAACATTTTGACTGTCAAATAAACGATGTGTTCCATGTAATACACGATCAGTTTCGAACGTAGTTCGATAGGTATTTGGAAAACAATTCGATGAAAATGCTAAGATAACAAGAAACAATTTAATGACAATCGGATCATAATCAAGTTGAGTACAGAAATATTTCAATTTATCGATGATTTCATGTTCATATGATGGGGTGATTATTGTTGAATATTCACGCATAAAATAGAGACTCCCGATCGATAGTAGACCGAGAATATTTCGTTGAAGTAACGACCATTTTTCTGCTGTTGTTAGAATCTGAAAATCTGGTATTGAACCAATGAAAAGTTGTAATGAATTGGAATAAGTTGAAAGCAGATGTAGGTGATCAACTGGTTGATTTGTTGTTAGTAATGTTTGAATATTTCGACGAATATCATTCAGTGGATTGAATGTATCGAAAGCATGTAAAATATTCGAAACTGTGATCCATTCCGACGGATTTAAATAGACACTTTCAGAGGCTACGGTGTCCAAATTTGCTGTTGCTGTTGTTGGTGGTGGATTAGTCTAAAATGGAAATAATCTTCTCTGTTCAAATAAGAAAAAAGCGCGCAAAAACACGAAGTCGATCGATATTCGATTTTTCAAATGACACTGATAACTCTTACATGTCGATGATCGTACGCACCATGACTAATTGAGGATCATCAGGAGTTTTACGTTTCCGTTGACTTAAATCTTCTTTTCGGATCAATTCTGGACTCATGCCGATAGCCAGACATTTAGCAAGACGACATGCTGTACAGTGTTTCCGAGTGGATTTTGTTATTTCACAAAGACCATTGTGTCCGCATGGTATCACATCCTAAATTAAAATTTTAATTAGGTCAAAAAACGAAAACGAGTAGCGAATAACGGTTGTATCGAAGCCATTTCGACGAAAAAATGTTCGACATGATGCACATGTTAATGCACCGTAGTTCATCGTAGCTGTAGTATCACCACAGACATGACAGATTTTATCAATTGGCGATGTCGACATGAAATTCTAGATTAGTAAAATAAATGAAAATTTTCAAAAATGTCCACTTGTTCGATTATATCTAACAAATAGCCGCGCAATTGTTTACGTTTATTTCTTAATACATGAAGCGTATAGACTATTCTTCTCTTATTTCTCTCTTTCTCGTGGTTGGACTTTCCATATTCGAGAGAAATTTTGTCGAGAATTGTTTGTTTCACCTTTAGTTAAAGCCATTTGGACGAACGAAAAAGAAATAATATTTTTCGTTCTGAATTCATATATCTTGCATAACTACTCAACCAATTCGATAATTTGGATTTTTCACAGAAAATATTATTTCAAATGCATAATTATTCAATTCTCTTTCCTTTTCGGAATATATACTAAAATCACGAGACTGTCGGCAGACATTGTATTTATACTTTTATTCAAAAATGCAATAATAATTGTTCGCCTATTTTTAAAAAGAATTTAAATGTGATAGAGTCTACAGGAAAGAAAAGAAGAGGTCAAAATAACATGTTCTCGCTTAAGAACGAGTCATTTTTTTTAGTGAATTCGATTTAAATTAATCGATAATAATGAGAAATTAATCAAATAACTCAATACACAAACAAGACAAAAATCTCGAAGAACAAAAACTAAGATAAATGCTAAATAAATCGAGACGAAACAAGTCATCAATGACGTTATTAATGCTAGTTGATTGCAAATTGTTATATCAATCATACCTATAAAAAAAAGTTATCTATTCATGATACTGAGAATGAATTGTCGTTTGTGTTTTTACCGGTGATAATTTGTAGAATATAAAATGCAAAACCAAGACTGACATTCGATGCATTCATTCGGCTATTTTCACCGAAGAATGAACTCGTTAAACCCAATCCAATTCCATATCTATCAGTGGTGAAAGAGTGCAAATCAATCATGACCTATCTCTCTGCTCCTACTTGCTCGTTAAAACTCGACTACAACTTGCATGTTGTCCGAAATCACACCAAGCTCGATACTGAGGATTTTGAGTTCGTTGTTTTTTAACATGATATGCGTAGAATGAAAGTAGAAAACCTGCGAGACCAAATGAAATTTGACTGATAATCATCACAATATCTAGATAAGTGTGTGTAATGTGTCTCTCGATAAGAGCGACATCGTTTGATGACTAAATATCACTCAGCACACTAGTGCATTTCGAAACGAACGAAGTACGCAAAGGTCCATCTCAGGATGGTTAACAATGTCGACCAATGAAATCGATCTTGACTGAAGATCGTTTGTTGACTTCGTTTTTTTTTTATTATTTATTTTCTTTGATGGACGAACGTATATGAATATAGAATTTTGATTTTTAGATTCGATTGTTTTTCTTGTTTTCTATCGCCCAATTACCATGCCTCGAGGACGTAAGTCAAAGAAATAATTCTCGCACAGGAATGGATTGGTTAAAAACTGGATTTTTTAGGATTTGATCAAGCTTCACCAAGTGTTCAATGGTTAGTTATCCGTAACAATTCATCGTTTTTACAAAAACGAAAATTGGCCACATTGACAACAGTTCGTGCATTTTGTTTCTCATCTTGATTTCGATTGTTTTTCTCTTTTCAAGGAACCAAATAACTTAAAAAATCGAAATAGTTTTCGTTTGAATGGTCTTGTTCACCCAAAAGTTGTCGGTGTTCAATCGGCTGCTGATGGCAAAGGTGTTGTTTTCACAACTGGCAGCACAAAAAGTACGCATTCGAAACTCAAAAGGCAAAAACATACAACGAACACGTCTTTCTCTTTTCAGAAATCAACAAACCAGCCAAACGTTTAGCTAAAGTTAAACTCACAAAGGACTCACGTCGTGCTTTGACAACCATTCGACGAACAATTCGTAACCAACGTTACCGAAAAGATCTTAAAATGGTTTGTATTCATCCTCGAACGAAAAACAACAAACAACAGAAATCTATTTCTAGGCTGCCCTTCGTCGTGCATCAGCTTTACTTCGTGGTCAACGATCGAGTGTAGCTGCCGGTGCTACAACAAGCACAGCCACAACCGCCAAAGCTACCGGCGGCAAACGTGCAGGCAAAGCTGCCACAACAACATCATCATAAACCAAAAAAAGAACGAATTCATTGTCTTGTTTTTTTGTTATCATTTTTTTTCCGATGTTAACAATAAGCAATTTATTCGATGAAAGAACAGAATAAAATAAACTAAAGAAGAAATGCGAGAAAAATTGAAATCTAGCGACCCCTCTCGTAACTTTCTATTGATTGGCAGACTTGTGTTCTTTTATGCTGCTGTTGCTGCTAGAATTGCTCTTTGTTCGAACGCTTAAACGATGACGGATAGATTGACTTCAGGTAGATAATTGTCATGCTTGAACGCTATATTTCTACGCCTTATTTAGACATGTCATTTTGGTTGAAATTTGTTCGAGATGCTAAACTCGATGTTAGTAATAGCATGATGTTGAAATACAGCATGGCGTTAGCTGATCGATTTTCGACAGTCGATGAACTTGCCGATGTCAATCAGACTGAATTGAATCAACTTGGAATTCACAATCAAATCGATCGAATTCGTTTGATAAAACAAGCTCAATTGCAATCGACTAAAGTGATTCAAAGATAGAATTCAAGAGTGTGAACTCGTTTCTTTTGTTTAGACAAATCAGCAATCAGCGTTGACACGACGATCAACAGGTAAATTCATTCGTAACACTCGAATTTATATTTATTCGAGATTTTCTAGTTGCTAATCGTGTTATCGAATCTTGGCTCGGCGATGATCAAGCAACTCCATTGAATCCACATTCACTCTCGAAATCCACGACAAATCTTTCTCCAGGATTATTATCTCGAATCTCATTTAACGAACGTTCGTTGACATTTTTTCATTATTTCTCGAATCGTTTTTGTTTTGCTCAGGTCCAGTTTCTGTTGTCTATCCGTTCGCTGAGCCAACTGTTGGCAACGAAATACGCCAACGTAATTTCGGTCATTTAAACGCAACTCAAACTCACGAACAAGTTCTCACAGTTGACGACAACGGAAAAATCCGTAAGACTTTCGATTCTCCTTCAGCTCCACTTGAATATCAAGGCGTACTCAAACAAACTCCCGGCATGCGAACGATGAAATCACTCTCAGGTACATGAAGATAAAAAGAAGGACGTCAAAATTCTTACAGTTTTTCGTATTTTTAGATACGATTTCTCTACAGAAAAAAGTCGCTCCAACCGATCGTCTCAAACGACTGGACTCGACGACATCGTTGTTCCAACGACAAACATCTTTGCTAACAAGAAAAGTCTCGACTCTAGCCACGAAATTAGTCAATCCATTTCTGACGATTAAAAAGAAAGTCGAATCGGAGGATCAAGTTGATTTACGTATGAATATGAAACGACAAATTTCGATTGAACCTACGAGACGAACGGTTGTGGTTAGTCCTCTGAAACGAACGAGAGAAGAAGACGATGATGATGAAGAACAAGAAGAAGAAGAACCAAAACCGATAGAACGAAGAAAAGTTCAAATGTTAAGTGTTAATCAAGAAATTCGACGACCGACCGGATTGTTTTCATATGATGAAGAACCCAAACGAAATGGTAAATCGAATAAGAACTTTTCCTATCGATCATTTGTTTTTTTCTCTCTTTTAGTCGTACCTGTTCAAACATTAGGCAGTAAACGATTTAAACTTGGTGCTACGACATCATTTCTAACTCGTTCTCTAGCCAATCACGGTCTTATTGAATAGAACAACTACTACTATCGAAATTGTTTGTTTTTCTTCATAGTCTATTTATATTTGTATAATAAACATTCTTCGTACTGTTTTTTTTTGTTTAACAACAAGAAAATCTACGTGTTTTTCTAGATATACGATTGAGAAATAAATATATCGGTATCAGTTTCTATTCTCTTATCACAAATCGAGTGTGATAAGACTAAAAGTGTATATAGATATAAGTTTCATTTTCTTTTTCTTTGATACGATGTCACAAATGCGCATAACCATCATCGGTGGAGGTATTATCGGTCTTACAACTGCATGTACAGTTCTAAAAGAATATTCGAATAATGACAATTTACAATTGACGATTATTAGTGAAGAATTTTCGCCGAATACAACAGCAGATATATCTGCAGGCTTTTGGGAACCCTATGGTTTTGAGGATGTTGACGAACGAATACTTCGTTGGGCTGCATATGCGTATAAGATATTTCTCGACGAATATTTTTCGACGAAAGCTGCTCGAGCTGGTTTAATTAAACTTCCGGCTTATATTCTTCAAGAAGACGAGAAGTTTACTAAACCAGCGTATGCGGATATTGTTCGACATTATCGAACATTGGATCAACATGAAATAGGATTATTCGACCATGTGAAACCGAAAAATGGTTTTGTTTTTCAATCAGTTGTTGTTGAAATTAGTAAATATCTGCCACAACTTCAATATTTTCTTCAACGAGATCGTCGAGTTAAATTTATCAAACGAAAAATTCATTCAATCAGCGAATTAAAAGACAAAGCAGATGTAGTTATCAATTGTACAGGTTTAGCATCGAGATTTTTAGTTCCTGATGAAACCGTTCGACCTGCTCGTGGACAAGTAACTCGAAAATTTGTCTTCATTCGATTTTCTCGTTTTCATTTTCTCGAATCAGATCATTCGTGTGCATGCTCCATGGATAAAATCCATGTACCAATTCTATACAGACGAAGGAATGGGCTATGTAATCCCTCAAGGAGATACAGTCGTTCTTGGTGGAACATTTCAATTAAATGATTGGAATACCAAACCGAACGAAAATGATACTCGAACGATTCTTCGTATTTGTGGCAAAGGTTTGCCTGCACTCGAACAAATTCGTCACGGAAAAGTTCAAGTTGGCCTTCGGCCCTATCGAGATAATGGTGTTCGGCTCGAACACGAGAAAACTCCCGATGGAATTGACGTTGTTCATTGTTATGGACATTCAGGTTCAGGTGTGACTTTGTCTTGGGGTTGTGCAAAAGATGTTGTTGAAATTGTGAAAACATTATTACCGCCAAATCCAAAATCAGAGAGTGATCTTGCCGAACACGAACAACTCTGGCGTTTGGTTCCTAATATTAAATACGTATTTATTACAGCTAAACTTTAAAAAAGTCTTCGTTTTTTAGATAAAAAAAAACTTGTGATTATGCTCTTTAAACGCATTTTAACATTGAAATACTTGATTAAATTCTCTTTCAGATCGAACATGTCGACAACTGAAAAGACAATTGTCAACACAGCTATCGATACTTATCGTCGATATGCTGGTCAACCGACACTGGCTGATATCGAATCATGCCGTCAAGATTCCAACGATGAACTCATTCATCTGACTCCATATTTTTCCACTATGGATCTTCTTAAATTAGAAGACTTAACTTACACACGTTCATTTACATATTCATTAAAAACTCGTCAACTCCTATTCTCAAGTAATATTTCGACAATAAACAAAAATATCGTTCGTCGACTTGCTTCACCCGATGGTCAATATCTCGCGTTAGTCACACGAGAAACCAAAGGCGAACAAGAATTACAATACGTTCAAATTTGGCATGATGAACATTTAATATTCGATTACGATGTTAACAGTGAAAAGAATTCACCACATGGGAAAGTTCTTTCGAAAAATGACTACGGAAGTTTCTTTGAATGGAGTCGAGATTCACGACGATTGATTTTTACTGCCGAAGAAAAACGTAAAACAGTGAAATCCTATTTCACCGCCGAGAAACTCGACGAAAACAGCATTCCAGCGAGTTCATATCGTGAAAATTGGGGCGAACAAATGGAAAATTTCGAAACATCAGTCGTTTGCATATTCGATCTCGATACAAGAGAAGTTCGATTGATTGAAAATCAACCGAAAGATCTCTATTTTGGTCAATGCAGTTGGACAACGAATCCCGATGAAGTTATTCTCGTTGCATTCGAACTCGAACCATATCGATTAGGTTTAATCTACTGTGAAAATCGTCGTTCGGCTTTATTCAAATGCAATTGGCGAACAAATCAATGGACACAATTAACTGAATTCGATCGATTATGTCGACTTTTTCCACGACATTTACCAAATCAAGATAATCAATTGATCTATCTTCAATCGGATATCTATCGAGCACATAAACAATGTCAACGATTGATTCTCTTCAACACCGAAACGAAACAAGAAACGATTCTTGTCGATCGAATCGATAATGTTAAATATGCCAAAGATTCTTCACAACTGTTCTCTGCCGAATGGGACGAACAATTCACCGGTATTTATTCACCGATTCCACTTCGATGTTATTCATCCGATGGACGATATCTTCTCGTTCGAACGATAACCGGCTCGCGAACTGTTCTCTATGTTTACGATTTTGTCGAGAAAAAACTTCAATTCATCGAATCACCATTAGGCGTGAACACGTCCGTCAATGGCTTGGCCATATTCGGACATTATGTTGCGGTTAATGTTGTTGACTATCGAACGCCGTATCGATTCTACGTATTCGATCTACGAGCTTTGAACACTGAGAAGCAAAGTCAAGGTTGGCATTTGATTGTTCAACATGAATTTAAAAAAGAGGAAAAATCACAAATTCAATGGAATGTCGATCGATTCTTTCCGGATAATGAATTGATTCCGGTCGAATCGGTTTATGTTCACGCAAAAACTGAACAAACAAAACGACCTTTGATGGTTTTAATTCACGGTGGACCAAATTCGAATGTTACCAGTTCGTTTTTTAATTTCTAATTGAAAAGAATTCTTTTTTTTGTTATCTTCTAGTGGATTATTATATCGGTGTGATCGCTTATATATCGTTAGGTTTCGATGTACTCATCGTTAACTATCGAGGTTCGATTGGTTTCGGTCAAGCTTCAGTTGATAAACTCTTAGGCAAGATAACTTATGTCGATGTTCAAGATTGTCATGAAGCTATTCGTCGTTGTTTGCAGTTTACTGATCCGAAGCGACCAGTTGTACTCATTGGTGGATCACATGCTGGTGTTATTATCGGTCGTCTCATTGGAGAATATCCCGATGAATATGCTGCTGCTGTTCTACGAAATCCAGTCACTGATATACTTCATTTATACACCACATCGGATATACCCGATTGGATATTGGCTCAATCGGTGAATGCCGATTTCGATTTTCCTACAGGTCGAAATCGTTATCCGGATGCTGAACTTATGAAATACCTCGTCGAACGATCATCAATTCGTTTAATGGATAAAATCAAAACGCCTGTTCTCTTACAATTAGGCAAAAAAGATCGACGTGTACCAATGAGCATCGGTCTACGCTATTACGAATGTCTAAAAGCAAATAAAATTCCAACGAAATTATTCGTCTACGATAGCAATCATGCATTGAGTGAAACGTCGAATGCAAGTGACTGCTTTGTTAACACAGTGCTTTTTCTTGATGAACATTTGAAATTAACAGCTTAAATCTTTTTTTATTTCATACAAATAAACTTTTAGAAGGTCAGTAGTTGTCGCTCGCATCCGAATTGTGTTTCGATAGATGAATTCTATATGGTCGAAGCCAAATCTGAATCATATTCCCTCGTCTTATCAATGATAATAATAGCAAAAAAACAAAACCTCACCTATCTATGTGTTATTTGCAAAAGAAAAACAAAACTTAAAACGTTCTAGTATAAATTCCTTTAGAATGATCATTTATTTTGTAACTAACCTACTTTAGAAGTAGACTAAAACTTATCTCAGGCATTTTATATACTTAAGTTTCGCATGCCTAAGCGCAGACAACAAAGTTTATATTTTTCTTTTTGTTTTCAGATGAATTATCCGTCCAGAACTAGTCACGATCCCAGTGAACGTCGGAAATGGTGGATTGAATTTGTCGGCTTTTGGTACTTACATCCCGAGATTTATCTTGAAATCATGCTTCTTTTTCTTTTTTAACTTTAGGCTACTTGGTCTATGCAACAATTTTGCCTATGTTGTTATGTTAAGTGCTGCACATGATATTCTCGCTCCCTCTACCACTAATTCAAATGAAACTACTCTTCATACAAATAATACATTAGATTGTAATACTGTATCGACAGGTGTATGTGATATTTGATATTGAGAAAAGATAGATCGAGGAATGTGATTGATTTAGGCGATTCTATTGGCAGATATTCTACCGGCATTGGCAATCAAAATAACGGCACCATTTTTTATGCATAAAATTCCATATGAGTAAATACTGATCGAGATTGAAAGCGAAATGTTTGTTTATGAATTTAGTATTCGATTTGTTTTCATTGTGTCGTTCGGTGCTGGAACATTGATTATTGTCGGTCTTGCAGAGGAGCTCTGGTTGAGTTTAACTGGTAATTGTGAATTGATTTGAAACGAAGAAATATATGTCAAAATATTTAGGTGTTGCATTTGCAAGTATTAGTTCAGGTTTCGGTGAAATTACAATGTTACAATTGACATCATTCTTTTCGGACTCAACTGTTAGCGCTTGGTCTAGTGGGACGGGTGCAGCCGGTTTACTTGGCGCGTTATCATACACAGCGTTAACATCATTGTTACATGTCAGTCCAAGGACATCGATACTTATTCTATTGTTCATTCCGGTTATTCAAGCTATGAGTTATATAATGGTTCGAATTTCTGGTCGGTCAATAAATCGGCCGGATTATGAGACAGTGGGTAAGATCATTTAAATTTCTTCTTGTTTTTCATTCGCTAGAAATAAATTTCTTTTTGTAGACGACGATCATGATGATGAAAAGCAAGACTCATTTCCACCCCCTGACCCAATTAATAATTATATTCAACCTAGGAGTCGTTGGATGCTTATACCTGTAAAACATATTTACTACTCAATTTTCTTCTTTCTATTTGTTTATTTTAGCCATTACTTAAATATATGATACCATTGTCATTAGTTTATTTTGCTGAGTATTTAATCAATCAAGGATTGGTAATTCGTTTTTTAAAAATTATATATTTTGTTTCTACAAGATTTTTGATTTAGTTTGAACTTATCTATGTTAGACAATCGAGTATTGATCATCACAGTCAATACCGTTGGTGAGAATAGACTAACTATTATGTAATTAAAAAAATATTCATGAAATATTCAATTTCAGGTATTCCGTTTGTTATCAATTAGGTGTGTTTCTCTCCCGTTCATCGCTTACTCTCTTCAAAATCAATCAATTATGGATTTTCCCTGTGATTCAAGTAAATTGTCTTTTGATCTCAAATTTACATCGATCTGATTTCAATCGTATTTAGTATACTAATATGGGCATTTTCTTTCTTTGTATTTTTCGTGTTGAATATATCCCAAGTGTTTGGCTTATATTTGGTTTAATCGTATTCGAAGGTATGATTGGTGGTGGTGCTTATGTAAATACATTTTACAAGATATCAGTTGAGGTAAAAAGAAATGAACATTGACTTATAAATGATGAATAATATTGAACGAATTTTTAGATTCCACCTGAAAATCGAGAGTTTTCCATGGGCGTGGCATCGGTGGGCGATTCATTTGGTATAACAGGAGCTGGATTTTTAGCGATACCATTACATAATGTTATTTGTGATCACTTTGACAGACATTGAAACAATTTTTTTCTTTCTCTATGACATTTTCTACTTTAAATATATTCATTATAATCGATCAATAAATTTTCTTTTCTAGATGACTGAATCTAATTTGAAAGATAAGAGAGTTTGTGTTACTGGTGCTGGCCGAGGTTTGTCCGGCTTGGGAGAACTATTGAATTCAAACTAAAGAATTTTGTTTGTAAAAGGAATTGGCAAAGCTTTAGCCTTACGACTTGCACAACTTGGTGCTCAAGTTATCGCTGTAAGCAAATCAGATGAAAATCTAAAACAACTAGTCGCTGAAGTAAATTTCTATTTCGTAAAACATTGAAGTATATTTGTCTGTTCAAAGGATAGTAGCATTACTCCTATTTGTGTTGATTTAATGGATTGGAATGCAACAAAAGCCGCAATTAAGCCACATCTCCCAATTCAATATCTAGTTAACAATGCTGCTATGGCAATTCTTGATCCATTTTTAGAAGTCAAACCTGAAGATTTCGATACGTATGTGTTAGCAAGCTTTGTAGATCGTTCGATTGACGAATCTTTTTTTCATTTTAGATTGTTCAATATCAATGTTCGATCGATTATTTGTGTTAGTCAAGTAAGTAGTTTCATCTCGTTCGACTTTTTGTTAATAAAAAAAACAATATTCCAGGAAATTGCACGTGATTTAATTGAACGTAAATTGCCTGGATCAATTGTCAATGTCTCAAGTCAAGCATCAGCAGCTGCATTGCGAGATCATAGTATTTACTGTTCAACTAAGGCAGCAGTTGATGGTTTAACACGAGTTATGGCATTGGAATTAGGGCCTCATCAAGTACGAACTAACGATTTTAGAAGATTTCAAATAAGATTTGTGCTTTTTCTTTTTAATTTTAGATTCGAGTGAATACCGTTCAACCAACTGTAAGAATATCGACTAAACAAAGGATATAAAAGCATGTCATTCATTATTTTTAATTTAGGTCGTTTTAACGGATATGGGTCGAATTGGTATGCAAAAAAATCAATTCCATGTAAGATAATCTGATATTAATTACCTTTCATTAGGTTGGTCCGAAGAAAAGAAAGCCGCAGGAATGTTATCAAAGATTCCTTTGAATAGATTTGCTGGTTAGTTTCTAAACGATTTCGTTCTGTTTTCTATATATTATAAATGTCGAATTGATTTGAATAGAAGTCGAAGAAGTTGTCGAGCCAATTATCTTTTTACTTTCGAATCAATCTGCAATGATTAACGGTGTTGGCATACCCATCGGTAGGCGAATTAAAATTCGATCGAATAATCGGAAATTTAATTTCATCATTTTATTTTAGATGGTGGCTTTTTGGCTACATAAAATCGATTTGGAATTTTATTTTGTGATTCGATTGAATGCAATGATTTTCTTTTGATTTTGCTTTAAAATAAAATACATGGGCGTTTTAGATACTCTGTAGAGTCACGAGCTTAGAACTGTCATTGTTGTTTTTGAGAAAAAAACAGACGCATATGAATTAACTAAAACGTTCGTGGTGTGTCAAAAGAAATGCGCTTTTCTTAAACTAATAATCCTATTATCGACTTCTTTGGTTCATTCAAAAGACGACTTTACGAACTGTTAGTACTTTCAAGTTTCCTTTGAATTTAATCTCAAAGTAGGAAAATAATTAGACGCAAAAACTCAACGTGAAATTCAGTCATGTCATCAGCCGATGTTCCATTAATACAAGTTCAATATCCATTGAATATTTTCGTTTGGTTTGAAATTATTACAGCTTCAATAACGTAAAAACAAAAGAAATATTTGCCTGTTTTGTTTTCAACTGACCTATATTCTGTTTTTGTTAAAGGTACGGTCTTGGTTTTGTTGGTAATCTTTTGTCGATTTTGATATTCTTATCACAAGAAGAATTTCGAAATGTGTCGACGGGCGTTCTATTTCTTCTTATGACTATTTCGAATACAATTCATCTGTGGACATTAGCGACAGAATTTCTCGTTAGTTTCGATGTTTATGTTTATTCGAATGAATTTCTTCAATGCCGTTTCAATTATTTCATTCAAAATGTTAGTCGAGCTGTAAGCACTTATCTCGCTGTTAGTCTCGTACTCGATCGACTGATTCGTACAGAATTTCCTCTACGAGCACGAATCATTTGTACGCGTTCGAATACAATCAAACTGACGATTGTCTATATTTTTATCTTCTCAATTCTACTCTCATTTTGGTTTTGTCCATTGAATGCCATATCTCCAACAGGCGCTTGCTACACTGGCCGATCGGCAACATACAACTATTTTTTCAGTAATATTTTTTTTCCTGTTCGATTTGGTTTAGTCTGTGTAATTCCTGTGATTGTCATGAGTGTAGCCAACGTTCGTATCTTTTATAATCTTCGTGAATCTCGTCGACGGGTTCAACCCGACGGTCAAAAAATTCGAAATCATATGACAAATCTCGATCGAATGCTCTTTTATATGATGTTAATCAATGTCATTGCATTTATTGCAACACAAATTCCATTTAATATGTATGCTGTCATACGAGTCTATGCTCGAACATTGAGCCCAACGAATCATTTATTAGTTCGAACATTATTCTTAATTTGGTCAAGTGTTTATTTTGGTATCGGTTCGTATCTTTATTGTTTAGCGTCGCCACTTTTTCGGCAAAGTCTCTGGCGAATTATTCGTTGTCGACGATAGTATTACGACAAAATTCGTTTCATAATTCGAATAAATTTCTTTCGAAATAAAGTCGATGCAAGACAATATAAATAAAAAGCAATACCAAAATAAATACTCGACCATATCAATAGAAATGCCTGAATTAACGCATGTGTCTCATCATCGAATGTTTCGATGTGATATCGAATAATTGAGTAAATATGAAATGGTATTTGCGTAAGAATAAATGTCAAAATATTCGAAACTAACATATACACAAGCATACGATCGACAGCTAATATTCGACGAACATTATTCGCTCCGGATATTGTCGATGAAACGATAGCACTACTTCGATAAGGTTCATTATTTTGTGCTATGTCATTAATACGATTGTGTGCTTGACGAATATTGTAAATCATTCGAATATTAGCTAAAATCATGAGAATAATTGGTAGAAAACAGAAGAGTACTGCTCGAAGAGGTATACTAATATTATTGATAAAAAATTTATGAGATGAATTTTGATTAGGAAATAAGAATAAATAAAATGACCAGTAGAGAATTAGAACGAGAAGAATAATGAGAATAAGAATCAATGTTTTCTTTCGTGTACAAAACGTTCGTGCTCGTAAAGGAAATTCCGAACGAAGAAATCGATCGATGGCTATGCCAACTGAAAGATAGGTGCTCATCGATCGAGTTAAATTCTCGGAAAATAAATGCCAATGATAACGAAAGAATCGATTTGAAAAGAGATCGTAACCACATGTGTAGAGGAAATCGATGGTTAATGAACAAAGATGAAAGAAATTAAAGATTGTCATGAGCAGAAATAGAAAACCGGTTGAAATTCGACGAAATTCTGCTGATGTCGAGAAAACTATCAATGCAAGAAAATTACCAACAAAACCAAGACCATAACTAATCGAAAGTATACAGATATTCATTGGAGAATATTTGAGATAGAATTAGTAACTTACATTGTACAAGCAGCTGCAATTTCAAATCGAAAAAAACCGATCAATGATGTATTCTTAAGATCTGTTGAACTCAAATTCATGTTCATTTGCATGAAAATGACGTCACCAGAAGAAAAACAAAACGTAAATGAGATAGATTTTTTACTAGCGTACAAATGATGATAATCATCGTTCATTTTCTATAATTATTTATCTCGATTTAATTGAAATAATCACGGTGGATTTACTTTAATCTCTGCGTGATTCAAACAATATTGATAATGATACATAAAATCTTTTTTTTTGTTTAGGCGATCGTAAAACTAGACTAAGTAATTGTGAAAGCGATTTTTCACTTATATTTCTACTGTAAGTTGAAGAATTTCAAAGCAAGATACCTATGATGAAAAATATAAATAAAGGTAAAGAACGACGATATTTAGCTATCATTAGTTCGAATGTTTTATGTGATTAAAACAGAAGCCATGTGCGAAAAAAAAGACCTGCTTTCTCTCCTTGCTCTAAAGGTTGTGTTCAAGGATTTTTATGATAATTAATATCATATCGCTTTTGAATTTGAATGGTGTAATTTTTGAATATTTTTTTTGCAAAAAACTCGCATTTAAACTCTCAGTGACATCTAGTTGATAAAAAAAAAATTAAATCATATGAAATACCAAACGTGTTGCTATGGCGTCGGTATCTGCAATGGCCAATGTTGTTATTCTTGTAAGTAACAATCGTGAGAAGAAACAACGTTTGATTGTGGTTATAGTAGAGAGACTAAATGGCAACTCAAACTCAAGTTCTTAAACGAGGTGCCGTTCAACCGGCTCGTCTTCATGATTATCTCTATGGTTCGTCATCGAACATTGTCTTTTCTTTCATTTAATCGAATTATTTTCAGATCCGGCGTGTACTTTATCAAGTGTACGTGATCATGCGCGAGAAGCATTCATAGCCAAAACAACAACTGAACAATTAGTAAAATAAAATTTAAAAAAAAACATCCAATTGAATCGTTTTTCGTGTTTAGCAAGCTGTTCCTGTTTACGAACATTTATTCAGTGATCTTCGTCAATATCCACGTATTGCCTATCGATTACAATCTCGAGATCCTGTTCCGGCACATGTCAGTCGACAATGGTTAGGTCAAGCAAATGCTCATCGAGAGCAAATCGCTGTTTCTCGACTGTAAATTCCACAAATTTCTTCTTTTTTTTCAAAATTCTAATTGGGAAAATTTAGTTTTACCGGTAACGAAGCGTTTGTTGTTCCACCTCGAACATACGAGCATGTCGAAGTCGGTGGTCGTGAACGAGCCAAATTCTTTCGTAAACCACTCGTACCATTCATGGAAACAATTCAGCCGTTAGTCGTACTCGACACTGGCCGATCAGCATCAGGCCCATTCGCTGACACGACAGCTCGATCCGTTCCAGGACATTTCGTAAATCAGCCCAAGTCAATTCTCACGGCCGGACAACCAACAACTAAAACACAAGCTATTCAAACAGATTACATGGAACGTGAAGCACAAACAGATCCGTATACGCCCGAATACGTTGTCAAACCAGGCGAACAACCCGAAGTTCTAACATTAGCAACATTGATGTACAGTGCGTAGATTTTGTCTTTTTTTTCGGTTCGATTTCTCATCACGATTGTTCTAGAAAAAGGCCTTCCTGCTGGTCTCGCCGAAGTCGAAATGATCGAACGTAAGTCTCCATTGAAGCTTTTTACTGAAACTTAATTTTCGAGCTTTAGGTGCACGTGCTAAACGTCAATGGGAAGCGAGTTTACCGCCGCTTGATGATCCACAACAATGGGAAAAACGATTTAAAATGATGAGCGATATGGAACGACACGAATGGCTTCTACGTGAAAATGAAATCGAAAAATTACAAAATCTCCGCATTGAATTATTAGAAAAAATGCTCAAAGAAAATGAACTTCATCAACAAAATACATCGACCGAACGTATCAATCGACAATGGGCAAAAAAACAAGTTCAACGAGAAGATTTCGTTAAGAAAAATCGTCTTCATTATTTACGAGGTAGAGATAATTCACTATTGACTTTATCTCATCGATTTCGATTTGATTTCATTCAGCTATTCGATCGCTTCTTCGTAAACGTTCACAACTCGAAACTAAACATGTCAAACAAGACATCGTTCAAGACTACAGCAAATACGAATCGAATGCCTACGGTCCATTGACTCGCGAGGGTTATTTTCCCGATAAATTAACTGATAAATATGTTGTTAAAAGTCGATTCTTGGACACTTATATGGGTTTACTCGAATTAGAATCGACATTACCATCGACTGCATTGAAAATTCGTTTGCCAGCACCGAAACGAATTACATCGACGAAAGAAGGACATCTCAAACGACAATTTCGACGCGAACGAGATCTTAATAATATCTTTGAAGTTCGTTTTTCTTATTGAAAGAAAAAATTTATTCGAGTTTTTGTATTTAAAATAGGATATCGGCAAAGAAAGAGAGAAGAGCAGTGAAGAACCGAAACCACTTCGATTTTTGGTTAAAGTCGAAAAACCAGTTCCACGACCGCCAACACCCGGTGTCGACGTACCAGATTTGGTTTGTTGGCTTTTGCATTTGTGTAAACAATTCAAAAAACTATCTTATTTAGGAAGAAGAAGAACGTGAAAAACATACGATTTATCTTCAAAAACTTCTTCGTGGTCGTGCGATACAAAACATGGTCCGAGAACTTTTTTTTGTTTTCTCATTGATTCGAAATTAAATATTTCACTTTAGATGTATAAAAACAAAGAAGAACGTATTGAACTTATCTCGGAAATGCGTAGTACACATGCATTACAAGAACAAGACATGAACCGAAAGAAATTAGAACGACAGGACATTCAAACAGCACAATATGTTCAAAGAAAAGATCTTTCACGCGAAGATTTTATCGATTCAATACTTCAAACGTTAGAAGGCGAAGCTATTGGCGATATGTTAGATTATTTATCAAAGGAATTGATTCGTCTTCAAGAAGAACGACGTATAGCGGCATTCGCTATGTTAGCTGAACGACAACGACGTTTGAGAGAAGCCGAAGAATCAGGTTTGAGACAAGTCGAAGAACGACGACGACGAGAACAAGACGAATTATTCAAACAAGTTCGTTCAAAAAAATTGATTTCAAATTCGTTTTCAACACCTCTCGATCTTCTCTCTAGATGCTTAAGATGACGCAAAATACCGTTGATACATATTTAGAAGATGTTATTCTCGCAAGTACATTCGATACAGCAAGTGAACAAGCAAGAATAGAAATTCAAGAACAAGCAACAGCTATCGATGAAATAGCTCATGAAATGGAATCGAAGTAGAATTTTGACGGTTGATTGAAAGTAAATAATCTTCGTGTTTTCGATTTAGACGAACTCAACTCGAGTCTGAAGGTATTGCGGCTGAATTAGTTCACGGATTTCTTATACCGGAAGTGGCCAAACAAGAAAGTCGAAATAAAGGTCAATTGAAAATCAATTACGTTCGATTTCAATTAAAATCTTTTGTTTTTATTAGTTCGTCTTGCTCAACATAAATATCTGCTGGCTGCTCATCGAGTTGTTAAAGAAACTTGCTCAGAAAATCTTCAAGAATCGATGATCAATCAACCAGAAGAACCTGAAATAAACAATGAACAAGAAGAACCTGAAGCACAAAATGAACAAGACGAACCTGAAGTACAAAATGAACAAGAAGAGCCTGAATTGAATAAAGACCAAGAAGAACCTGAAGAACAAAATGGCGATGCGGATGATGAACAAGAACAAAACGCTGAAGAACCAACGAAAAATCAAGACGATTAGTTTTTTTTTTCTATTTTGTATATGCATTTTTAATGCCTTATGAAAAAAACTGATTTAACATTTGAAATATATTCACACGGAGCTTTTCATCAGTAATAATATGTTTGCTAGTTTCGAGGTTTCATTTTTTTTCTCGCCTTAAAATGAGCACTTGAAAAGAAAAATTCTAATCAAAATTTCAGTCAGTGTGTCTGTCACTCGAGAACGAGAAAAAGAAGTATCAATAATTCTTTCTCATCTTTTCATATGCAAAATATTTTCAACTGTGCTTCTCTATCGTCGCTACGACAATCCCTTCATCAACACATTATACAACGACATCACACTGTGCGTAGAAAAAGAAAACGACATAGATTTTTTTTAATATTCGTATTGTTTCATTTTTCAAATCATGCCTGATCGACGTTTGAATGTCCAAACAGAAACGCGTGCTGTCAATACGACGAAAGCTACGCTTCGCGAAGATGTTCAGCCGCCATCAGCAAGTACCGTACAATCATCGAGTATAGTTGCCGAATGTCGACTATCTCCGGTCTTCTTTCGACGTCTATCTTTGTCGACAAGTACTAATCGACGAAAATCATCGACACTTCTACCATCGACCGTTCCTCGGCCGAATACCTATCGTATGGAACCCGAACAAGAGTATCGTTTTCGGCCGTATAAAATTCAAGATCGAATTCTCGAAGTTCTTGCTGAACAAATGAAAGATCAATCGTACAATAGTTCGACTGTTAATGAACTCATTCGAGATATTTCACGTCATGTTCATCATTTAGTAAAACACGTTCAATTGCCACGATATAAACTAATTATTCAAACAGTGATCGGTCAAAAACTCGAACAATTACTTCTCGTTACATCACGATGCTTGTGGGATGTTAAAACCGATAATATGTTAACAGTGAACTACGAAACAAAAGATATGGTTGCGATTGTCACTGTTCACGCTGTCTATTTCGATTAATCCGAACGAGGAAACAGAAGAAAGCTGAATAAGTAGTTGAAAAAGGTTTATTTTTCAATGAAATAAAAAATCGAAACGTAGTTTTATGTGTGTATGATTCTTTTTTTTTCTAAACAAAAAAAAACGAGAGAAGAGAAAAAAAGGAAAAAGAAAAGTTATTGAAATGTTTCAGTTGAATTCTACGGCGTTATTCCCTTGAGATAGAAGATCCATTGTACACTCGAACTAGCTGCATTGGTTGTTCCGGTTGTTTTCGGACATGATATAATTAATTTAGCCATAACATCAGCTTTGTTCGTTGTGTCTGAACCATCGAATGAAACGACGATACGATGTGATTTTCTTGCTTGAATCAATTCTTGACCTTTAGTTACATGAAACAATGGATTATCGACACTGAATGTGTATGTTAGTGCTTGAGCAAAGATATTTTTAAATGTGATTGTTGTATTTCCGCCAGCTTTGATCGTGAATGGTCCTTGTGGTTTAGGTAATTCGCCTTGGCCAACCAATGGAAAGATATAATCACTACCCGATGGTGAACTAATTGTTAATGTTGCGCGAACATCACCGAGTTGTGATGGTTCATAGGTGACATCGACGCCTACTTCCATCGTCGATGGTGCTGAGCTAGGCGCTGCAGTTACTGTTCGATCGACAATGAAGTCCGGATGATCAATCTAAACGAAAGGTTTTTTTTGTTTTTTTTTTTCATTCTATCAGTTCGTCTTTTGATTAAACTTACTTTACAAACATAATCGGTTTTTGTTCGAGCGTAACTCGTGAATTTCGCTGAAAGTACTTGTGAATTGCCTAGTGGAGCTTTGAAGTATAATGTTCGTTCGGGACGTGATGGAAGTGCATTTAATGTTAACATATAAGTATAGAGGCCGAGTTCGACTGAATTGATTTCGAGACGTGTTTCAGTTTTTCCAGCTTTCAATGGCATATATGTGAAATTGAATGAACCCTAAACAATGAATTTGATAGTAGAAAAAAAAAGCAACGGCAGAAAGTTTTCGGTTTTCTACTTGTGAATTAGCTGGTATCGAAACTTGTTCAGGAGGTAAGAGTATATCCGGATGAGTGCATTGTCCTTGAAAGGTGACTTTCGTTCCTAGAGGATTATCGAGAATGAGATCGTGTGAAATCGGTACTCGGACATGAGTTGTCAGATCGATATTTGCGATTGTTGGTGCGTTACGTTTGTCGATGACGGACTTAAATGTAATATCATACCAGATATATTCCTGTGTGAGTTCATTACGAAAGACAAATTTGATTTGTTGTATCGATTCTTTGTACGCATAGAATTGAATCTTGAAATCTCGTTTCGATTTCGGACCAACATCGATAAATTCGAGATATTTTATCGTTGGCACGACTTCTGAACGGTCTTGTTTGACTATTTCATGTGTGACACGAAAACGTTGCGGTTTTTTCAACCAATTTTCAATCGGCAATAATTCTGTGTACGGTGTTTTACACGGAATTTCACGAACAAATTTGCCTGATGCACGTGGCGATTCAGCATTACCATTGATATTATAAAGTAAACCGTTTCCATCGGGTAACGGAAAGAATAATGTACCCGAATGTTTGCCTTCAGTCAATGGAAAATAGGTCAATTCATAGTTCTTCGTTGAATTCGGTTCGACAATAATTGTTTCTGGTCCGGAGAAATATTCTCCACTGATGACAGGTGTTAAAGTCCAGAGTGTATTCGTTGGATTTTTGATGACAATTGATTTGGAAAGTTCTTTCGAACGAACAGATGTAGTGATATTGATTGTTTCACGTGCCGGTGCAACTTCAATACATGAACCATTCAATGTGACATAAACAGATTTCGTTCCTTCTAAACGACATTCCAAACGATCACAACGAATATCATGTCGAATTGTACGTGGTTGAAATGTAAATTCAACCGTAAGATCTTGTCCAGGCGCCATATAACCATTACTTGGCGAAACATGAAACGGTAGATCACGTAATTGAGTAAGATTCCATGCGAAACTCGCGCCGATATCACCTCGATTTGAAAGTATTAATTTTCTCGTCAACGAACAATCTTTGCCAACAGCACCGAACGGTAACGTGTCCGAATCGAGACTTATATCATAACCTTGACAACAGCCACGTACGGCAAACATCGGTACGTCTAAATCACCGTATTTCAAAAAGATTTGCTCGATAAATGTTGCTAAACGTGTACGAGGCTGAAATTTAACGGTCACTGTTGCTGTACCACCTCGAGCTTTCAATGAAATTGGACTTGTCGGTTGAATCGTGAGACTTTCTTGAGCAAGATCATTTTCCGATGAGAGAAATGTGAGATAACAATTTGATATCGATGCACGACTTCGATTAACGAGACAAACTTCTTTTGTTACATTTTTGCCAACTTGTAATGCGCCTAACTGAAGTATTTTGTGTTTAGGTTCGGCTAATTCAACACGGAAATCAACGCCTTCACCTTCGATCAGTACATTGACAATTGTCAAACCATCGATTTCGAATGCTAATGTTTCTTTGTACGTCTTCTGTTCACGAGGATAGAAATTCAATCGACATGTGAGACTTTGTTTGGCTCCGATTAAGCCCGATTTAAAGTCAATCATTAATTGAGCTGTTGATTGATACAAACATTCGATTGTATGATCTTTCGAATCCTGATTTGTCAAAACTAATTGACAGGTATTCTCGGGCATGCCAGCTCGATAGATAAAACACGAGCCGAAATTAAATGAAAGAAATGAAAAATTAATATTTGGCGTTGTTGTTTGTCCGACAAGAGCAAAATCGTATTTCAAACCATTGAGAATATTCAAACGAATGAATCGTTGAATTAACGCACGATGTTCACGTGTTCGTGGTTGAAATGTGATTTGACAGATTTGTTTTTGACTATTCGTTACTGTTCCTTTCATCGGACTGATTGAGAATGGTTCGAGTTGATCATCATTGGAATTTTCTGTTGAAAACGAATAATCGAATGCATATTTGCCGTCATTCGAAATTTCCAGTTGTCGAGAAACGATATTACCGACGAGAACATCGGTAAAACGTATTTCGTTTGTGCCATTCGGAATGGAAACGAGATCACATCGAATACCATCGTTATTCTCACATTGTACACTCGAAAGATTAGCAAAACCTTCGCCTTTGACATTGATATTTAATAGTTCGATTGTTTCATCGATTCGACATTGAATGACATATGCATATGCGCGATTTTCCGTCGGTCGAAAGAGAAAACTAATTGGTAAACGTGAATTTGCCGGTATTGAACCGGTAAGTCCTGGTTGAACAGTAAGATCTGTGCTTGTGATTCCGTTGATAAACGATTTTTCGATGAATTGATAATGAAATGCTCGAGATTCTTTATTGATCAAGACGATTGTTTCTTCGACATAATGTCCGATAAGAACAGGATGAAATGAAATAAATGTTCGATCGAAGAATATCTGTGGTTCAGAAACTTGACCGACGAGTAGAAACGGTACTGACAACGAATGAGCAGGAATTTCGAAACGATAGAACGATTCGAGAACGCCGAATGAACGCGGAAAGAAATCGAACGACATCTACGAGAGATAATTTCAATAGAAAAAATACGTAAGAGTGAGTTCGAAGTACCTGAACGCCTTTGCCCGATGCGATCTTGCCTTGAACGGTTCGACAGACGAATGATGGTTGTTTGGTTAGATCGAGATTGTCCTCGCAAATCCATCGATATGTATAATCAGTAGCGGTTGGATTCAAAACTGAAAATGATCGATTGATCGGTGAACCAATGCCGATCGCTTGAAATTCGATAACACGTGTTTGACGATCGACAAACGTAGCTGGTGCTTGAGTTGAATTGTTATTGATCAGTAAATCCATTCGTCGACGGCCGCTGATTAAATAATCTGATTCTTCTAGTTCAAAATGACAGAACGGTAGAATACTACGACCACGAACGGCAACCACAGGTCCTGCTTTTCCACTCTCGAGATTCGGTATACTACAAACAAAGAATCAAAAAAAGCGAACTCTTTCGATATCAACTAACCCGCATGTCAATCGGGCTTGATAATCGTTGACGTCCAACGGTGCGAATTTAATCTTAAAAACTTGACTTGCACCGACTGCAATCGAGCCTGTGTCGGGTTCGATCGTAAATGGAACGTAGCCAATCTCGGTCATCGCACTCTGTGGCGAACGAATGCCCGATTCCGATTCTCGGCCAGCTAGATCGGTTAGATTCGTATTTTCAGTTAAAAGTCCCGGTTCACCATCTTGATCTTTCTCTTCCGTTAGACTTTCGACTGTTACATTGGATTTAATCGAAGGTCGAGTAGCTTTTGCTTTACTTCCTGCAGCTGCGTCTTTGCCCGTTGATTTGCCTGCATCTTTGCCTGTTTTATCCTTCGTTCGTCCAGCTGCATTAGCACCCGTGTTTTCTTGAGCATTGGCTGGATCGGTTGTTGCTGCATTCGATTGTGCACGTGTCACACCTTTCTGTCCTTTACGTGTGCTGTCAGTCGGCTCGGGTGTCGGTGGATCTCGATCGATCATTGGCGTAAACGGTCGTTGATTGTCTTCCATATGAACTGACCATGAATAAGGAAATGCCACTCTACCACGATTGGTGATTGTTACTCTTGAAAAAAAGAAAAAAATTCGCTTGAAAAGAAAATCAAATTCGTTTTTTTCTTCATACTCATGAACACGTGTTTGTAACATGGCGGTATCGAGATAGCGTATTTCGAAATCACTGCATTTGTATCTCGAATAATCGGTTATCGCTGAAACGTAGATATCGAGTGTACGTGTTTGATCTTCGATTCGTTGGTGGTTCGGTTCGGGATCGGCTTCGACGACTTTTCGTCGAGCTGGTCGATTCGTTCGTTGGGTTTCCCCATCGGCGCTTGCGTGTGTTGGACTATCGACCCATTTAATCGAACGCATTCGATCGTCCCAATCAGGAATTTCGTTAACCGGTCGATCGAACGTGATTTTCGTTATCGAACAGAGGATTTTCTCTCGATTTAATTGAACAGCTTTCGAAGATTTGAATGTCACTTGAATGTCTTTTGTACAACCTTGAGAAAGAGAGAAAAAAAACGATTTGACTTTTTGAAAGGAGTAAAAATCTACCAGCATGAAGATGACCAACACGAGGCGAGAATGTACATTGAGGATGTTCGGGCCATTCGAATCGAACTGAATCTTTGGCGTGATGATTTGTAATCGAAAAGAGAATCTGTCGAGATTCGTTCATATGCACTTCACCGAAATTGATCGTATTCGAAAGTGAAACTACAATTTCAAATAATTAGAAAAAAACGAAAACAAAGCTTTTTCGTCGTCGTACCTGGTGCGTCTTCATCGATAATAGTTTGTTGATTTTCAATCGCTAAATTCTCTTCATTCATAACTAATCCGTGGATATTATCGAGTGTAATTTCATCAGTATAACTCTCGCCAATTAAACGAACGATTGTATCTTCGTATTGATTGTCGACAACGACGAGACGAAGAGCTGCTTCGTAGCGTTGAATTTCTTTTGGTTTGAAGAGAACATCGAGCACGATCTTTTGACCGACTTCGAAGATAGCTGAAGCAGCCGTTGCCTTACGATTGAAATCATTGATGACGAGATTGTCAGCATGAGGATTTTCCGACGAATTTTGAAGTGAAAATACATTTTCGACATCATGTAAATAAAAATCAACCTGAAATAGTTTTGTTTTTTAACTGATTTTCTCTCGTTTTTCAAGAAAATTTACTTTTGCAGGCAGAACTCCATCGTTTAATAAAACTAATTGTTGAAGAGCTTGTCGTCCTAAGAGTAGTTTATTGAAGATCATCATTGTCTGAGCTTTCTTGTTTCGAATAGCAGGTTTAAGAATCATCACACGAGGCAGATGACCTTCGCCATGAATTTCAAATGTTAAATTCGGTATGATTCGAGAGTCTTTGGTTGGTTTCGTTTGTCCGTCGACATTGACTTCGAATATCGCCGAATACGATTGCATCGACGTTGGCGTAAACGAAACGACTGCATAATGCGAACTGTAGGGCGGAATTTGTGCACGATTGTTGTCCAATTCGAAAGCTTCGACGATCTTTTGACTTTTATTCGATGGACGAAGTGCGAGAGTGATGTCGACGGGCACTTTTTGTGAATTCATGATTTTGAAACGAGCTTTCGATGTTCGGCCAACGATTACGTTTCGGAATTGAAAACGACGTTCTTCTTCACCGTAAACGCCGCCAGTAACCGAATCAGCGAAGTTTTTAAACGACGAAAGATTTCGAACGATTCGATGTTCTTCGAATATCGACGACATATCGTTGGTATCGATTTGCGGTACGATCAATTCGCTCTTGAGTTTGTAGACGATTCCTTGAGGATATTCGCCGGGATTTTTATCCGCAATATCGATTTGAATTTCCTAAGACAAAGAAATTATCTGACGGAGAGAAACTTTCGAGCTTTACTTCTTCGAATTTTCTCGGTACATCGGATTCGGGCAGACATTCGACTGAAACACTGGCATTTCCGCCTGGCATGATCATGGCAAATGCAGGCGAGACAATAAACGGTCCGACTTGTAATCGACCTTGAGTTGGCGCATCTCTAAAAGACATCAATGATGAATAGATTCATGTTTTGGAGAAATACGTATGTTTTCTTTTTAATTGTGGAGCAAAAAATAACTCTTGAGTGATGAAAAAAAAGAAAAGTCTGTCGTGTTTTGTGTGATGAAGTTTTAGTCTATTCATTCGACTACCTTGAAGGATCATACTTTCGTACAGTTTTTGCACTCAATGCCGATTCGGCTCGATACGGTGGTGAAGATTTCTTATGTTCTCTTTTTGTTTTCGAAAGAATATCATCGACTGACTAACAAACACAAACGACTTACTTGATGTTTAATTTTTGTGGCGAAACATCACGTTGATATTTCGATATGACGTATTTGAAATCATGTTCGCCATGATTTTCGATGATAAATTTTTCTATTCGACGCGACGTACCGATTGGCATCGCGCCGAAATTAACCTCTCGTTCAGGCATAAGAACGAACTTGCTGTATGTTGCTTTAGCCGAGATTTTCAAACGAATACGAGCGACTTCCTCTTCAACAGGAGGAGCCAATGCTTGCTGAGCGGCTGCTGCTGCTGCTGCGGCGGCGGCGGCGGCGGCTTTACTTTGACCACCTTCATTTGCAGTTTTCAATGTCGCTTGAGATGCACCGATATGTGACGAGGATTGATTGACTTGAGCAAGACTATCGGTTAGTTTCAATTGTGGTGCTACGTTAATGACACTGACGATGATGATTTCAGCTTCACGTAGATGTATTTCAGCTGTTGGTTTGAAAATAATTGTTACTGATGTTGCTTGAGCATTTCGATCGCCACCAGCCGCTAAACTGCCGTGTTTAGGAACGATTTCGAAGAATTTACTTGCGTCAACTTTCGATTTCGGATCGGGAACTAACTCGAATCTAAAGATTTCTCTCTCGAAGTGTAAAATTCATTTTTCATGCACATACTTATATTTAATCTCTCGTTTGCCTTTATTTTTCAATGTACATAGTTGTTTCGCTTCTTGATTGACACGTACATTACCGAAATCAATGCCTCGGTCGTTGCCTTTTTGAAATGTCATATCCAAAACGATATCATACGGTTCGACACTGACTGGTATATTCACAGTTTTAATCGCGCCTGGCATACCTTCAGTATCGGAGATCTAAACGAAAAAAAAACGAGTTTTTCAATTCGAATTCAATGGGTTTTTTTTTGTCTTTTACTTCGAGTTTAAGTGATAATTTGTTCTTTTGTGAGGCGGGTGAACGAGGTCGACTAGCGTAGTAATTCAATTGTAATTCATAAGTACTCAATGGATCGACAATTCCTGTGTCGGTTTTTGTTGAAAATTCTTGCCCGATACCATCCTGTCCAATGCCAACTAATCGCCAACGAACAGGAATTGATTTCGTGTTTTTCAATCGAATAATTCGAGATTCTTTTCTGAAAAAAAAACAAACAAACAAGAATTTGAAATTATTTTCTTGAAAAACTTCTAAATTTACCGGTAGAGTAGAACTTGACCGAAATCGAAGGATGATGGTTCGATTTGCAAGTCCGGTGTGCAGCCATCACATGATAATTTATAAACAATCGGCTCAGGATTTTCTTTGATACAACAAACGAGTGAATCTTCGAAGTGACCTTCACGTGGTGGATTAGCCATGACTTTGAGTATCTAAGCATCGGAATTATGAAGACAAAGGAGGGAAATAAATCGTTGAGTTTTACTTTCGATTCTCCAGGTTTTAAAATCATTTCAGTTGGCTCGAGGAAAAATGCTGCTTTCGCCGGTTCGACTTCGTTCAAAAAGCAAAACAATGCTTCAACGTCCATCGATGATGTATTATCAATAGTTAAAGTCTCGAGATTCGTCGGATAGATACCAGTACGTATTCTAAATCATATTCGTTTCAAATCAAACAAAACCATCGAATCATTTACTTGTTAATATCTTTGCCAAGAACTAACGGACCGAAATCGTATTGTTCAGTTGAAAGAATGAATTTCTTATGCACGATTTCGCCGGGCTTACGTGTTTTCTGTCGATTGGGAAAAACAGTTCTACAAGAAATTCATATGGACTTTGTTTCATCGAAATAATGGCAAACCTCGGTTCTCGACTAATCGCCGGGAATGTGCAAACGCCTCGGCAGAAGACTTTATAGTTTCTCTTCGTGCCCATGATTTCAAATTGAACTGTCTGATCAAATTGTCCGACTTCACTCGAAACAAAACGCAATCGCATGCGAATCTCGCTGTTTGCCGGGATAATCCAACGGAAACGAATGATTTTCGGCATGGATTTTTCTAAGCTCGATTCGCTGGTTCCATCCTGTCCGTCGGATGAATGCAGTGTTGGCGATTGTTTGCCGTATCGACTGCCGCCTTTCGATGCGCCACGAGATGCTGGTTTACTTTCGCTACTGCCACCTGCTCCTGCGCTTGTCTTTCGTTTCGATGGCATCGAATCGCGGTCACTTCGACTACGACGACTCTTACCCGCTCCATCTTTTGCGTCGTTATCGTCACCGATATATGGCGGTTCAGGAGTTTTGTTATCTTTTGATTTGCCGTCGTCGAAAAAGAGATTTCTGAATAAAAGAAAATTCGTGAGAAAGGGAAATGATTGATTCGTTTGCATACGGATCGTTTTCGTGTGTAGCAACGAAGAAGTATTGTCCGTATTCGGCACAAGGTGGATTCATACGTGGTTCAGGAAATGGTACGACAGCGAATTCAAATGGACGTGGTACTGGTGGACCACGTGGACCTTGTCCCATGCCATCCAAAACCTTGATGAAAACAATTTCGTTTGTGTTTTTTTTTAAATTCTGAATTCGAATAGAACTATTTTACTTGATCTAGAGTTGGTAAACGATTTTTAATTGATTCTAAGAGATCTGTTGGTAATGGTTGATTTGAACTATAATCAACAGGTGTATCGATTTGTATCGTTGGAATATTTATAATTTCATCGGGACTTGTTTGACTTGGTTTTTTCGTTTCATCTTTCGGTATTTGTCCACTGTCATCCTTTAAAACAAACACAGCCAATGATTTTATTCAAAACAAAAAATTCAATCGTACGAAATTTGTTGGCGTTGCACTTGATTGTTGTGGTTGTTGTTGTTGTTGATTGGGTGTGCCTGCTGTTGGTGCCTCGTCACTTCGTTCAGTTTTTTCTTTTTCTTTTGAATCAGTTTTCTTTCCTAGAAAAACAAATTTTGTTTCGCCAGACGTGATCGATTCGTTCAGATCAAACCTTTGTCTTTTTTCTGTGCTTGTTTCCTTCCACCTGGACCTGTTCCAGTGTGATCGTCTTCAGATTGATTGGTTGGTGTTGGTGGACTTCGTGTGATGCCTTTCGTTCGATCCCAGAGGTCCAACACATTGGTAAGATCAGTTCGATAGAATTCAAATGTTTTAAATCTAAAAACCGAAATATTTTCCTTCGAAATCAAACTCAAATTCACGATTTTACTTGACTAATAATTCTCGGTCTTTTTTCTTTTCTTTTTCATCATCGATATCACTGTTGACCGACGTTTTTATCACTGGATTAACAGTATCAAGTTCGTCTTTAACTGATTTCGATTCACTTTTAACGATTTTCTTTCTACAGAAACACGAAAACAAAACAATCGAAACTTTGCTTTTTATCATCGATTTTTACTTGTCTGGATCTTCGATATTAACACCGTCAGCTTTCGTATTAGGTCGATCAGTCATTGGTGGACCTCGAGCACTGATTAACGTCGGTCGAGCACTTGTTTTTCCGCCGAGAGTCGTAGCAGTTGCTGGACCGCCTGTAGCTGCCGATGTACCTTTTTCACTGGCGCTTGTCGCTGCACCTGCTTTACCAGCCACTGGCAAATTCGAACCGGATTTCTTCGGTTTTTTCCTAGAAAGACAATTTCTTCTGCAACCGATTCAACGATTTCATTTTGCTGATTTACTGTAGCTCAGCTTCTTTCAATGCTAAACGTTCTTGTTCTAATCGAGCTTTTTCTTCTTTAATTCGTTGTTCTCGAAGTATTCGGTCTTTTTTCTTCTGCAATCGTTTCTGATCGATACGTTGCTTTTCTTCTTCGGGCAACGCTTCGTATTCATCTTCGCCCATTTCTTCGACATATTCATTTTCATTTTGTTCACGTTGTTTCTCTTCGAAACCTAAAACAAATTTCTCTCACGTTCACAATTCAATTCGATTTATTTTCTTACGTCGAATTTCATCGGCACGAGCTTGCGCTTCTTTATATTTGGCAAATGAAAAACTCGTTAGAATCGCATAGATATGCGAACGATTATTGATTGCTTTAAGGACAGCAATTGCAGTTTGAGCTGGATTAGGAAAGAATGACGTGTCAAGACTATCGAACACAACACCATGAATACAATCAGCTCTCTAGAGAAAAAAAACAAATTGGTGAACGAATAGGAAAATTTGCATTTTCTACTTGAAGTCGAGCAGCGAGAATTTCAACGAAAATATCTTCTGTTAGAACGTAAGTCATCAGTTCTTCTTGATCATCGTCGATATATTGACCATCGTCCATTTCTTTCGGTGTTTCTGAAGTTTCGCCGTTGGAATTCGACGAAGGATTTTTGTGAATTTTGAATTTCACTGATAGAGGTGATGTCAATGGTTGTGCTTCGATTGTTGGTGCTTGAGCATTTGGATCAGTAACTTCAGCACCTTTTTTCTTTTTATCTACTGGTTTTTTCGCATGTGTACCTAAATAACATAGCAAAATTAATGAATCGATTCGAATAAATTCACTCTTGCGATGGATCAAATGAAGCTGATTAAAAAAGGTACGGGCAGAGCAGAGAGAAAAAAAAACTACTATTTAAGTTATGGGATCAATTTTTTTCTTTTTACTATCGAATATTGAATCCTTTGATGGAATAGACGAACATCGACGTGCTTTCATTTTCGCTATAAATTTGCAATTGCGAAGAAAAAAAAACAAATCTCAAAGTGCAATACCTAATTGAGTAGCTGTGACTGCGTGATCAGCATCGATTTCTGCTTGTCGTTGTTCTTCTTGATGTTTTTCCAATGCATCTCGGCACATTTGATATGCTCGTTGAGCGTATTCACTTCGTTGTGAACTATCAATTGCATCGATAATCACTTGATCGAGATTGAGCAGCGCACAACTATAACGTTCGCTCAATTCACGTGAGATCATTGTCTTGCCCGAGCCCGGTGGTCCGTGAACAATGACTGCTATACCACGACGATTACGTGCTTGAACACCGTCGGATGTTAAATCAATACCGAGATGTCGAGCGAGAGCTTGTGCAACAGGTGTCATATCGTAGTTGATGATTTTCTCAGCGACACGTTTGAGAGTTGTTTCACTTTTGTCGCCGATGGATTCGGTTTGATCACCAGCAGAGTTCAATGTGGCTCGATCGAGATTAGTAGGCGGTTGTTGAGAAGCAGAGATTAAATCGCCACTGGTTAATTCAGCAGCATCGAGAGGCGTTTCTGAAATGAAATAAACACAACCTAATCGAGATTCTCTCGAAAGAAAAATATCTACCATCGGTTCGTTTTGTTAAATCACCATGTTTCTCTTCTTCAGATCGTTTAACAACATCTAAACAAAACGAGTGTCTCTCAAAAGAAAAATTCGTTTTTTTCTTAATTTTACCATCGTAGAATTTCTGTAATTCGACCGGTAGTTTTTCTCCGGCAGCTCGTGTTGGCAGAAGAATGTTATTATTCTCATCATAACCAGGTAAAAGTCGAAGGATCTTTCAAAAACAAAAACGATTTATTTTGATTACCCGAAAATTCGACTGCCCTACTTTTTCTTCTTCGAGAAATTGTTTATCAAATTCGAGATTATAGATTTCAATCGGAAATGAACACGGATTTCTCACGACAATTTCTTGTTCATCGCCTTGACTGTGCGTTAAAATCGGATTGAATATGATCGATGTCGTTGGCTCAAATGTATCGCCGTGCATTTGCCCGACAATAATCTGTGGTTCGAGACCAATACCACGGCACATTATCATCAAACGTTGACTACTTTGATTAATACGTAGTAAAACACGTGATTCATAATTAATCTACAGACGATAGTGAACTTTTATTTTAAGAAACAGACGAAGATTGAGTAATTACTTCTTCGGTTGGAGTAAATTTCACTTGAACATTGGTTTTTTGTCCAGGAAGGAGAATGCCTGACGGTGGAAGAACTTCGAATGTTCTCGTCGATGGTTTTCGACGATTATTTCCAGTGAGATTACCACGTCGAGGAAAACGACCGATTTGTTTGCCACTTGCATCCTCCTAAATAGAAAATTTCAAAAATTCCTTTGATTTCACCGACAAAATTCATACGCCTGGATACGCAGCGATCCATTCGCAACGAATTTCTTGTGGATTTTTTAATTGTATCGTTGCTATTTTACATTCACCACATTTAACAGTACCGAAATCAAGTGTATCATTGGAAACATTCAAGTCCGGCATTGTAACATTGGCCTTCAAACGTAGATGAAAAACAGGACCGGAAATAACCTATCGAAAACGAACAAAATAGTTTTTTTCATTTCGACTAGATTTTGTATTTATTTACTTCAACTGGTATTCGATATTCAATTGGACCAAGTTCGAGATTGGCACCTCGAGGATCGAATGTAACTGTGATTGTGATCGTCTCTCCTGCCGGTAGATTTTTAACATGATCACAATCGAATGAAAAACCTGTGTTTTTATACGCTAATCGATCGATTTGAAATGTAATATTATTCTTTGTTGGATTTCGTATTTGAATTGTATGTTGTCGAACAGTGCCTAAAATGACATGTTCGAAATCGAGTAGATAATCAGGTAGAATCGGCGTTGATTTATCGATGAGACTTCGTTTCGTAATTGAAGTGACAACGGACGACGTCAATGATGTTTGACTTGAACGAACCGATGCTTGTTGAGCGAGATTGGATTCGAATAGTTCCGTATTGACTTCATTTGATTTCTGAACGTAGTTTTGGATAATTCGTTTATCGAATTGTTCTTGTTGATCGTGTTCATCGGCTTGTTTTTGTACGTCATCGTAGATTTTCTCTTCAGTTGAATTCGACGGAATAAATCGAGGTAGATCGAGTTCCAATCGAGAGAACATGCCCGTGCCAATGAGATGGATTTCATCGGGTTGAAAATGAGCTATTTGAAGAAAGAGAATACGTTCGAATGTTTCGGGAATATTCGGTAAATATTTGATTGTCAAAACTGTCGATGTAAACGGCGCACAAACGCCCGATTCAGGTTCGACATCGATTCGTCCGTCGTTTTGTTGATCGTTAAAATTCAAAAAATGAAAATCCAATGGAACCGAACCGACGTTATTCAATGTGACCGTTCGTGTTGTGATTTTATCGAAATAAATATCGCCAAAATCGATCTTATGTGTATTCAAACGATAGGCCATATACGATGCTTGACCGTGAAGATAAAGTTCATAGACAGGACCGTTTTCTACTTGACATATAGCTTTGACAGCAGCTTTTATACCCGGATGACCATAGAAACGAATAGCTGTTTTTTCGATTTCTCTGCCAAAACAAACAAATGATTTCAATGATGACAATCTTTCGTTGAAATTCTCTTACCCTGGTTGAAGACTTCCGAAGAACGGTGAAATATCGAAGATTTCTTCGAGTTTCGGTGTTGTCGTTGTTTGTTCGATAGCATTCTGTTGATCACTATTGTCTTCCCATGGGCCACTTTGAATTTGTGTTTGATTTAATTCTGATGGCGAACGATTTGTTTCCGGTTGTGGTTCGAATGAAAAATTTCGTTCGTTTTCATCGAGTATATACGCCCAGAGATATTTCACGGGCAACGGACTGACATTAACCATGGACACATAACGTGTAACTTCAGTTCCATTTAAAATACAACCAAAATCGAGATCGGTATGTTCGATTAAAAGATTTGGATAGTGAACTTCGCCGTGAAGTTGAATGATATCATTGAATGCGTGTTCTTCATACGAGAAAACGAGTTGTTCATCGCATTTCCATGAAAATTCTTTCGTATTCGCACTTGGATCGAAATAGACTTGCTCGACATAGTTCATGCCGGTTTGAATACGAAGTTTTTTATTGAATGTATAACCAGGAAGTATATCGATCGATTGATCATCTTGACTGTTCAAACTTGGTTCATCGTTGGCGTCAGATTTCAATAGAAACGGATGTTTAACACGAAGTTGAGCAGTTAGATCGATAGCTGAAATATTCGAAAAGGATAATTCCGATGAAATCGGCGTTCGAAGACCATCGAGCATTGCCTGTTCGTTGTATTCGACACGAAAATAGAGATCCGTTTTAGAAAATGACATCAATGGTTCGACAAATTCGCAATGAATTTTCAATGAAAGTAGTTTATCTCGGCCAGTCGATCGGCCGATAATCGCGAGACAAGTAAAAGCTTCGTCGACAATTTTCGGTTTCGTTGCGAAACCAGTGACAGTCAAAAGTCGTGTTTCGCCCGGCGCGAATTCTAATCGTTCGGGCTCGAGTCGAAAAACTTGATCAGACTTTTTCGTTTCTTCATTGGCTTTCTTCTTTCGTTGAACACCGTACGCTGCTGTTGTGTCACCTGCAGATATGAAATGTACGGCCAATTGTCGACGACCTTTATTTGTAAAATGTAAACGTTGAATGATCGACGTGCCAACAAAACGTGAGCCCAAATTTAGAATCGGATAAATCGGTATGTCAGGAACGATCAATGCGCCTGTGCCTTGAGCAGTAATCGGTATCATTCGTGGTGAACTATGTTCAACATAGAGAATGAGATCTTCATTGAATTTCAAACGATCATTTAATTGTGCAATGACACGAATCTCCATCGATGTATGAGCTTCGACAACGCCAGTACTCGGTTGACATGAAAAACATGAATTTTTCTTTTCGAAATCACAACGAAATACAGCTGGAATAGGAGATTCATTTGAAAGTGTTAAAATCTTTGTATGTTCATCGAGAACACTGATCGTTCCGAAACGTATTTCATTTGGTTCAATGAAAAGAACAGGTCCCGTGCCTGTTACTGTGACTTGTAATTCTAATGGAGGATCTCGAGCGCCTATTCGATGAATTTCAACTTTTTCTGTTAAATCGCCAAGTTGTTGAACGGTGACTGTCAATGGTACGTCTTTGATTGTATTTGCTTCGATAACTCCTTCGGTTTGTTCGGATTGAAAATGCAAAGCATTCGTTCGTGGATAGAAGAATTGATATTTCATTGGTAGAGTTGTCGAATTTTGTAGACGAACAAAACGTTCATTTGGATTATTTAAAAATGTTCGACCGAGATCTAGCAGATCATTGTGAAGTGTGATACGTGGAACTGTACTCCTACGAAAAAGATTATCGAAATAATTTTCAATTCTTTTGCTTTTGTTCTTTTACTTGGCTGTAATTGGTAATGAGAAAACATTTTTGCCGACATTTTCGACATCAACATGTAGGAAAGTGTCGTATTTTTTAATCGATTTCGGAGTGAAATCTACGTAGATCTTTGTATCACTTTGCGGTGGAATGATGCCATGTGATGGTCGAATACGAAATTCTTGATCAGCAGTCTCTTCATCATCGTCACCATCGTCATCTTCATCGAATGAAATCATATTTACTTGTTTACGTTTGTCCTGATCGATATGCAATCGAAATGGCATCGAAATCAACGATGTATTGTACAAATGACACGGCAATGTCGTTTGAAAACCATAGGAAACTAAGCCGAATTTTAATTGAACTTGATCGAAATAAAATGTCGGACCAATAACTTGTCCAGATACGATTATCGGCAGAGGATTTGGATTGCCTTCAATTTCGACATTGAAAACTTCCTGAAATTGTCCTAATTGATCACTATGAAATGTGATTTGAATAGCTTGATAGTTTTCAATTGATATCGCGCCTGACGACGGTTCAAATTGAAAACATGAACTGAAATGTGTTTGATTCGAACGTATGTGATAACGTGCTTCGATAAAACCTTTATTAGCGAGAACAACTTCGTATAAATGTGTCGAACCAATATAAACACAGCCGATATCTAATGTTTGAAATGATGATTCTAATTTTGCACCTTCACCTTCGCCTGTTAATGTCAACGGAAGACGTTGTTCACGGCCGACAACATCGAGCCAAGCTGTTTGCTCGTATTTTTGTGCTTGATTTGGTTTGAATAAGACTTGTACATCTAAACTGCCGCCTGGCCATATATCGCCTTCGAGTGGATCAATACGAAAATTTGCATTTGTGAATAAATACGACTCGCTCGTCAATTGTCGACGATGATTGATGAATGTTCGTTGAATTAAAACACCGAAATCGAATGGACCTGCTGACGGTTGTTCATTTGCATTGACTGCAAAAGAAAAAAATAACACAACATAGTTAAACATTGTTTGTTTGTTTTTATTTACTGTTTAATCTTTGTAGAGCATTGATTTCTTCTTCAGAAAGAGCGTGTAGTTGTCTGAGTTTTTGTTGTTCTTCTTCTCGTTCGTTTGAATATTGTTTCCATTGAAAACGAACTAATTGATCACTTCGATTCGATATTGTTACTGTTCGTTGATTAATCATTTCTAAATATGTGTTTTCGAAATGAACAGATTTCTTCTCGAGCCGAACGTTAATATCCTGAGCAACACCATAAACGTTAACATAAATTTTTTCTCCTGAAATTCTCAAATTTATTTCGAATCATAAGTTTATAACGCAAACCTGTATCATAATTAATCACGAGTTCGTCTTTACTTTCGCCGTTAAGTGTCGGTTGAAAATCGATAGTTACTTGCATACTTTCACCAACGGCTAAAAGACCATTTTCCGGCACGACAACAAACGGTCTGCAAACGAAAACAAAAGATAAAAAAAATACTTTTCAAAACAAAAAACTCTCCATCATACTTATTGATTTGTAAGACAAAACGAGCTTCGCGATTGCCAACATTTCGAACAAATAGAACTTTGCTCGTATTCATACTTTTGACAGCCGTCATAGGAAAGACAATTTCATCAGGAAAATCAAGTATAGCTCGAGCACCAATGGCACGTATTGGTATTAGATATTTTTCACGTTCAGTTGCAACTAAAAGTTCGTGAGCATAATCCTAAAAGGAAAACAAAAAGATGAATTGAAACATCGAAATCGATCTTCTACTCGTTGTTCTTCCGGTTTGAATTGAATTCGAAAGACAAGTGCAACACCAGGTGCTACCTTTTGATAGGCATTCGGCGGAGTTATGACTGTGAAATAAGGCGTGTCAACTTGAGTCACTTTGACAGCACGTGCAACCTGAAAATTATCGAAACGATGATGTCGATCGTTAAAAGAAAGAAAACAATCAAACGAACTTTATCATTATTTCGAAGTAATAAAGGTATTTCATATGTATTAAATGGTTCGAACTTTTGAAATGTTATATCAGATGGATATGGTTGAAAGAGAGGTTCATCAATATCAACTTTTGATATCTAATTTTAGGAAAAAAAATCAAATTAATGAATAGAAATCAAATGAATGACTATTACAGTTTGTAGAGACGTTTCCGACATATCCGAAAGTGCGATTATCTTTGGTAGATACATTTCTCTTGTGTTTAGCAGTTTCTGTTGTGTATCGAGTGACATTTCTTTTAAAAATGACGACGGTGTAAACTGAAAAGAAAAGAGATACCGAGAATATCAATCGAATTGAATATATCTTTTACTTTTGGTTCAATTTTGGGACCGCGATTTAACGTCGGATTTCTTGGCGCTGTGACTTTCGTTTCATGATGTCCGGCTGCCATTGTCGTGACACCACCGGTATCAAGATTTGTTTTCTGATCGAATAACATCAAAACGAGAATTTCTTCGAATGAATATCGAAAGCAAACAATTCAACCATTGATTATGTTTTCTACAATCGTAACGATGACGATCGTTTCTATGTTGTTCATCGTGAGAATGAGATAGATGTCGTTAAAAATATTTATTTGAAAGGCAAAGTAAAATAAAATTGGCACAAGGAGAAAGAAGAAAAAAGAAGAAAAAAGGTGTAAAAGAAGAAAAAAAAAGCTCAAACCGAACCAGTCGGTTTACTATCGACAAGTTTAGGCAAATCGACAACAGGCGTTGGCGAACGTCGAGCTATCGAACTTGGCACACCGGCGTAACTCTCCCGTCGCATTCGAACAATGCCTGGCGTTGTTGCACCGGTAAATGCTGCCGATGGAAGTTCTTTTTTAACAGGTGCGGCCGTTTGATTGGCATTCGAGACTTGTCGAATACGTTCGGCTATACTCGGACCGCCGAGCGGACTGCCCGTTCGAGGCGGTGGCATTCGTTCGTTGACTTGATCGAGAATCTTCACTTTGCTAAAACGTTCTTTCGGTGACGATGGTTTTTCACGAAGAATCGACGCAGCTGCGCCAACTGCTTCGGCTCCTTCAGCTATATCTTTGTCTAATTCAGTTAAACTACTCGATGGTGTTAAACCACGAAGAGTAACAACATTTTCACTTAATTCTCTCAATGTTTGATAGGTCTTCGCAACTTTGCCGACAGCTCGTATTTTCGAACGTATTTCTTCTTTTCGTTGTTCTTTTTGATTACGTTCAATTAATGAATCGATATGTTCATCATATTCAGCTAATTCTTCGTCTGTACAAATGTTTAAAATTTTCAAAAGTACATCACTAATTTTCTCGCCAACGAACGGCAATGACCAACTGAAAACATTCATAAAATTCGGCAGCCAATACGGATGTGGCGAACAATTGAATTGTCGAATATTAACAACGTTATTTTCATATTTCATAATAGCCGCTTTATTTTGATAGACATCACAGTAGTTCGGTGCCGAAAAAAGCGTAATTAACGAAGGAAAACCTGTGTCCGGCGATTTTTTATACATTCGATAGCCAATATCTTGAGCTTCGTGCGCACGTATAACTGAAAGTATCTGATTACGAATTAAAAACTCGTTGACAGCAGCATACGTATAAAAATACGAGCAACCACGTGTTCCATTAGGAAGATATAACGATGCCGACGATGATGTATTCGCTGATGTACTTGGTTTTACTGGCATACTCATACGGCGTGTTGCAACTAATGTCAACGAGCATTTCTCATTGCCGTAATCTTCGGCCGGGTCCGACCATAATAGATCGCACATTGGCCCGTGAGCCGGCGGTTCTTGAAATCGATCCAACTAGAAAATTTCGAATAAATTCAAAAGAAGTTTTGTTTTTCTTTTCTACTTGTTTGATATCATCGAGAGTGTGAATTTCAGGTGAAAGACCGCCGTGTACACAAAGAAATTGATTGTTCATCAAAGCTGCTAATGGCAAACAATCGAATGCGTCCATGCAAGCATCATAAATCTTGTCCGTATATTTAATTTGACATTCTTGTTTGAAGCTAAAATGCGAAAGAAGATTTTGTTCGGTTTTGTTTTATTGCTTTGCCCTACGTGAAATAATCGGTCAAATGTCGGCATTCATGATTCCCTCGAAGAAGAAAAAATGTCGTCGGATAATGGATTTTTAACGACCATAAATACAAAACACTGAAAATGCAATTGATTAGATTGATTAGATTGGCAAAACAAGATATCAAACCATTCAATTCCGAAGTATCCTCGATCGACATAATCACCGAGAAATAAATATCGTGTATTCTCTGGCGAACCGCCAACTTCAAATAATCTATTTCAACAACAAGAAAATATGTCGTCGTTCGTGTTGATTTTATTTATTTACTTGACTAAATCATATAATTGTCCGTGAATGTCACCACAAATTGTTAAAGGTGAATCAAGTAATAATAGGGTGGGCTCTTTACGAAGAATCTCAGCGCCTAGAATAGAAATTCCGAATCAACAACACAGCTGGTAATAATCGAGCGGTTTTGTTTTTTGTTTACCCGTTTCGATAATTCGAAGTGCTGCCTCTTCGGTTAGACAACCTTCGAGAATAATATGTTCTTTGAGTTTATCAAGATTTGGTTTTGAATTTTTCAATCTCGGATTGGAAAATAAATCTTCGACAGTCAATCGTTTCGGAGGTGGTGCCGGAACTGTTGTACAATTTCTCTCAGTTGTACTCAGTTTCGATGAGGATGATAATTTGTCCGTACTTGTCATTAGAGAAATTTGTTTGACATAATTCTAGACGAAAATACACAATGCAACATCATTTATGCTGGTTAATTCTCACCTGAATTACAATACAAGAGACTTTTCTAGAAAGACAATTCCGATTGTTTATCTAAGAAACAATGTTAGTACAATATCCAGCATATGAGAATAGAACTCGATATAGCCTTTCTGTTCGATAGTACGGATATATATATATATATATGGAAAGCTAAAAAAGAAGAAGAAAAAGAAAAAGAAGCAAAAAAAACGACGACGAGATGTTGTCTACATGGTTATCTAAAACTAAACAACTCGCTGAAATATGTCTTTTTTCGGTACGATGAGAAAACAGAACATTGTATTTCTCTTTGACTCTATCGACATCGCGATGTAGTAAAAAAAACGACGTTTTTCTTTCATACAAATCGGATTGTTTGTCATCGTAGGCGATGAAAGATATAATGATTCATTAGTTGTCATTAATAACTGAGCAACAATCGAAAAATTCATCATCGCTATTATTGTTATTGTTTTTCCGGTGAAAGAAAAATCACCTTTTCCTCAAAACAATTAATTTATTCAAGGACGTGAAATAATTAGTTTGGTAATGTTTTTGTTTACCATTCAATTCAAATGAATGCACTGATTTTTCTTTGTCGTCTTCTCATACAAGGACATATCAAGACATTTTATCAGAAAAACACATTCATGTTAGAAAATGGTATTTTGCAACTTGCGGTTATTATTGTAATTAAATAGGGAATATATAGAAATGTTGAAAGAACATCTCGTTCGTCTGGTGGTAAACGAACGGATAATTTCGTCTGTTTACGATCGATACTCGAGCACATAAATATCCCATTAAAGCTAATGCTTCGATTCACTTGTCTTGTTTTTTTATTAACAACACACTTGACATACGACGAATGATGCCGTTCGAAGAGGATTAATAGAATTTTCGATTTTATTTTATATAGAGAAAAAAAGCATACAGTAAATGGAATTTTTATTTTCTATCTCGATTGAATATCTGTTCAACAATGCCTTTATCATTATCATCATCTCCTCCACCAGCATTATCAGAACTTTCACTACTTGACCAATCATCACCGTCATCATCGAACTCCTCGCTACTTTCCTCCTCCTCTTCTTCTTCGTCTTCGGAACTTTCTTCTTCATATTTGCGAGGATATGATTTCGTCTCGTTATCGTCTTCATTCTCCTCTCCGTCATCATCAGCGTTTTTCGATGATTTCGATGCTATCGGTTTGACAATATTCGCTGGAAAACGAGTACCAAGCATTTGCCGATGATATCTGACTTTCTTTTGTTGTGGAATAACCGAAAACATTGGTGTTGACGCATAATTCGAATCAGTTTGAAGACGTGTCATATCACAAAGAAATGAATATCGTTGAAAGGCGACATCAGATGGAAGTTGACATGGTTGTTGTCGTTGTTGACGAGGTGGTGGCAAAGGCGGAGGCTTAGAATATCTTGGTTTTATTTGATCTAAATCGTACAGTTCGAGTTGCTCCATGGATTTACGACGCATTCGATAATTCATAGTTGATTTGATTTTACACAGCCAATTTTAGGTTTTTTTTTCTCTTTTCTGATAAATATCTCTACTCCTTGAATCGATGAATTAATTGCACGTGAAATACGTAAAGAGTAAAGAGAACGGCAAGGCAACCAAGCCAAGGAATATTTCAAATAACGTCCTTGTCGAAACGAACGAAAAAAAAACACATTTGTTCTCAGCATTTTCATTATCAGATCAACAACAAAAAAAATGAGAAAAGAAACGTGTTCGATTAGTAAAAAAAAACATCAAAGTTTTTCATAATATTTATGTATTAATTACGTGAGTTTCATATGATAGCAAACAGGTCCATCTATATTCAGCTTCAAATGGATATTGCTTTTATCCAATAGAAATCCTGTTCGATTAGTTTTGTGTGTGTAAAGTTCATTTATCTATATAATGCCTTATGTAAAACTATCGTCAACGAATCAAAATCTCAATTTATATTATGAACTACATGGAACCGGAGATGAGAAGATTTTATTTATCATGGGTTTATTAACCGATGGTGTAGCTTGGTTTCGTCAAGTAAAATTTCGTTTACAAATGATTATTTTCGTTCGAAACTTTTCGTTTTAGACGCAATTCTTTGCTAAATTATCTGATTATCAAGTAAATACAACAAACAGAAAACTTTTTTTCTTAACGATCTTTTCTTTTTCTTAATTAGTGCGTGAGTTTCGATAATCGTGGCATTGGTCGTTCATCATCACCGCTGACTCTTCATTATTCAACGAGTCAAATGGCAAAAGATGCGCTTGCATTACTCGATCATTTGCAATGGTCTCAATGTCATATTGTTGGCATATCCATGGGTGGAATGATCGGCATTGAATTAGCTTTGATTGCACCAGAAAAAGTACGTTCATTGACATTATTAGCTACGCATGCCGGCGGTCTCGTTGGTCAAGCGCCGCTCATTGGAGTTCGACATATGATTGGAGCGCTTTTCTCACGAGATGAACATTCGATCGTTGAAAATGCTCTTGCAATGTTGTACAGTACGAAAACATTAACAAATGCTGAAAAACGAAAAGTAAAATCTCGAAATTCGAGAGACGTTTTCTTGATATTCTTTGTTTGTTGGTCGTCAGTCGTTTTATGATTATCATATTGAAAAATTTCGTAATCGTATTTCACCGACGATTATTGGTCTTATCGGACAGTTGACTTGCGTTTTTCGACATTATGTTAGCTATGCTGATCTTTTGAAAATTCGCTATTCACCATTTCAATGTTTAATCATGGTCGGCACAGAAGATCGTCTCGTACGAGAAAAAAACTCCTACATCATCCGACGGGTTTGTTTAGCAACTCGATCGATCGAAAATCTTGATCATGTTTTTCTTTCGATAGGCTCTCGGCTGTCAATTAGTTCGATTAGACGATGCTGGACATGGAATACAAGCCGAATGTGCTGACGAAATCAATCAAGAATTATTAAGTAAAAAGAGCAAAGTCTATCGTTTTGAATGAATCAATCACTTTAGAATTCTACGAGTCAATACGTAAACATCAATTAAAAAAACGTGAAATTCCAAACGAATATCCAACTGAAATCCAAGCTGTCGAACGATGTTGTCAACATCGTACGCATTGTTTCGTTTATGATATCCTTGGATTCATTCAAGTAGAACAAATACGATTGAGTTTCTTATTTTCGATTGTTTCTTATTGAAGGGTCTATTACTCGGTTTGATTGTCTACAGTTTCTTTTCATTGACACATTTGTTTAATGTTCACTTAACCTGTCAAAGTATTTTACTTTTCGGTTGTTTGAAGTAGTATATCAAATGAATACTCGTTGTTTTCTATTTTCATTTGTTTGACATTTAGTGGTATTCGTCGAAGTTTAAAATGTATTGTAAACGCATTTCGTGCTCGACGATTCATTCGACAACATCGTTTACAACTCGATCGAGCTTCTCATCACGGCGGCATCGGTATTCATTTGTCCGATGAAAACAAAAATGGTATTCCACATGATTGTGGTTTTGAATTTCCTATTCTACCATTGATATTCTTCGCTAATCTCATCAGTCTCATCTATTGGATACGATTAATCGAACAAACAAATTTCAATAAATAATCTCATCTATATATGTTTATTTCTCTCTTTCAGATAATTCGAAATAAATAATCATTCGAGGCTTATTAATAATAATAATATTTTTCTTCTTCTTCTCCTGCATGCGTATGTTTGTTTGAAGAGTCCTCCTATCTATAGAACATGATTGTTTGATTTGTAAATGCAAGAAGAGAGAAAAAAAATGAATACTGTCAAGAGAATTGCTATGATACACGTCGTACACGTTTGGGCTCGATCGTCACAGGTGAGAGTAAGAGAATGCGCCGAATCGAAGGTAGAGAGAAGAAAAAATGACTAAAAGAAAGAGAGAAGGAGAGAGAGAGAAAATGTATATTTATATATGAAAGAAAGGCAAACACTTTTTTCTTCCTCTTCTTCTGTTGCATCTTTCTCTTTGCGCTTCTTCGTCTTCTATTTGTCGCTAACATAACGGGTAAGGATGTCTCAAAGCGCCGAGTTTGCACGTGTAAAATTTAAACTAACTTAAGATAAAAAACAAAACACCAAAACATATTTTTGATTTTCGACGTGTCATTTTCTTTTCTCTTCTCCTTAAATACAGACAAACAAATGAATGAATGTCTCTATTGACATTCAATTTAATTTGTTTACTAATCTCAATAATTGAAAGGGTAGATTTATATACATATATATATAGTCTACTACATTATAGTCAGTTTTGAAGAAAAAAGAGTCATAGTATAACTAAACCTACGTCGAAAGGGAAGTTTTTCTTTCCTCCTCCTCCATCACTCGATGAATCAACTGTATTGTCGTTGTTCATGATATTTTTCTTTTCTGTTTTATATTTGTCATAGAGAGAAAGAGGTAAGTCCAAACGAAACATACAGAATGACGCAAGATGCAAACATGACAAACGATGAAATTGAACTTTTGAAACGTTTGGAAGAGGAGAATAGGTAATCGATATTCAACAACAACAACAAAAAGCTAAATATCAATTTCGATTTTGTTGTTGTTGTATTTAGACGAATTGAATATGATCTTCGATCGCCCGTGAATGGCACTTCAAATCCATTAATCAACGCACGTTCGCCTGAATTACGTCATAAGCAAATTCGACAAGACTCGATTTCGAGTGATTTAAGTAATTTAACAACGGATAGCGAAGGCAATCTTGAAAATGATTGGGCACTTTGGAATAATATTATCAACAATTGGAATGTTTTCATGAGGAAAAAACCACAATGGATTCGAGTACGTAGGATAGATAAATAGATAAACGTTTTTTTTTGTTATTCTAAAATAAATAAACAATTTAGGACACAATTCGTACGGGTGTACCCGTTCATTTCCGTCCGTTATTATGGCAATGTTTAGCTAAAGTTGATACATCAAATGCCAAACAAAAATACGCCGAATTTATGAAAATGACATCGCCATGCGAGAAAGTCATACGACGGGATATAACAAGAACATATCCTGAACACGATTTTTTCAAAGAAAAAGATGGTATTGGTCAAGAACGATTATTCAATGTGATTAAAGTAAAACAAAAAACGGTCGATAAATCGAAAAGAAAACGAAACGAACTTTTTAAATTAGGCATATTCTTTATTCGATCGTGAAGTTGGGTATTGTCAAGGAACCGGTTTTATCGTTGGACTTCTTCTCATGCATGTCAGTCAATCTGTCAAAAACAAACACTAAATTCATATTTCTAATTTCTCTTCAGATGCCAGAAGAAGAAGCGTTTGCTGTACTTGTATCTCTTATGCAAGATTTTACTATGCGTGATATGTATAAACCAGATATGTTTTACTTAGGTCTTTGTATATATCAACTTGAATGTATGGTTCAAGTATGTCAATCGTTTGTTTACATGACAAGATTTGATTCGTTATTTGTTTTCGAAAAAGGAATTTCTGCCTGATCTTTATCGACATTTTCAACTTGAACATTTTCATACATCAATGTATGCGTCTAGTTGGTTTTTAACTTTATTCACAAATCAATTTCCACTAAATGTTGCCTGTCGAATAATGGATTTGTTTTTAAGCGAAGTAGAACAAGAAGAATTTCTCTCGAATAAGATCGGTCGTTTCTGCTGTTTTTTTTTCCTACATAGGGCATCGAAATAATCTTTCGATTAGGCATCGCTCTACTCGATATACATCAAGATGAATTAATGCTTTTATCCATGGAAGATATGCTCAAGGTAATCATCATCTGTCAGCTGCCGAGAAACTCCATTCATCATCGAGTATAATGTCATTTTGATTTAGTATTTTCAAAAAGACGTACCACTAAAATACGAAAACGATTATGATTCGTTATTCCAACGCGTGTTTGCCGTGCAATACAATAGCAAGAAGATGAAAAAGTGGGTTTGTTGTTTAGAAAAACTAAATAGAAATCTATTTTGATATTTGTGCGAGTTTAGATTGGAAAAGGAATATACAGTTATTCGGAAAGAAGAACAAGAAGAACAAATCGAAATACGTGTAAGATAAAAAAACAAGAAAGAAAGAAAATTGAATTGAAATTTTGTGTTTTGTTCGAATAGAGATTGAGAAATGAGAATCGTTTGTTAAAACAACGAGTTGAAAATCTTGAAAAAGAAAGTGAAACATTAGCAAATCGTTTAATCGAAGGTCAAATCTCGAATGCTCAATATGCCGAAGAATCTTATCAATTGAAACGTGAAAATTGCGCATTAAAAAAACAAATCAATCCCGAAGAATTAGAAAACCTTCAGCAGACAATCATTCAATTAGCCAATGTAATTATTTCTCATTGAATTTTCAAATTTGAATATTCATCGTTTTGTTTTTCAATCAAAGGAAAATCAATCACTGAAAGTCGCTCCTCAAAATCAAATCGCTAGTCTACAAGAAGAATTAACTGTCTATAAGATGCGTCATGCCGAAGCTGAAATGAGCATCAATGATCTTCGTCAACGTCTGTCCGAGTTGAATCGTCAATGGCAAGAACACGATCGAATTTGTCAGCAGAGTTCATCGTTTAATGATAATACATACGAAATACTTGCACATGAATTATTAACAATTAAAATGCGTGAAGCACAAACGGATTGCGAAAATAAATTGTTTTCACAGAAAATCATGGATTTAGAAACACAGAAACAAGTATCATTCAATCAATTGAAACGGCAAGATGATGAACTGCAGAAATTAAAAAATGAATTAGAAGAATTTCGAACGAGAGAAAACGATTTGAAAGGACAAGTGAATGAAATGAAAAATAGTCTGCATGATGAACAAATTAAAGTCAAAGAAGATTCGATGATGTTACGCATTCGAGAAGCGGAAAACATGCAAACGATCGGTGATCTACGCCAAAAAATAGCTGAATTAGAAGTTCGAAATCAAGAATTAATAACTCGTGGTCAAATACTCGACGACAAAGATCTTGAAGACAAAGTTTTCGAGCTTCAAGATGAAGTACGTATTCTTTTCTCTCGTTCTCTTATTCGTCATTCTCACTCGAAAATTTCATTTATAGAAAAACTCTTTTTTCTTTTCATCCAACAAGTATATTCTTTCTTTCGTGTGAATTTTTCTTCATCCTAAGATTGAAATTGCTTAGTTGATTGCTGCTCTACGATTGTATTTTCTTTTTTTTTCTGCCTATGTCCAGATAAGACATGCACGTCTTACACGTAGCAATTCACTACCATTGAGACGATTGAGTTCGTTACGTGCAATTGTCTCATGGTCGACTAATGATACAATCGATGAAGATCTGTATTCATCTAGTGAGGATATATCGCTCGGAATGAACTGCTTGAAATCTAACTTTAAAAAGAAAAAAACAATAAACGAATGTCAAGTTTAGAGATCAAGAATATTTTTTGCTTTTAGGTGATGCGGCTTCGTCTTTTACAGACACTTTTTCGTAAACAATCGTTATCCACTGAATCGAATCTTTTGGAAACCGATGAGATCAATCTCGTCTAAGTTCATCACCAAATAATTGTTCATGGTGCTTGATTTTTATTTATTTTATTTTGTTTTGTGTGTATATAAGATCATTTTTATCATTGCAATATTGCCGGTTTTTTTTCTGAGAATAAAAAACGTCTTCACGAAACTATGGTTCGAAGGTATTTCCTTAATTTCAATGCAAAACTTAGTACGTGATGTTTGAGATGTTTCATCCATGTATGCAGTCTCCACATGGAATTAGACTAATGAGGTCGATGTTCAGATGTTAAGAAAACACACCTCAAATTCATTCTCTTGAAATCAAAAGCCTAAATGGCAGCCAATACTCAAGATGTTTTAAACACTATTGTCATTTATTTGAATATTATTGTCGGTATTCTTATTTTTATCATTGGTTTGATTGGTAATTGTTTGAATATCTATGTTTTCACTCGACCAATCTATCGAACTCGTCCGACAAATATATATTTACTTGCGTTTTCAATAACGAGTCTAATTCAACTTATTCATACACTTTTACCTCGAATAATAAGTGATGGTTTTCAAATTACATTCATTCACAATAATACTACATATTGTCAAGCTCGAAATCTAATTTCAGCTTCAGTAACATTAACAGCTATAACATGTTTATGTTTAGCTTCGATCAATCAATTAATTTCAACATCACGACATGCTCGAATACGAGCTCGATGGACTTCGAAAACGGTTGCTTTCTGTGCCATTGGCATCACGATTATCGTTTGGGTATTAACCTATCTGCCGAGTACTCTCTATGTTCGAGCAGTGAATAACAATTGTGTTTCAACAAATCGAACAGCCAGTGCTTCTACTTCATATGGTTTAATTCCTTTATTCTACACGATTTGCCCATTAATAGTCATGATCTATTCCAATCATGGAATTATTCATAATCTACGTGAAACACCGGTTACAGTTTTAACTATGACTAATAAACGTCTCATTCGGCAAGTTCAACGAATGTTATTCGTACAGAGTTTGATTCTTATTCTATCCGGTGTTCCATTTACTGTTCTCACAGTTTACAGTACGGCAACTGCAACAGTAGCTAAAAATTCTCTTCGTATGTCAATTGAAAATCTTCTCACTCATATCTCTCGTCTGTTCTTTTATCTTAATTATATTTCATCATTTTACATCTACGTATTTATGTCAAGTGATTTTCGTTCGAGACTCTTCAATCGACAAAATCAAATCGGAACAAATTAATGAGCACATTTTTCTTCAGAGATTTGCGTGTATTCAACCGAATTCATTTTGCTTTTGCTTTGCCAAATAAATAAATATATTTATTTTATTTTCGTAACAACATTCAATTGCTAGATTTTCTTCGGTTTTTGATTATAATCAGCTGCATGAAACGACAGATTTTCCCAATAGATTCGTTTTGCTCGCGTTGGTTGATCACTAAATCGACTCATTGGCGTCTTATCTAAGCGAAAAAGAGAAAGAAACGCTCTGATGCAAACGTAAAATCACAGCCAGTCTTACAAAGATAGTGTGTGGCTGCTGATCGTTGGATTAATAAATTCTTGTTGTCAATTTGAATAGGTTCGGCAGTGATGATCGAAATGATCAATGTAATTAGACAGAAATATGCGAACATATTTTGTTTTTACGAGTCGTGAGAACTGCAGGTAGGATGTATGTGTCGAAAATGAATTTTATCGAGCAGAAATCTTTCTTTTTCTCATGCAGAAAAATCGAGTTGATGGCTAGTGACCTCTGGTAATTCGCAAAGAAAATCAACAATTTTCCTGATGATTACATTTGAATTAATTTTCTCGTGCATTTTTTTTTTGATTTTTATCGGAAAAAATCTTATTTTCTTATTGGTAGACGGATTTTGTCAACAAATATCGGTTGACCGATTGAACACTATCTACCTACGCACGTGCGTTCGTTCATTTGACAAAGGAAATGGGTCAACAAAAGAAACGAGACAAAGTCAAAGTTGTTCTATTAGATGATACCGAAGAATATCTCGATCTCAACGTAAGACAAACGAAAATGATAAGTTTTGAAATCGAATTTGGTCGCTTTTTTCTAGAAAGATGACACTGGAAAAATCTTGTACAATCGAATTTGTGATTTCTTGCATTTAGAAGAGAAAGATTATTTCGGTTTGCTATTCATCAATCATGATAATAACAAAGTTCGTTGTTGAGACAAATGCTCGATCATATTCATAAGTTGTATTTTCATAGTGTTGGTTAGACAATGACAAACGTGTTCGACATCAATTGAAAGGTAAATCAAAATTGACAACTCAACAAAAAAAACAGCCCGTTCGTCTAGATGTCGAACCAATTGTCTATTTTCGTGTGAAATTCTATCCACCTGAACCAGCTCTACTTCAAGAAGACCTCACTCGGTAGATGTTCGCTATCAAACTAAAATTCTATTTCTTCCTTTAAGATATCAATTATGTCTTCAATTACGCAAAGATATACTCTCGGGCAAGTCAGTTGACAAATGATGTTTGTTGGAATGAAATAGCAGATCTTTTTTTCTTGTTCTTCTTGCAAAGATTACCATGTTCATTTATAACTTATGCTCTACTGGGTTCATACACAGCTCAAGCTGAATTAGGCGATTATTGCGAAACAGAACATGGACTCACTGTTGATTATCTTCGAGAACTACAGTTTGCGCCTGAACAAGACGATGAATTATTAAAACGTATCCATGAACAACATAAACGACATAAGTATATGTCGATGAGAGAGATTTATCTTTTGTTTTGTTTATTTGATTTTTGTTTTTCAAAGAGGACAAACACCAAGTGTTGCCGATTTAAATTTTCTCGAGAATGCGAAGAAATTATCAATGTATGGAGTTGATATTCATCCCGCACTTGTAAAATTCATTGTGTTTCTTTGTAATAATCATCTTGTTTTGCAGGATTGTGAAAATGTCGAAATCAATATCGGCGTTTCATCGAGCGGAATATTAATCTATCGAGATAAACTTCGTATCAATCGTTTTGCCTGGCCGAAGATTTTGAAAATTTCTTATAAGAAAAAATATTTCTACATCAAGCTTCGACCGAGCGATGTAAGACTTCTCCTTCATTTCATTCTCTCAGCACATTTCGATTCTAGTTCGATCGATACGAAAATACAATTGGCTTTAAATTAGCATCGTATCGAGCTGCTAAATCTTTGTGGAAAATCGCTGTTGAACATCACGCTTTCTTTCGGTAGAATTTGCAAATTGTTTTTTTCTTTTGTTTCGATTTCTCTTAATTATTGTTCATTAGCCTTCGTCAACCGGAAGAGATTCGTAAACGACCGATGTTGCCTCGTTTTAACTCGACATTTCGTTATACAGGCAATTACACATATCATCAAACAAGACAATTGCTACTCGATCGACCGAATCCGGATTTCGAACGAACGATCAGCAAACGTTTGACAAAGACTTTCGGCAATGAACATATTCACGTGACCATACCCGAAAGTCATTTAGAATCATCCGATGATGTAAAAACTACAATAGATTCGATTGAAATCTGATATTTTTCTCTTGTTTTAGGCACTGCTATCAGCTATTCGAGTTGCAACTGATCTCGATCCGAATAAACAAACAATCTTATCCGAAAATTAAAGCCTTTCTCTTCTTGTAGTAGTTGTTTCTTTTTGCAATAATAAAATGCAATCGAATTAAAACATCTGATCTCAATTTTCGAGCATATGAAAATAGTTTCCTATCCAGAATTGAAATCAGCCGAGAAAACCTATATCAACTGACGAAAAACCGACATATTCACTATCAGTTTCTTTTTTTGCTTCTTCGAAAAAAAAAATGCAACGTTTCATCATCGTTTTCTGCATTTGCTTGGCAACATCGATCTATGGTAACAAACAAAAAAAAAGACTATTTTCGATTTTCTCAATGTTGTGTTTTGTCTCGTCTTTTCAAGCTTTGACCGACGACGAACGAGCTAAATTTCGTGCCGAAGTTCTAGATCGACATAATGCCGTTCGAAAACAATACTGTGCAAAAACATTAGAACGTAATACGACATTAGAACAGCAGGCACAAAAATACTGTGACGACATGGCTAAATCAGGAAATTTTGCGCACAGTAATCGAACCGATGCAGGAGAAAACAGCTATCAGCACACGCCATTCGATTATACAAAGAATAACGGTAGGTCTTGGCTTGTTGCGTTCAATTTTGATCGATTTTGTTTAGGAGCCACGCCAGTTGATTATTGGGCAGCTGAAGGAGCAAATTATACGTCGACTAAACCAGTTCCAACTGAATTACATTTCACTCAAATCGTTTGGAAAGCAACAACATCGCTCGGTGTTGGTCTCTGTGTCATTCCGAATAATGGTCTCATGGTTGTCGCTAACTACTATCCACGAGGTAACTATGAAGGTCAATTTGCTGCCAACGTTGGCTGCAGTAATCAATAAGAAAATTATTAAAAAAAAGATTTCGCCGTTTTCTGTATCGTTTGTTTCTTTTTTTGATTTATTTGGGAATGAATGAATAAATAAAATCAAATATCTATTCGAATATAATCGAAAGAAATTTCGTTGCTAGGACGATTTATTTTTTATTTAGTTTTTTTCTCATGGCGAATTCGAATTATATTCAAAATAAACATGAAGACGTCAGAGATTTGATTACGTCAGAAACATGTTCAGATTTAGACCCCGAACAAGTCATCATGTGCGCTGAATTGCAAATTATTTACAATAAACTTACGAATTCAACGCCCATTTCGAGCACAGGTTTATTTCAAAGCAATTGTAAAGCAGTTGATGATGCTATGGAAGAGCTCAAGACAAAATTTGATCATCTTTCGACTGTTGAACTAACCAAAAAATACGAAGATATATATGTGAATTTGTTCTCTTCATCAACATGAAATCTTTCAGCCGGTTAAATGACTATTGCTCGGAGCGATATGATTTTTTGACGTTAAACCTTTGATTCTTTCGAAGATAATAAGAATAATCATCCGAACAGAACGGCGGATGTCATATTTTCTTAATGAAATTATCGCTCACAGACATCATGATCATGATGAGATCTTTCACCTTTTGTCGTTACTTACACAAACTTTGTTTTCTTTTCGGTCGAGTATTGAACGAGTCAAGTAGAAAGAAATCTAGGCACTGCTAGCAGCAAAGTCTTATTAAATTGAAGTAGTTCAATTGTATATTTTGTTGATGTAACCCATTTAGATACTCATAAAAATACTGATCATGATATCCAATGATTGCCTCAAGGAAAATTAATGAAACGCGTTCGTTTTAATTATTTCGATAAATGTTAATAATGTTGAAAGAGAAGAAATCTTTTTCATTTTTTTTTTGCTTTCTTCATCTCTGAAGGCGAGATTTTCTTTTTGTATTAATAATAAAGCAATTGGTCTTTGAGTTTATTGAATAACCAATGAAAATAAAGAAAGAACGAATGCCGACTTTCATTTATTCTCTTTCTTTCTATCTCGAAGGCAAACGCAAGGGAATGAGAACGAGAGAGAGAGAAAAAAAAGAAAGAGAAAGAAGACGAATAAGAAACATCCGAACCAGTTCGGCATAGATTCTTATCCATACATACATCGAACGCCCATTAGCCATTTCTCTTTTTTCTCTTTTCCTAGTAACATTTTTTTTCTTGATTTGACGTTTTAGGGAAGAAAACGTGTGTAGACCATTAAACATTGTACGAATACATCCGCAAGCGTTCGTCTCATGTCATTTCATCACCTTCATCATCATCTTGCCGAAAATTCCTGGCAGGTAAATTGACTTGCCCATAGATTTCTATTTGCAATACATATCAAATAGCTTGAGAAACAACAACAACAAAATCTCTCATCTGATTTTCTTTATTTATATATATATCTCTAGGATCGAACGAATAATTTTATCAATAATGCAAATATTCAAAATAATTCCGATCGAATACAGAATGTGTCTTCATCAATGGTTATGCCGTCATCATCAGTCAATTCAACAGGCGTTGATTTTCAACCACCCTATTTTCCGCCGCCTTTTCCAAGTGTTTCAGCTCATCATACACATCAACATTCATTCGAACAAATTCAAAATAATAATCACGATTACACATCATCGTCATCATCGCCACCATTCAACAATAATCAACCGACACAAGCCTACAATTCATTAGTTCGTTCGTCAGGTGTTAATATTGATGAAACAACAGCATCATTATCTCATCCATATGGTGCATATGCTGAATATGCCGCATCCTATTATACAAGACACGCTATGGTTCTCGATCCTGAATCGTTACAACTCTATCGAAGTGGCCTTTTAGCAAGTGATCCAGCGAATACCGCAGCTTTTCGAGTAAAATCAAGTTTCGATTTGTACTTTTTGTCTTTTGACCTTTGCTCATTTTGTAGGTACCTGGCTTAGAGGATAATGTTCCACCAGCGCTTTCTGAACATTACCGTGCGTCATTTCATCGGGGTATGAATTAATCAACTAATTAGTTTTGATTGTTTTTTTTTGTTCGTTTCTTCACAGATCTACGTCGTGGTGATACGAAAGAAGGCATACAATTGAATCTCGGCGTTGGAAACGGACCGATAGCACCCACAGATGTTTTCTGTAGTGTTCCAGGTCGATTGTCGCTTTTAAGTTCGAATTCGAAATACAAAGTCAGTGTTGCCGAAGTACAACGACGTCTTTCACCGCCTGAATGTCTCAATGCATCATTGCTCGGTGGTATTTTACGAAGGTAAAATATGATTCTGTTGTTTTATTCCTTTCGAATTGAAGTTTTGTTTTTTCAAGAGCAAAATCAAAAAATGGCGGACGAATTCTTCGTGAAAAACTGGAAAAAATCGGCGTTAATCTGCCTGCTGGCCGTCGTAAAGCTGCAACAGTTACTCTTCTAACATCGCTCGTCGAAGGCGAAGCAGCACATTTAGCACGCGATTTTCACTATGTTTGTGATCAAGAATTTCCTTCACGTCACTGTGCTGAACATATCACTCGACAATATCATAATACACATCATCTACATGAACCAGCAGGAATCACTAAACGTAAACAAAATATTCTTGCTGCTAAGTACGAATTTTCGAACAAACAAAAACTCGTAATGTTCTCTGTTGTTGTTCTTTTTATTCGTAGACAATTAATCAAAGAATTTACAGATTTATTAGCTCAAGATCGATCACCATTGGGTACAAACAGTCGTTTAGCACCGATACTTGACGTATCCATGCAACGACATTTATCACTTTTCTCGTGTGTTACACATGGTTTCGGTACACCGGCAATTATTGGTGCAATGTCAGCTCTACAAAATTATCTAACTGAATTAAATAAAATCTCTGACAAGACAATGACAGGTTCAATCGAAAATAAGAAAGATCTCGATCTATTAACTGACAAAACTCGATAAGATGCGTTTCGTGTTTTATTTATTGATTTACATTCCACAACAACAACAAAAAAAAACAATGTTTTGTGCCGTTTGTTTTCTTTCTCTTTGTAATTTGTGCGTGTTTCTTTTTAAATAATAATATCTGTTGAATCCATATGAATCGATGCTACATATGTTTAGTGAGATTGATTTATTCGATCGATCTCAAGCGTAAAAAGAAGTAAAGAACGAGCGAACGGAAGCTCGAGAAAAATCATAAAATGCCTCTAGCTTTCTCCAAGCAAAGATAAACATTCTTTTGTATTCAAAAAAAAGAAAGAACGAAAGAACGACTTCGATTAGTAAGTCTTTATTCAATCATCAGTTAATCATTAAATCGACAGGTTCCACTCCTTTCTTTCTATCGGCTAAATGACAAATGTTTAAAGATGTGCTGTTGTTCCTGTTCAGACATTAGTCGTGCTTGTTTGTATATCTCGACTGATCGATGCACTATGCACAATAGCTAATGAACAAAAATAAACAAGTCAATGAATACGAACATCAAAGAAAACGACACAACGGGTGTATACATCTGCATATACAACCGAAGGCATACGGTAGTGCCCTATAGTAAAAAAGACGAGGAAAAAAGAACTGTATATACTTCAACTAGTTGATAACTATCGAGAGAGAATTAATGGATGATTCGTTTGATGACGTCGATGGGAAGTTTTCGTATAGAAAGAAAATATGTACGTGATAATGACTCAAGAAATCGGCGTCATGTATAATGAAATATGTTGTCTCGCGAGAGAGAGAGAAAAAAAACAAAAAATTAGTCAAGCATAACGATTTCTAGAGAAAAACAACGAGTTTAAGGTGAAAGGTTTATTTTGTAAATGGATATGAAGCGAATAATCGGCTTAATCATCGTACTTGTTTCAGTAGATAATGCTTTAGCAACAGACTACAAATGTAATACGGCTTCTTCATGTGGTTGTTCATCTTCAACGACGACAACAGTTATGTCAAAGATAGTCGGTGGCGAAGCAGCACCGGCTAATGTCTGGCGTTGGATGGTTTCACTTCAGAGATCTACGACACATATATGTGGAGCAAGTTTACTATCAGCTACATCTGCAATTACAGCTGCTCATTGTATTGCTGATTATATCACAAAACCATCGACCTTACGAATTGTTGTTGGTATTAATAATCTAAATGATCAAACAAGTACGAGACAAATTCGATCAGTGAATAAAATAATCAAACATCCAAATTATCAAAATGAAACTGAACTCAATGATATTGCAATTATTCAGTTCACTTCATTGGATGTCACATCGAATTCTAAATTAGCATTCATTTGTCTACCCAGTGCAGGAAAAGATCCATTTAAAACAAATACAAATTTAGTTGCAATTGGATGGGGTGTTTTAAAGGAAAGCAGTAACTATGTTTCAAATTCTCTTCAACAAGTTACTGTAAAGGCCTATTCGGATTCATCAAGCGAGTGCATAAAAGCGGATAAAACGAATTCGACGACACAATTTTGTGCAGGCGTTAGCGGAGGTGGTAAAGGTAAATCACCCTCTTCTTTCATACGTATTGAATTTTTTTTTTAACCAAAACAAAATTACTAATTGTAGATACATGCCAAGGTGATAGTGGCGGTCCGTTGATGGCCTTTCAGAACAATGTTTGGGTATTAGCTGGTATTACATCGTATGGAACTGGATGTGCTCGAGCAGGTCTTCCAGGAGTTTACACTCGAGTGTCAGCATTCAGTTCATTTTTCGCACCGTATATTTCTCAAAATACTCCAAGTACACAAACGCAAAATACAGGACATATTTTCGCTTATTCATTGTTCGGTATCTCGTTTTGGTCTTTGACTTTGATGTATTTATCGTTTTCTGCATAAAAATAGATGTCATCACAACGAAAAACAAAATAATATATTCGTGATGAAAGAGAAAAAAAATATACATGTTTGCCTATTTTGTCTCAACGGAAGAAAAAAATACAGGTGTACATAACTACATTTTCGTTCGTTCTTCCTGCATCAATATTCACGATTTATATCATAAAAAATGTACTATTCTGTTTTTTTCCCTTATTTTTTTGTGCTACACATGCGCACTTTCTGTATTGACATGTCATAGTCGTTAGTGACGGTATACAGAAAAACAATTTTCACATCGCTTCCACTTTTATAGCCATTACGCCGTAAAAATATATGCAATACGATGCAAATTCAGTTAATTTTAATACTCTATTTTGTGAATATTATTTCATCAGCAACATATACATGTAATCAAAATTCGTCATGTGGGTGTTCAGCAGGCTCGACTGTTGTTACCTCTCGAATTGTCGGTGGCGAACAAGCTCCGGTCGATGCTTGGAATTGGATGGTATCTCTGAGTAGAGGTGGTAGTCATCGATGTGGTGCAAGTCTTATATCAGCAAGTTATGCTATCACAGCAGCACATTGTGTCGAAGGATATGTTAATACACCTAGTGTATTCACTATCATGGTTGGCACAAATTATTTGTATGATTCAACAAGTACAACTATTCAACGACGAACAGTAACTAATATTATCAAACATCCAAATTATAATACGAATACAGAGGAAAATGATATTGCTATTCTTAAATTTTCTGCATTGACAATCTCGGATAGTTCAAAACTATCGTTTATTTGTCTACCTGCCGCAAATGTAGATCCATTTACAACAAACACTAATCTAGTTGCAACCGGTTGGGGTTTGACATCGGAAGGTGGATCTAGTGTCTCGAGCTATTTACGACAAGTAACCGTCCAAGTATTTTCATCGACATCAAATGATTGTGTACGAGGTGGTCTAGCAAATAGTAATGTACAATTTTGTGCCGGTATTAGTGGTGGTGGAAAAGGTAAATAACCATCTCTTTTATATGAACTACAAAAATTTCTAAAAATTAATAATTATAGATACATGTCAAGGCGATAGTGGTGGCCCGTTGATGGCATTTGTGAACAATGTTTGGGTGTTAGCTGGTATTACATCGTATGGAAATGGTTGTGCTCGAGCTGGTTATCCAGGTGTTTACACACGAGTCTCATCATTTATTCCATTCATAAGTTCTTCTGTCGATGGTACACAAATTCAACCGGTTGAAGGCGAAACGATGGTGAAAAACAGTGCAAATATAATCAATCAATCAGTGTTTATGTTCTTATTTTTTCTAACAGCTTTGAAATAAAATATAAAAACGAAAAGAAATACACATCAATGTAGAATAATTATATGTTTATTGTGTCGCGTCTTTGACTTGAATATAAATATTTTGTAGTTCGATGCAAACGAAACACTCACTTCCTTTTTCTATTAATAAAAACAGTTCGCTCATAGCAATTACGTGTTATTTCGTGACTCTCAAGAATTCAACAAACTTTTGAAGCGACTGTTGTTTGCTCTCTTTTTTATGATAGATTCGAATTGCACTCACAAATAGGCTTCTTTTGTTTTTCTTTCCTTTTAAAACGCCTCAGAGACGAAAAAAAAATCGGGCTGTATTTATTTGACAGACATTTTCGTTGACAAAACTTCACTTTCATCGTCGATGGAAAGCTGCTTATTTTTCATACTGGTGATATTTTCTTTTACAAATATTATTTCACCAGCAACATATACATGTAATCCAAATTCTTCATGCGGGTGTTCAGCAGGCTCGACTGTTGTTACCTCTCGAATTGTCGGTGGCGAACAAGCTCCGGTCGATGCTTGGAATTGGATGGTATCTCTGAGTAGAGGTGGTAGTCATCGATGTGGTGCAAGTCTTATATCAGCAAGTTATGCTATCACAGCAGCACATTGTGTCGAAGGATATGTTAATACACCTAGTGTATTCACTATCATGGTTGGCACAAATTATTTGTATGATTCAACAAGTACAACTATTCAACGACGAACAGTAACTAATATTATCAAACATCCAAATTATAATACGAATACAGAGGAAAATGATATTGCTATTCTTAAATTTTCTGCATTGACAATCTCGGATAGTTCAAAACTATCGTTTATTTGTTTACCTGCCGCAAATGTAGATCCATTTACAACAAACACTAATCTAATTGCTACCGGTTGGGGATACACATCAGAAAATAGTTATAGTGCATCGGAATACTTGCGACAAGTAACCGTCCAAGTATTTTCATCGACATCAAGTGATTGTATACAAGGTGGCATAGAAAATAGTAATGTACAATTTTGTGCAGGTGTCACTGGTGGTGGCAAAGGTAAACAACTTTCTCTTTCATTCATATTCAATCCGAAAACTAACTGAAATTAATAATTATAGATACATGTCAAGGTGATAGTGGTGGCCCGTTGATGGCATTTGTGAACAATGTTTGGATGTTAGCAGGTGTTACATCATATGGATATGGTTGTGCTCGAGCTGGTTATCCCGGTGTTTATACTCGAGTTTCAGCTTTCGTTCCGTTTATTAATTCAAATACTGGTGTAAACATTACGACAACATCTCCTGAATTGTCATCATCATCAAGTACGTCACGTGCAAGTACAATGTCAACAGCAGATCAGGCGTCGACCACCGGGTCAATAATCGTGATTAATCATGGAAAGATTCTCTGTCACTCGTTAACAATCATGATCACCTGCTTATTATTTTTATTTGTCATTTTGAAAGAAAAACAAAAATGAATAACTATTTTTCTTATTTTACGTTTTATTATTTTTTCATACATAATAATAATAATAATATGCATCTTTTAAATAACTACAACTAATCATCGACTACGATGACATCTGAAATGTGTTATAACTATGTCAATTGTTAATCGAAGAATGACACCTTGAATAGATTGACAATCATATCTTTCAAATAAACATTCGAAAAGAATGTTCATTCAATACGTTCAAATAAACAATTTCAACATTGATTCAGTCTTCTTTTTTAAACAGATTAGATTTTAATCGAAAAGAAAAAGAACATTCTTCTTGTTTTCTATTTGCTAATGATAATATGATTGTTTCGAAACGAATAAGAAGAAGATGAAAAAAGAAAAATTCCATATATAATAAAATAACTATTACGAAATCTTCAATGATTAGTATATACATACTTGTCTCAACAAGCGGAAAGACATCTGTTTCAATATTATCAAATAATCACCAATCAACGTTTTATTCATCGAACAGAGAATGAGGAGAAGAACAGCAGCAGCATTAGTAATTCGAAATCGAAGATATCAATGAAACCTTGCAACAGTGAGAACACAAATAAGAAATTGTCATAAGTTTACAGAAAAAAAAAATCATTCGTCTCGATTTGATTTCTTTAGATCTATCCAAGCACCTGCATTTTTCTTTTTCTATTTGTAGGCGTATTCTTCGATCAATTAACTTTGTCATTATAATTCATAAGAATGAGTTGTAGTATTATTTTTTGGCATTAAATGCTCATTCATGCATATCTAATCACATCAGTATCCAATAAAATCAATATACGTACGCATATGAATAAGAAATAAAAAGTAGTTTTTTTTTCTTCTTCGAATGAATTTGATTTCTTATCGTGAATAAAAAGTTGATCATCAATCGTGTTGCAGGTGTCAAATTTTCTCTCGTCTAATCTTTCTTTCCCATTCGATACATACATACATACATACATATAATGTTATTCATATCTAAACATGGCACAACCAACAAACAAACAGAAGCCTAACTAATGATCGAAAACGAGATGGTGTGTGACAAGCAACCATCTATGGATTAGTCAAGTGAGAACAGGAGGAGTCGATGAACTTTCTCAACATATGAATTAAGTCATTCTATTTATATGTACATATATGACAGATTAGAGACTAAGATGGTAAACATCAATATTAGTCATTTATGAAACGAAATGCATATCGAACGGTTGTATACTTTCTGTGTTTTTTTTTAATTCAATAATTATTCGGTCACTTGGCTGTTCGTTGGATGTTGTCATTGATACTTGCATAGTGTATCAAGAAAAACTTTTTGTTTATATATTTGCCGCATGACGTATGTTGACACGAGAGACCAATGTAGATGCAATAATAATAATAAGAAAACGAGAAGTATCAATGTGGTACCCCTTGAGGCTTGAAAAAAGAAATAATAATAATCAATCATCTTTATTCATGATTACTAACAGTCATCATTCTCTATCCGCACTCTTCAAACCAATTACAACAGCCTGAAGCTGTGTGTCCAAACTCAATTTGATTACAGCCATACACACATACATAAGCATATATATACACACACACACACACACACACATATCGTCACGTTCTGTCTCGCATCATCTTCCTCTCTTCTTTTTGGAAGATCATCAACCATTGAATAGACCCGTAATTGGTGAGACGTTAGCTCACTAGTGTGGCCAAGCAAACAACACACACACGCGTGTGTGCGCCCGGGCTTTATGATTATTCTATTATTCTTGCTCGCCACTGAATAAGAAGAAGCAAAAAAGAGAGAACTGTAATTTCTTTGTCGATGCTAAATAAGTCGTTTCCGCTGCTAAACGTCTTTCGAAGCTTACTTCCGTTCAACTCGTCGTCTTCATTTCATTTCTTTTCTCTCTCTCTCTCTCTTGCTCTCACTCGACAACGAATTGTACTTGGCTTTCTTACCGAAAGGTTTTGGCGAGATGAAAAGTGTGCATATACAAGTTCAATTATCACTTAAAAATAGAAATGAAAGGAAATTTCCTTCGACAAAAAAGAGAATTTAAAATACAAAAAAAGAAAAAGAACGACTAATCAGAATAAGAATAACAACAACAACTTGTACAAAATTCATCAAACGAAACGAAGCGCATATGTTGTAATTGACGGATGAGAGAGGATTAATAGGATGAGAAACATTTTATGTCGAAATCTTTTCAAAATGAAAACTGATTGTGATTGGAAGAGAGAAGCCGCTATTGATGAGATGAATAAATTGAGAATTTAATTCATTTGGATTCGTATTTTATTTTTCTTTCTTTCTCGCCGTTTGTCCCATTTTACACATGCCTTCTCTTTCTTTCTTTCTTTTTTTATATTCAGGTAATCGAAACAAGCCAACGATCAATATATATATATATATATACACATATATATGTATGCATTCGATTAACAATATTTCTCTTTACTTTCGTCCCTATTTTTCTTTTTGAGAATACGATTGACGCAAACCTTCATTATTACACACACACACATACACATAGTTTGAATTGTTCTTTTCTCTCTTTTCTTTTTCTTCTTCTCTTCTTCTTATTCGAAGACCAATAGACACATATTGTAATCGTTTTGTTGTTGGGCACCGCCACTCTTTCTCGCTTCCGAGCAAGCAACAGAATAGAATAAAAGAGAAGAGAAAAGAAAAGAAAAGAAAAGAAAAAAGAAGCGCAATGAATAGCCAATGACGATTTTTAATTTTCTTCTGCTTTCTTTCTTGTTCGTTTCTATTCTTTCATTTCCATTGGATGGTAGCTGTTGTTGTTGTTATTATTATTTTTTATTATTATTCTAACTATTATTATTATTGCTCGTTCGTTCGCTCTTCCACTTGGCTGTCTCTATTTGAATAACACTTTTTGAGCGGCAACGAGTAAACGACAAGTAAAAGGCCTCCTCCTTCTTCTTCTCCTCTTCTTTTTTTTCCTTCTTTTATTAGTGTGCTGTGCACATAGTTCAAGTCATTATGTTTCGCTTTGTATCTGCACAGAGAGAGAAAGAGAGAGAAAATTATTTTCATTGCTCTTTTTTTTCTTCGCTCGTCGAATAATATAATAGGCTTTCATCGAATAAGAGAACGAGAGCGAGAAAGAGCGAGAGAGAATAGAGAGAACCTGTTTCTTTTATTGTCTATGACAAGAAAAAAAGAATCTTGTGTGTTTCTTTTACTGTGCTTTTATTTTTATTTGTTAAAAGAAAAAAACTCCGATTGACTCATTTATTATCATCATTATTCAACCATGATGCGTAAGTATTCTTTCTTTTTTTTCCTTTATAAAATACAAAAAAAAAAGAACATATCAAAGAAGATAAAGAATCTACTTATTCCCTATTGCCTTCTTTTTAAGCTCATCTATTCAATGTTCAACATCCGCATATGCTGAATAAATCTTCATCATCATCATCATCGTCGAATCCTAATACACCTTTATCCGAACATATCAAACGACCTATGAACGCATTTATGGTTTGGTCTCGTGGACAACGTCGTAAAATGGCTCAAGAAAATCCTAAAATGCATAATAGTGAAATAAGTCGACGATTAGGTGTCGATTGGAAATTGCTAACTGACGAACAAAAACGTCCATTTATCGATGAAGCTAAACGTTTACGTGCATTACATATGAAAGATCATCCCGATTATAAATATCGACCTCGTCGTAAACCGAAATCATTGATAAAAAAAGATCGTTTTCCATTTCCATTTCCGACGTTTCCCCATCATCCACATCACAATCTCTCAACGAAAGATTCACTCGATTTATCGGCAACACATTCAACGACTGATAGTCTATCTGTTCAACAACAAATCAATGATTCATTAGCATTAAATCTCGAAAAATGTCGATCATTATTACCGCCACCACCTCCGCCAACATCACTCTATCCGTATTCAACTGGAAAATTAACAGATTTCTCAACAGCAGCACTCGCCTACAACCCATTGGCGTATGCTGCAGCGTTCTCATCGCATTATCCCTATACGAGTATGTTATCAGCTAGTTTAGCAGCGGCCGCTGTCGCAACATCATCATCGTCACCACCGAGTGTTTCGTCTCCGTCATCATCAGCCTCATCCAATCATTCAGCAAATCCGTATCATTTCGGTATGCAAAACGAGAAAATTCATCGGCCACAAGCACTTTTACCTGGTAAAATACAATAAGTTTTTCGTTTTCGAACATTACATATGCATGTATCTTTTTTTTTCTTCTTCTTCTTTTTTTCTTCTTTTTTTTCTAAAACAAATATATTAAAAAAAAGAGACTTTGTCGGGATTGGTGAATATTTTTTTTCTTTACAATTTGTTTATACAAATCTAAGAACAACTTAACTACTCGAATTTCGAAAGAAGAAACCTGATCAGAAGATTGTATGCACATTGAAGCGTTATCGATGCAGACAAATCGATCACTTTTTCTTTTCCCTCTCTTTCTCGTTTCGTTGTGTTTTGTCATTGTAACAAAGAAAAGAAACAAACTCCAACTGTCTCGCTTCATTTCGCGTTCAACAAGGCGCAACATCAATCAGCATTTGGCTGCTAGGCAAAACTAAAGAAATAGAGAAAATATCTTGGCTAAGGAAAAGAAAAAGAGTGAAGGAGACATCGGAAGACAAAGACATTTAGTTGTCCTGTGGATTTGTCAAGTGAGAGATACGTTTTATCTTTTGCCGTCTCAACAAACAAAACTTTTGAGCAGCTGTATTAGTTATTACATCAATTCTAATAACGGTTGATCATTTTCCGACACAGCAGGAGAGTGAGATGCTGGTAATTTAAACATCTACTGTTCTTTTACGTCGTCAAGATTTAATTGGCGACACAAAGTCAAAAAAAGAAAATGAGAACGACAGAATAAAGTTCATTTCCCCTTGATTTTTGTTTCATTCCTCTCTTTTTCTTTTTACTCCAGCTGACCCGTTTCTCAGCAATTTAGACACATGATGTGTGTCAATAGTTTGATGATTGTGATAGATTAGAAACGATGATTTACACACAAGAGTCGTTTTCTTTTTCTTTTTTGTCAAACAATATAAGAGAAGAGAATAAATTCGATATCTATATCATTTCCGATCGGAATCAAAACAGATTGTGCTCACAAATGATTGTCTAGTTAAAGATTAAAAAAAACAAATTGAGATAGAAAAAAAAATGCCGACGACCTACATATGTCCTATCGGCAAGATATTAATCGTGCTCGAAATAGGTGAAGAGTTTAGCTCGTGAGCAATGACAGAGAATTATGTTGGCTTTTAATGGAAAAAGAAGAGACGAAGATAGACATCATTTATTCATTTGAACACCTATTATAATCAAACAAGCGGAATCCGGAATGCTGTGACAACGTGTGATTACACGCATCTTCTTCTTCTTCTTCGTTTCTTTTTGTCTTGAGACAAACATATTCATATATATTAAAAGAAAATTTTTCACCATCATCATTCATAAAACATCGAGAAAGGGATAGACAAATAATAACACTTGTGCTCATCGAGCGTGTCTTTTAACATCGAAATACAATGAACCTTTTCTTTAGCTCTAATTGGTCTCATTTGTGAATAAAAGTAAAAATGTATAGATATGTAAATGAATGACACAAAAAGAGAAAAAGAAAACTATAAAAAAGAAATAGTTGTACATAAGCTTGATAGAATAAGACAAATCGAATTCAATTAGAGACTGCTGTGACACACTTGACCATCTTGTCAGTGAGCCCTTCGGCTAGCCGACACATATATATACATACACCCTACTAGATCAACAAACGAATCTGCCGCTCGATTACGCTCACTTGAGCAGTTGTATATTACTGTTCGATTTGCTGGATATTTGTTATTTACCGAAACGAATTCGAGTACAATATAATCAATTATAAGGAGAGAGAGAGAGAGAAAGAAAAATATAATACAACGGCAATAAACCGTAACTAATCAATGATATTCATTGTTTTGTCAAGGCCATTTCGAACAAATAATTCGATTTTATTGAAAAGAAGAAAAATAAATGTTCGATTTTATTTTTTTGTTTGAATTTTTTCATCGGTATCATCAATTTTAACGATAACTTTCGTTGGCATATCGCCATTGTATCGTTTTTTTGTTTCATCAACAACTTGTCCAATATTATTCACGACTTTATTTATTTTACGTTCGTGTGTTTTCGGTGACATTTGTCGACCAGTTAGCAATCGTTCAGGCATTTCAATCGTTACATTTTGTGCACTTGTTGTACGAGCTAATTCAGCAATAAGAGTTTTCTGTCGACGTGTCGACGCACTTCGAGTTACTGACGATGATAACAGTGGCTGTGGTGACGTTCCATAGGGCGTGACTGATACTAAAGATTTCTTTTTCTCAACATCCGTAAAATCACATGGAATATAATTATGAGCATTCGGATGCGTCGGTGGTATCATTGCATAGACTTGTCCACCTGTATGTGAACTTGCGTCATTGTACGTGAAATAACCATCACGAGAACCGATACAAGCGAGTATACAGTAGAGTATTAAGAGAGAAATGATAGCTAATGCACCGCCGACAGCAATGCCGACGATTTTTGGAATAGTATTGCTTTGAGAATCTGAAAGAATAAAAACGAACGGATGGATATAAAAAGAATGTCAATCGAATGGAAGATATTACCAGTAGCAAAAAAATAAGCACTAACACCGACACCAGCTAGACCGATGAAAAAAAATAGAAGACAAATGGTTAAAATTAAGCACATATGTCGTGATAAACAGCCCACACAACGATACCAACGAGATGTTTCGATGACTTCGGCTTCTTCTTCGAATTGATTATATTTAACATTGTCTTCGAATCGTGTTTGTTTCATTGATTTCGATTGTTGTTGAGTTTTAACAACTGGTTTGATTGTTCGACCTGATAGATACGGATTTTCAATGACGGCTACTGTTTGATCTTCGGGATTAACAAGAACAATGGCTTTGGCTGGTTTGACTTGTGATTTTTTTTGTAGAGTTTTTTTTGTTAGTATTGGACGAGTTGTTTGTACGGCTCGTTGTTCAACATGAACAGGTTCTTGCGGAGGTAAATTAACTTGAACGCCTGTGCTTTTTGTTTGAGAAAACGAAAAGAAACTTTGTTTTCGATTTGAATCTAAGAAAAAGAAATCGATGATCAAAATGTTACAGTTCATTTTCACGAAAGAACCTTTTGTATCATATTGTTCTATTGTTGTTGTTGGCGGTGGCGGCGGTGGTGGTTGTTTGTTTGGTGTAGTTTGAAGCGCTGTATTACGTGCACGTCGTCTTGAAATCGATCGAGATAGATTTTGTTTTCGAGATTTCGATCCTGATCGTGAACGACGTGTAGGTGATGATACAAGTTGTGTTGAACTTTCGTAATTATTGATTGTTGGCGAACGAGAAAACAAGCCATTGTTATTCTCGTTTCCGATCGATTCGACTTCGGGACTATTCGAATGCGAGAAAAATGGACGACGTTTCGTTGGTTTTGCACGTTGTTCACGTGGATCTGGTGAAATAGCGATGTCTTCAAGAGGTGAAGGTGTACGATTATCTCGAAAACCACGTGCATTAGAAGAATTTCCACCTGTTGTTGTTGTTGTTGTTGTGGTTGTTACAGTTCGTGTGACATCTACATCATCAAAATCGCTCTTATAAAATTGTGTTTCTACTGGAGCTTCATTTGGTGGTATTGGCCGTCGAATCAGATATACAGATGTATGCTAAAATTGATTTTAATTACTCTTTTTTTGTTGTAATTCGAGAAAATAAAAATGTATTCTTACACCATTGGTAAGTGATGGTGGTAGTTCGACTGATTTCGATTTTTCGGTTTCATTTGGTTGATGATTTTCTCCTCTATCATCTTGCATTGTACTTGTAGTTCGAACAACAACAATACGTGAAGATGGTGCCAATTCTTTACGTGTTACAAGCGTACTTGATGAATGTTTTGCTGATGATGGTGGTGTTGGTGTTGGTATTTCACTTTTTAAATCACTGATCGGACGTGGAGATGTTTTAGTTTTTTTCAGTTGTTGCAGAAGAAGACGTTGGTTGTTAACAGTATGTGTAGCCATTCAACACGTAAAGGATTGTCTTTTTTTTCGTTGTTGTTTGTTGTTACACACTTCACTGTTGTTAGACACATGCATTTTAATACCATTTTTCTTTCTGCTTTTCAAATGTAGGCGATCATTTGTAATTGAGTACAGAACTTTTTCAATTCTTACAAACTCTTAACAGAAAAAAGAAATATTTGTCCTCGTTTTTTTTTTTCGTTAAAAGACAATCTTGTGAAAATGTGCTTTTATTATTTTTCCTTTCAATAAACAATTTTTGTCTGTGCAAGAATTACGATAGTTAGTAACAATCGGTAAATAGAAACGAAAATAGTGAGAAGAATCCAAGTGTTTTTAGTTCAGTTCAATGAAATCGATAAATGCGATAGATATTATAATTTATATGCACTATATTTATTATCATGTGCCAGATACTCGATAGGCATTGTACATTGCTGTAATTTCGTCAGAAGTTAAACAACGTGAATAAACTCGAAATTCATCGATGTATCCTTCGAATGGACCTGGGATAATATGTGGACTCGGACAATCTATCAGAGTCGGCGAATAACCTAACGTTAACGTAACTGGTGATCCACGACCTTTATAATCGACTTGAGAAATCGTTTGCACCAATTGATCATTTGCATACAAAGTTAGATCATCAGTGTCGTATGTTAGAGTTATCAAAGCCCAGTAATTGAATGATATAAAGCGAGCAATATTCACTATTTCTTGACTTCGATTTTCGACCTGCGCATTAATTGTGCCGGAAGAATTGAGACCGATTATCGGTAAACAGCCACCGTTGCTCCATGACATAAAAAGAACGCTACTATTTCTTTCGCTTTGAATAGGAAGAATCCAAAAAGAAATTGAAAAACTATAATTCGAAAATCCGAGTAGCAGAAAATTTTCTGCTTGAAAATAAGACCCATTTGAATTATTAGAAAACCTGAGAGCATGATCACCTAGTGATGAATTTGTTAGATTAACATTATATCCAGAACCATGAAGACGATTGGGTCCAGAATCTTGTTCAATCGAAGTATTAAAAGAGTAATACGCGGTAAGAGTTGCTTCCTGTAAAACTTCATCAGCAGACATGGCTTGATTAATAAGTGATAATCGATCCATAAGTCCATTCAAATATGAATTAATCATATGTGATGCCCAACCAATTGTAATATTAGTAATGTTGCCCTCGTACATCGTCACATTTTGTTCACTATTTTTAATACCATTCAAATAAATACTACGGTTTCCCGTAGTAATATCGTATATACCTGCAATATGATACCAACTATTATTATTAAGGCTTACTGTACGGACTGTGGGGACATCAAAAAAATTAAATACCGCCCAATCACTAAATATATATAACCCTAAGCACTGTGAGGCGTTGGTTTGTGAACATGATGCAAATATCATGTGATAGTAATCTGCAGGTATTATATAATATAACCATAAACTAATCGTGAAACTTCGATTTCGAAAATCATAACCATAATCGATTACGAAATATTGCTTTAGCGATGAAGTAAAATTGATTGCACTTCTATTTCCAGTAATACCTTGAGTAAAGACAGGATTATTTGTTACACTGGAATTTTCGATAAATATTGTTGGCAAACATACATCCGTCTGTTTTAATGGCCAGAAAATATCCCTCACCGAGTATGACATTAAATTATCACACGATGAACCTAAACAAAAAAACATTACATTCAAAACTAGTACATCAAAGTTATGTTATCATCTGTGGTAGGTTTTGATCCTGAAGTAATCACAGTAGTTGTTGACAAAACTAACAAACAAATTTCATATACAATTTGAGTTCGCATTGATTTCCACTTTTCTTGTTTCTATATTACAAGAATCAACGTTCTCTTTCTCGCTCATAATTCAACTCAAAGGCACCTCACTTATCATACCTATCTTATAATTATTATTCTCAAAATATACAATTTCGAAAAGCGCAGTACATAGGACATCTATATTATAATATTCATACTCAGTATATGTGTGTGTCGATAAATACGGAGTTTACATGGTTAGCTATTCGAAATCAAACCTTAATATTAAAGCATAAGAATATCACAAGATAGATATCCAGCACTGAAATTGTGCAGAGAATAATTCTAAGCACATAGGAT
>ERZ778027.595-NODE-595-length-78883-cov-11.668849_pt1 | contig 78883 bp, 88 predicted proteins | sample MGYA00375757_ERZ778027 | MGnify/ENA primary metagenome ERZ778027 (study PRJEB29350, sample SAMN05389817) | bioreactor metagenome | isolation source: Ammonium sulfate bioreactor | place: South Africa: University of Cape Town | collected 2014-02-18 ...
TGTTGTAAAAGGCACGATTGTTGTAGTTGGTCCGAATGTTGTCATTGTTGTCGTTTCCGTAACTGTTGTTGTAAAAGGCACTGTTGTAGTGGTTGGTCCGACTGTTGTAGTTGGTGAGGGTGTTGAGGGTGTTGTAAAAGGCACTATCGTAGTAGTTGGTAGTAAGGTGGTTGAAACTCCTTGCGGTGTTGTTGTTACTGGCAAGATAGGCGTTGTATTAGAGACTATTGTGCTTGTTGGTATAGGTATAGAAGTAGATGATGAGAATGTTGTTGATAATAGAGTAGACGTTATTTGAGTGGTTATTGGTGGGATAGAACTCGTACAAGAATCTATAAAATAAAATATATAACTCAAAAAATATTGGTACAAAATATACTAACGATCAGTGGTATGAGGTGAATAAGTAGTAGTAACAAGTGTAGAGTTATTAGCAGGTTTCCAGAAAGATATAATGTTAAGTTTATTAAGAAGATATAAAGTACCGATTATCACAGCAGATATGATGAGGACAATTGCTTTTAGATAAAAAACTTTTGTACAGGTTGATGAATGATGACGTGAGCGATGAAGTTCATTATTTTCCAGATCACTCTCTGTTGAAGTATGGACATCAGGATTATTCCTTTCTTCTAACTCTATTTCATCCATAATACAATTTGTGATTATTTGAATATGTGTAATTTACAATAATATTCTTGTTGGAAAGAAAACGAAAAAGAAATACATGAGTTTTTATATCCAACTTGAAATCTTATCAAATTTACTCCTCCTACATATTGCTACATCAACATGTCTTTAACATTTTAATTCGTAGATAACTGAAATATTTTCGTTCTGACGTCTTGAAAATGACGAATATAATCTCTTTGTTTGATTTAGATAATGAATTCGCGGAAAAAATCTTATAGAATATAAATAAATTACTTAAAATCAGATCATCAATTAAAACTTTATTATTTACAACAAAGAAAAAAAAGAACTAGAGAGAATACCGAAAGAAAAAAAAATATTTAAAAACGAGCCATGGGTAAAAACGGTTGTTTCATTGATGTTGGTGTATTTATTTGTTTCGATTCGAGTATATCAATTTCCATAGTTGTACTTCTCAACATATCAAGTACAGGTGTTTTTCTCAAACGAGAATCTAATGTAATACCAATATTAATTCTTGGACTTGGTAAATTCTCATTAAAATAATTAATTTTATCATCATCCGTACTCGATGTATTATTAATCTCGTCTTCATGACATTCGAATGTCACAGATTTCGAACGTTTTCGTGAAGATTTATTCGAAACCGGTGTTACTGTACCATTAATACGTCGTTGTAGAATGCCTTTTGTTGGTTTCATTGTTAGATCAATCAATGGAGCTGATACTGGTCGTCGAGTCATGGTCGGTGTTGATATCGTTGATTTCGGTTGTTCAAATTGTGCAATTAATTGTTGAACATTTGGCATACAATTGGCTTGTTTTTGTTGACGTTTTTTCAATAAGAATGCATTGAGATAACCTACGGATGATGATGATGTATCATTCGTTTGTTGTAAACGAGGTGAATCAACTTCATATGAAACGTCACATTCTTGATTACGGATTGATGGAAAGACATTTTTCTGTTGAAAATCATTCATCGATGAATAATATCGATTATGAACACTGGTTACATTTGATAGACGTGGTTCACTATCGTAATACGACGTTTTTGGTTGATCTTGTTGTTGTTGTTGTTTCAAATGAATACGTGGTAATACTGAAAAAAATAATTCGAAATTGGTCTTTTATTGATTGTGCAACAAACCTGATCGTTTTTGTTGTTTTAATCGATAGTTTTGAATCGCTTCTTCGAGTTGATTTTCACTTTGTTTAGCAGCTGCTGCCAATGCCGATGTACTGTTCATAATCGTGATCGGAATTTGATGAACTGTTCGTTTAAGACGATTGCCCGAATGCATCTCATTCGATGATAATGAACTCCAACGACCTGAATCATGTGACGATTGAGATGAATGACTTTGAACATCAATATCAGCAGCATTTGACATAACTGTTTGTCCTTGTTTATTCGTATCTATTGGATAGAATGGCCTATAACCTTGCGGTACAGTTGAACTAAAAAATTGTGTCGTCGGTGGATCACTACTCTCGCCAACGCCGCTATCATTTGTATGGATAATCGGTTTCGTATGAACTAATTCATCTGTATATTTTATATTTAATAAATCACATAAATGTAAATGTAAAAGATTTCCATCAGGATCATAGATATAATATTCGAATTTATTTAATTTAAATAATTTACTAGAATATTCATTGAGAAAATGATCGAGATTGTTTAGACGAAATTTTAAATAGGAACTTTGAGCAATTGTATACGGTTGAATCGATGGTGAATATTTAATAGAAAATTGATAGATGATTTTCGTATGTGGCGTTGTCGGTAGAATAAATAGGACGAAGCCTGGTTTACTTGAATTTGGTTTCGATTGAAACAAACGTGTATAAAATGCGACCATCGTATCGAAATGTTGAGTAAATATATTAAAACGTACAATTGGTTGTCGACTATGAGGTATATGAGAAACCGACCACAATGGTAGAAAATAGGATAATTCATAATAATCTTGTCGAGCTATCGGTTGTTTATTTTCGTCTAATAATTCGATTTTATGATGAAAATTCCAGATATTTGATGATTTAAAGAAATGTTTCGATTTCGGAAGAATAATTGATGAATTTCGATGATTTGTAGATGAATTTTGCAATGGTCGAACAAGTTGTTGTTGTTTGAGAATATCATCGGTTAGTAGAAGAACACAACTTAATGATTGCGATTGAATAGGTATTGTTGTTGATGGTGGTGGTGATGATGGCGACGGTTGATTTGTAAACGAACCAAAATATGTCGTCGGTTGAATTTGTCGTTCGACAACAAAAAATGATTGTTCACTTATTGAACATGTCCGCAAAAGACTACTTATCGCCGTCGAAATTTCATCACATTCATTACTACCAATTTTAAATATTAGTTCGCAAGGTGCACAGTGAAGACTAGTAGTAGTAGTCATCTAGAAGAAAAAAACAATAACATGTTTTTTTTTCTATCATAAGAATTCTGTTGATTCGTATTAAAAGTTTAGTAAAAAGAATTTGATTTCATGCTCGTTTTTTTTTCTGTCTATCATATGGATAGATTCCCTCATTATATATGATCCTCCATTTTAGCCAGCTGCGATAATGAGGGTAAATACAACACATGTATATAAATAACAGATATCCAATTTAATTCATAGGGAAAAAAAGAAGAAAAACATTCTCACCTTTACGAATAGTCAATAGAAAAGAAATCTATCGCTTGACTCAAAATTATCTCTTGTTCTATTCGATATTTACTATCTAGATAAAAAAATTGAGAACAAATAAGTGAACAATTAAAGTATATCTCGGTTTATTTCTCTCTCTCTCTCTCTCTCTCTCCTCTTTCTTTGTCGATTTTATGTGTAGATGATATCAAAGATACAAAAATGACATATGTATAAAAAACATAATAAAGAAGGACCATCTATACCATTATTCTATCATTCATCTTCGTTGACGTCGCGTCGTCATTTGAAGCCCTATGGCAATGTATACGTACGTACATTGTCTATCTCAGCAAGAGCAATAACACTTTTCTAGTTCAAGCGTAGACATTCGAAAAACAGAATAGTTTCTTCCATACAACTGTAGACATATGTCTGATTGACCGATCGACAAACGACTACCATCAGGTTTCATTCATTGTGTATGATGTGGTAATTATGGGCAGGAGAATAGAAGAATGTCATGTCGGTAGAATAACACTGGACAGTGAAAAATAACACAGGTCGATAAAACATCCGCTGATCTGTTCTTTGTACTACTACTACTACTCTTTTTGATCACATCAAATGAACATTATAAAACAGAAGACAGAAGAGAAAAAAGTGAGACCAGAAATATGAAAAAAAAAGAAACAAGAAATATACTAATCATAGTAATGCCATTTCGTTCATTTCTTTCTCACTCTCACTCTCTCTTTCTCTCTGTGTCTCTTCTGCTCTCGCATTTCAATACACTCACCTTCGATTTCATTTATTTTATATAAAAATGAAATGTGTCAACGAATTTTTTCTTCTTCTCTTCTTCGTCTCTCTAGTACATACATATTCCATTCTTAAGCTGACACATATAACGAACGAAAAAGAGTAGCAAAAGTGAAATAACAAACTTTGCTTGGCTTTTTTTCTTTCGTTCGTTTTCATATATTCGATACTTTTGCATTGCTTCTTTATTGTCAACGTTTGTTCGAAAAGATGAAGAAAAAACATGCAATATATATACATATACATACATTTGTTGTCTTGACTAGATCGTGCTTCTATCAAAACGATTTGAAGGTCTATTGTTTATCTAACCTAAATTTTTCGTTGAAACAACTGATTAGTATCGTCTTCTAACACTCCTATTCGAAACATCACAAGTGAATGTGATCAGTTACTATTACAAATGACAAGCAGGCGATTGATGATTAACAAGAAATAATCGTTTGTTGATAGAGAGAAGGTCAATGATCATGTCGAATTTCATCTATCCGATTGATAATTATCAATCAACAAGATTTTCCCCGATATAGTTTTCCTTTTAATCATGTATATCTAACTTCAAGAATAAAGAAGAAAAAAGACGAGCGTTTCGCAGAACAACAAACATATCGAGATCACTAGTCAAGTGATCCGTAGTCTTTTGTCGGAGAATAGTTCGTTAACCATTAATGTTCTTTTTTGTGTATCTATTCAATGACCTATTTCTAGGACATTTGATGATGTTAATTACTGTTTGCTATTCTATAGGTGACAATCAACACTTCGTCGAAATTTCTTTCTTGCTAAAGCGTTAGACTAATCAAGCATCAATTAAATGAATTCTGATATACGTACATTAAAAACACAACACCAGTCTACTAACATTCGATTTTGTTCTGTTGAACTTAATGTCTAATCATTTCATGTCTACAGTTTATGTTCTTTTCTTTTAACTTACATTTACGGAATATAAGAAGAAGAAAAAACCTCTATGCGCATTTATCGAGCACACACACACACACACACACATATGTCGTTGAACAGCATTGACATACGGATCTAATGATCATGTGTTTAGTTGATGCACATATTTCTCTATTTAGTTTTTTACATGTTCGTTAAACTATCATCGCTCGACTATTGTCTTGATTTAATACGTACAAACGATCGTGCTGGCACTGAACACTTGACTTCATATTCAGGAGTAGGCGTTTCAATTTAAAATAAAGAATGAGTGAATGAATGAATGAGAGAGAATGAATAAAAATGAAATCGATAAAAGTAGAAAAAGGTAAAAAAAAAGAAGAAGAAATTCGAATACTGAGACGTCACAGTCAATAATAAAAACACGTTTGTATTCTTGTTGTCAGAGCGCGAAGAAGATGATCACATTTGTATACCAAAACTCATCGAATATAACGATAAAATAAGCAAAGACAATCGCGTACATGACTAGCAGTCAAATAAAAAGATATTACCGACTTGACCTTTTTTTTTAGTGAGAACGAGAGCGAAAAGAAAAACAAAGCCGCAAGGTTATTTCAACATATAAAACAAAAGACTAATCAACAAGATCAAGAATGTCTGAATTACTTTTTCGATTTCAACTTCAATCAAACTGACGGGAAAAAACGACGAAATTTATATTACCTACTTCACATTAATATTGATCTATTCAATAAATAATAAAAAAAAAAGAAGAAAAAAAAATCGTCTGTTGTTTGAAGGCAATCAAACTGTATGTTTACATACATACGTACGTATATGAGAAAAGGCGAACAATGATAACGATTTATCTTCACAGTTTCATACATTGTTCCGCTTGTTAATTGTTATTTATAGTTAATGATTAATTATTCACGATTATTGTTTGTTAAGTACCATTTCTTTGATTCCATTTTTTTTCTCTTTATTCTCAAGAATAATATCAATGCATAATCGCATTTATTACATAAGTTCTTATAGAAGAGAAAAAGCCGAAAGCGAACACACGTTTTTTGTCTATTTATTCCACCTGCCATGAACGTCTTTTACTTTAAGTTTATGTAATACTTCTCGAGATATACGTACGTATGTATGTCTATAGACATATCCAGGAGAGTCGATCGCACATCAACTGATTTATTTTCATAGAAGAAAGGAAAAAAAATGAGAGTAGATTATTCGTGCGTAGTAACGGTCGCGGCGTAGCTAGGTTCACATTGTTCACATGCATGTACATCGATCTTTGAGCATGTAAAGAAGAAGAAAAGAATGTGCCTTTGTAGTTCAAGGTGCAAATTAAAATATATAAGACGAAGTACAATTAGCATAATTGGCACGATATCTGATAGACATAAATTTGAATAATTTCAATAAAAATACGATACTCTAATCTAGATCTACTGAAAGAGAAGAGAAAATATGTTTTGTCTTGAACAAATTTTGAATTAAATCTATGCAAATAAACACTACCTTTGTCTTTTTATGGATATTGATTAATCAAAAATGAAAAAAAAGTGACATTTATACTCGATCGAACACCATATGTTCATTATGTAATGACCGTTTTAATTCTTTCTTCATAGGTATCATTAAAAAACGATTCAATCGATTAGAAACAACTGGTTATTCACTTTTTCTTCTTCTACTAAAGCCTTGATATTCATACTCATTGACTCTTTTAAAATTCGTAGACAGTATTTATCAAACGACAGACATTTTCTTATCAAACTACTGTATGCCGTTGTTGGCCTGTTTTATTTTATTGACTCGTAGATAAAGTTGAATGTTGTTAATCATCAGCGATACGAAAAGAATATTGAATTTAAATCACAGATTAAAATAGAAAACAAGAACTGTTTTTGTTTTCAATGTAGTCAATTATGATTTCGAAAAATAGGGCCGAAAGAATCTATCCATTCGATTGTTGAATACTTTTTCTTTAAGACCTCTGCCAAAATTTTTTACACACATCATACCAATAACGAACGATGCTATATGACCAAGGAAATTAAACGCCATGCATAGATAAAGTGCAATAGGTATGGATGCAGCAGTATTGGGAGCTTGAGTAGAAAACAACTTTGCACTATCATCACCGAGAAAGAAATTTGACATCATGAGTTCCGTTTCATTAGATGTGGTTGTATTATAAATGATGGGTGCTGTTGTTGTTGATGATGATGATGGCGAGGTTTCGACAAAATCCTTTTAAAAAATAATTTATAAGATGCATTTCATTAGCAAATACTTACACTAATTACACAATAAATAAGAAATCCTGGTTGAAATAATGAAATTACAAGAAAAAAGCCAACTAACAAGTAGCTTTCCATACGAATCTATTAATTCGAATAAATAATATCAAAGATTTTCAGTAGCGTGGATAGAGAAGAGAAAAAAAGAGTTGATATCATACCATGCCAATAGTAAAACCTAACCATAGGAACGATAATGGAATACCGATGCAAAGTAAAATTGTATCAATAGCTCGATACTCATTGAAATTATATAAATTAAGAAGGTAGACCGAGATCTATTTTTGTTACAAGAGAAAATCAGAACGTGTTAAGTCTATTTTTAAAGTCGAATGAACTAACTGATAACATTGCATTGATACGTGCGATACAATCGAGTATATTATAGATTCGTAATGGTCGTCGTGCTTCTGCAAAAGCACCGAAAAGTCTAGAAATAGAAATCTCCATTGCAAATCTAGGTCTTTTTCTATTTTATTCGACGAACCGTTTACCAAACTCATCTCTTTCATAATCTCGAATGACGATTATCGACAATGGAACAAACAAAACATTAAAAGCACATGTAAAAATAAGTCGAATCTTAATAAATAGAAAAATATACGTACGTATGAAAATTTTCTATGAATCTTACTAGACGTATTGTTGGGTCTGCAGGAGTTTCATGGCTTCCTGTAGTATGCAATCGATAGACATAATGTGCTATGACATATATAGTCATCATTAAGGCACAAATAAAAAATACGATAATATCAGTAATACGTTGTTGAAATATACCGGTGGCAAGAAAAATTAAAAGAAATACTTACGAAACGAAAATTTCAATTTATATTATATTCATTGTTTTGAAATGATTACCTGATGTAACCAAAATAATTATTCCATAAGCAAAATCAGAATCTGTTGTATCAGGAAGTTCAGCTATACGATAGATAGTTAAACCATCGGTAACTAATGCAGCTAGAAGAGCGCTTATTAAAAATATCACTTCGAATTTATTGATATTTGTCCAACGACGATGCTTAAAAATAATAACGAAAAAACTTTCTTTATCGAATATTTCATTGAATCATACCGGTCCAAGAAGGCCACTTTCTTCTAATACGTTGCTATCTGTTCGGGGACCGCCACCAAAGATTGGATTTGTATCTGCCTTCAATAATTATATCATCGAATATGTTAACATCAATGAGATCCATTAACTTACGCTCATTTTACTTTATTAACTCAGTATTATAGATTTCTTTTCCTACGAAAACAACAACAACAACAGTAACAACGAACCAACCTCAATCTTTTGCACGTTATCTTTGACGAATATAAATTCAAAACGAAAAAGAAAGTCAAATTGTAGAGATACAGAACGAACAAATAGAAATAAGTTTATATGCAAAAAATGTTTATCTACATGGTTTTTTTCCTCAATATGATTACACAAATGATAACAGAAAACTATCTTTCGTGAATCATCGTAGATATTTTTTAAAGTTTTTTTTTTAAAGGTCGCCAACGAAATTCTTTTTTGGGAGTATTTAATGTAAATAAAACATTTCGATGACATACTTAAGTAGGTCGATCTATGCTAATCGAGGTTGAACAACAATGATAATTAAGTTAAAATGATAGCGATTAATGATGACACAGGGATTAGTGAATGTTCATCATTGATCTTAAGAACACGGCAAAAGAAAAAAAACGACTTGCTTAAGTACATTTAAACAAAAGAATCAATTGAACAAGTTCAGTATGTCTGCTTAGTTGAAAGGCAGAGTGAAATGAACAGATTTTATATTTCGATTTTCTTTGGTATTTTATGTTGTTTATCAGTGATTGATGCTAAACGACGAAGTTTGATAATTTCTCGGAATATGATTCAATCTCGTTATTCTAGTTTCAGGTCAATCACATAAATTAGGTGATTTCTGCATTCCAGGTACGTGTACAAGTTTAAATTCGAATTGTAAACGTGTTGGTGGAAATGCATTTCGATGCGTTTGTAAAGAACAATTCATAGCTGTGAATAAAACGCATTGTGGTTTGTATTGAGAAAGTCAAATTATTCTTAAAATCAACTTTCTTATAAAACGTTTAGTTCGAGTTATTAATTCAACAATCGATCCATCATGTGCTTCATGTAATGAACGCACTGGTATTTGTTTGGATGAGAATTCTGATCGACATATGGATTCATGCTTTTGTCAACCGGATAATGATCAATGTCATGGTCATGATCAAACAACGACTCCATCGATAGAGGAAACAGAATCTGAAAAGAATAAGTATGAGAAAATGTTTTGTAATTTTTTGAAAAGAAAATGTTTTGTTTTGTTTTGTTTTGTTTTTCTTCGTGATAGTCATGTTGATAATTTATTACCAACTTCAAACGATGCTGATCATCGATCAACTCATTCGGGCGAACTCAAACTTGGTTTGTATGATCTAACTCAGCAACGTTTAGTTGAAAACGGTGGATCTATATCTATTGGTGATCGTCTTTTTATCGAAGTCAAATATCGAGCAGGTTCGATATGAAATTTTCATTGGAAATATTTGATGTTATTCTTGTTTTGATTAAATTTAAGCTGAAGGCAATATGGATCGTCATCAAATCATTGCTGAAAACTGTTCACTTGCATCGAGTGTATCGGATAATGAATCGAAATTAGAAAAGATGTCTTTATTAACACATCGTTGTCCATCATTAGATTCTCGTGTAGCCATTCGTTTTCAACGTCTCGATTCTGATCATATCAAAAGTACACTTTTTCAAATGCCAAAATTCGAAACAACATCAACCGTTTATCTACGTTGTTCAATTGCTATTTGCTACGGTCGAATAGAAAACTGTCAAGAAGTACATAGACTTTTCAATTATTTTAGCAAAGTTGTCTTTTTTTTATTGATTAATATAGCGATTATGTCCAGAGACACGTCGATCATCATTAGTAAATCGTAGTCCAACGAATTCTTCAATTGTTACTACAACCGATTCAGCACCATTCGATTATGTTGATGAAGATGGTGCGAGTATAATTGCACTACGACGACGTAAACGCGAACTTTTCGATGACGAACAAACGAAAAAGAAATTAGCACGAATCATATCGGACTTAACATCATCAATGGATCAAATCTCCTCGTCATCATCATCGAACGATGCACTCGAAGAAAATAATCCGAATCATTATGAAATTCGACAAGTACAACAACAAATCAAACTCGAAATGCCATTAGTACAATCGATATCGAAACATAAATCTCATAGTATGCACGGTCGTTTGTCATTGAATTCGCCAGGTGCTGTCGAACGATCGACAGTGATTGCAACAATATCAATTATATTCATGATTGGTGTATCAATATCATTGTTTGCTATTTATCGAACATGTTATATGGGTTATGTTCAACGAGTTTATGGTTCATCGTCACTCGTTGGTTTTGGTCAAGGTGAATCGATTTACGGAGGTTTACGAGGTCCACCACAAGCTTGTCGATATGATATGGGACGTCGTTCAGAACAACGTTTTGATGAAAGTTTTTTTGTTACCAATGTCGAACCATTAAATGCTTATCGACGACAATATTAAAACAATTGTTTGGCGTTTTATTATTACTATTATTACTATTATAACAAAAATATATAATATCGACGAATGACATTTGAATGAGAATCGAAAGAAAGACAGAGCTAACATGTTTGTTTTATTCTAATGTTTATAAGCAAAATAAATCTTTACACTAATTGATCGAATCAAAATACGTAGATAAGATAGCAGCAAGATAATTTTTTTTTTCTTCTTTTTTCATTTAATATCTTCAGTACACATTAACTTTCAGTACTACTAATGTTGCCGTCTAACGGAAAAATCGAACGACCTAAAGACTATAATCCTACTCAATTGAAATCATTACTTCCAATAGAATTTCAAACCAAATCAAATAAACTCGTTTCTGTTCACTCGTTAAGTTCAATTCTTGAAACATTAGGTGACAATAAATCATCGTTAATATCTTATTTACAATCTTTATTAAACACACAAATCGAAGCTGGTAATACTTATTCACAGAAATATCCATTGGATGCAAGTGAATTTCAAGATTATCTCGATTCCAAAGATGTTTTCGTTGTTATTAACAGCGGAAAGATATTACCTGATGGATTGGAAAAGAATTTAGAAGAGAATATCTTAGGAAACTTTTTCGTAAGACCGAATTTTGTTGGTCGATGTGCTCACGTAATCATGAAAACATTGAACTATCTGATATCTTTCTTTGAATTTAGATCTGTAATGGTGGATTTTTGGTATCAAATCTCCATCGAAATCAAGGAATTGGTCGTATCATGGGTTTAGCTTTTCTTACTATTGCTCCCTTACTAGGTTACAAAGCAGCAATGTTTAATTTAGTATTCGAAAGTAATACAGCGAGTGTTAATCTTTGGCGTTCATTAGGTTTTCGTGAAATTGGTAAAGTTCCAAATGCTGGTTATCTTCGAAAGACGACTGAATCGAATACAATTGAAGAGGAATATGTTGATGCAATCATGTTTTACTACAGTTTCACGTAAAGAATAAAATAAATGAATGGATTAGAGAAGGACTGAAATAAAAGTATTGATTACTCGCTATTAGATAAGACGAACAGGATTCGAATTGCTTTTAAGTTATCAAACGATAAGAAAAATAATAAATCATAGTTTTTGCTTTCGTTTTTCGATTGAGTATGCGAGTCCATTTTGTCTTTAAGTCGTATCAATGTCGTCAGCTTACGGAAAAATCGAACGACCAAAAGAATATAATGCTACTCAGCTGAAATCATCGCTTCCAATCGAAAGTCAAACAAAATCAAATAAACTCGTTTCTGTTCATTCATTAAATTCAATTCTTGAAAAATTGGACGATCAATCATCATTATTATCCTATTTACAATCTTTATTGAACACAGAAATCGAAGCTGGAAATACCTACCCTCAGAAAAATCCATTGAATTCAAGTGAATTTCAAAATTATTTCCTTTCTGCAGATGCATTCGTTGCTATCAATGGTGGAAAGACATTGCCCAATGGATTTGAAAAGAATTTAGAAGAGAATATCTTAGGAATGTTTTATATAAAACCAAATTTTCCAGGCCGATGTTCACATGTAATCATGGAAACATTAAACTATCTGATATCTTTCTTTGAATTTAGATTTGTAATGGTGGATTTATTACATCAAGTCTTCATCGAAATCAAGGAATTGGTCGTATCATGGCCTTAGCTTTTCTTACTATTGCTCCCTTATTAGGTTACAAAGCATCGATGTTTAATTTAGTATTTGAAAGTAATACAGCGAGTGTTAATCTTTGGCGTTCATTAGGTTTTCGTGAAATTGGTAAAGTTCCAAATGCTGGTTATCTTCGAAAGACGACTGAATCGAATACAATTGAAGAGGAATATGTTGATGCAATCATGTTTTATTATAGTTTCATGTAGCTCAATGATTATCAATTGTTTTTCTCTCTTTCGATTACTTTTTTTTCTTCTTTTTCTATTCCATTAAAAAAAAATGAGAGAATAAAAAAAACCGTTTTCTATTTAACAATCGTTTTCTTTTTTTTTCTATTGACAAGGCAACACATTCAACAAAAACTAATCAATGTCGAATAGTCGTCAATTTCTTGTTCCAAGCAATTATGATGCTACAAAAGAAATCTATCCACGAAATGAAATCGTTCGAAAACGACACTATCTGATCGATGAAGTTATTACAACGAAAGATTATCTTCGTAAGTGTGACAATGTAAAATCAACAGAAACCAACACGGAACCGACAACATACGCTGACAAACTACGACAGAGAATAAAATATTGAAAGAACAACTCTTGTTTTTTTTTCTTCTTCTTATTCTTCTCTTCATATTCTCTACTCATTTACCTTTGCATTTACTTGAAAATTCTAATAAAAACTGAAAGCAGAACAACAAAAAGAAATCAAACATAAATTTCACTCAATAATCGTCATGTCACATAATCCCAATCCGAACGCTGATACATCAGGTTTTAGCTATCCTAGTGCCGCTGGAAAACCGACGAATACCGATCAAAACTATATTGGTAATGTTGCACCCAGTGATTCTTCCGTAACGGAATCATCATCGACCGTACCGATGGGACAAACATATACAATGCCAACTAATCGTCTTGGACCAGCTGTTGATCTACATCATGGTAAACTAGGCGATGAACATGGTGGTGCTGGAACCCGAGCAGACGATCGAAAAGGTGATACAATTTCACCGACTGCTCAGCATCATCAATCATAATCTCGAACATTGCGTGGTTTTGTTTTATTTCTTATTATTTTAATTCAGCAATAGTAGATTTTTTTTGTATATTGTATCGATATTTTTGGAGTATTTTTTATTTATATTGCTATCGTGAGGAAAGTAAAAAGAGAAACATTAAATAAATTGCAAAAAACAACAACATCAGAAAAATTGTACACGCTAGAAAATGGAGATATTATTAAATATCCAGAAAACAAATGAATAGTGCAAAAGAAAGGTCTTCAAAACTTGATAGTTGATTATTTTCGTCATTTCACTCGGTTTTTGTTTGGATTAAGCAACGAATTCAATGACCAGATGATTTTAGTTTTCGATTTGTTCATCAATGATTTCGTAGACTCTCTTCGTAGAATTTCAGAAGATAAATTTGAGATGCATATTTGTTATATAAATATTCTCCAAGTTCATCAATTAGTTCATCCTTAAAGAAAACATGATCGATTATTTTCATCTAAAAACACAATTGCTTCAAGTTACTTCTAATTGTGAATCAGTAACATTATCAATGATAGCTAAAACACGTTGTAATTGCTTCCAACTGATTTCACTTAGACATTCTCTGTAAAACAAAATCGTTTATTCAAAACATGATAAAGTCTGTTTGCATACTTTTTGAGTGCCTCATATTGTCGAGACAGACGACTCGTCTTGTGCAATGGCGATTCCATTGTTTCTTCAATTGACATCCATGATTGTGATACTAGGAGATCAAAAAAAAACATTTTTATTACTTTTTTTTAAAATAAAGTCTTTGTTTGATATACTTGGTTCTCGAGGTGGTGTTTGAGAAAATCCATTATCAACAATAGTTCGATCACTATCGTCATTGCTACTATTTGTTAGTTCTTTCGGATCCGAATTTGTTTTGACACTAGATGATGATGATGACGAAGATCCAGGTCCAGGAGCCAATTTCAATGTTGCAGTTAGCATGAAAAAAAAGTCATTCATATCTTTCTCTCTGAAAACGAAACAATCACAATCAAATAAATTTTCATTTTGATGAAAAATGAATACCCTTCTTGTTTCTTTTCGATTTCTTCCGAAGTCAGTTCTTGTACGAGTTCATAATTATTACTCTGTGTTGTTATTGGATTTGGTATTGATGAGGATGATGATGATTCAATTGATGATTGTGTACGACTATCTCGACGACGTTGACGAGCATTTGAATTCGGAACGTTTTTATTTGAATCATAGGATTTAGTGATTTTTGATTGTTGAACTTGTGATTGCTGTTCTTGAGGATAATTATCGTCTTCAAATGAAACTTTATTACTATGATTGGATTCAACTGATGATGCAGCTGAATATGGTCGAACGATCTTTTTTGGTGGTGCAACAACCTGAAATATACGATAAACAAGTCAAAGAAAAGAAAAACAACTAGGTCAATTTCATACAACAATAGCTTGAGGTGGATTTGGTTCATGTTCGTCATCAGACGAAATCGGTTGATATTGTTTTAAATGATTATTAAGTTGTTGATCACGTTTTCGCCGTTGTAATGTATCATTTTGACTTAAGTTCGAGAGAAATTTCATATCCATTTGTTGTTCTTCAATTGGCAATGGATTGACTTGTCGTAGACGGTTTCGACGTCGAGCACGTGCATCGCTCGATTGGGATACGTCATTTGTTGCCACTGATCGACTAGCATCGGACGATGATGACGAACTTGTAATTGGATTTGGTGGACGTTGATAATTCGATGGAGGCAACGGTGGATATGAAGGAAGAACTGGTGCATTGTTGAGAGCACGATTTGATTGAGGTTTTTTTGATAATGGAGAACTAGCCGATGAGCAGGGTGGTCGAATATCATTGGATGATGAAGAACGAGGTGGAGAAGACGAAGTTGGAGGTGGTGGTAGTGGCGTTTGTGAAATGACAACAGCAACCTGAGGATTTGGGTTTGAATTATTTTGATTTTGACATCTGAATAATAATATATAAAGATTAGGAAAGAGAAATGAAATTTATTTAATTTACTTGAGTTTTGTTTTTTCTAGTAATTGCATTATATTATCTTTGATAAACGGATTTTGTAGGATTTCTTTTGCTGACGGTCGATCATCGGGCGTTTTGCTGAGCATAGATCGAATAAGATTTGTCAGTTTTTCACTATATTGTTTTGACATTTTTGGTAACTAATATTTTCATCAAAATAAAATCAAAAAAATTCATCATCAACTCAACAGAATATTTCTCACTTGTCCTCGAATAATTTTCATCATTAATGAATTCATATCTTTGGCATTGAATGCATGCTGAAGTGTTACCATTTCAAATGCACAACAACCCAATGCCCATATATCCGACTAAATCAACGAAAATCAATTCTCAAAACATTAACCGCCGATCAATATTTTCTCTCTCTCACCTTTTGTCCATACGGAACATGAGAAAATATTTCTGGACTCATATAATACGGTGTGCCGATAATAGTTGTTGCTAAATCATTTCCCGAGTCTAATACTTTAGCAATGCCTAAATCTCCGACTTTGACAATGCCGTTTTTCGTTAAGAATATATTCTGAGTTTTTAAATCTCGATGAAGAATACTTCGATCATGCATATACTAGAACAGCGAAAAATCGTTTTTTTGTCTGTCTGTTTTTCTTGCTCAAATTTACTTGTAACGCCATCGTAATCTGTATAAACCATTCGATGATTTGAGTTTCTGTTAGTGTATTTTGTTTTTCTTTGTATTGTTTTAATTTCGTATACAAATCTCCGCCTTCACAATAAGCCATGACAATATTAAGAAAATTATCACTCGAACGAAATGATTCAATGTAGGCGACAATATTCGGATGTTTTAATTTCGATAAGAGTTTTGCTTCACGTTCAGCACCTTCGAGATCATTTTCCGTTGTTTCATCGGATTGATGTCGAAGATCAAGTCGTTTGAGAACATATTGTTTCGATGTTGATTTAGTTGATGATGATTGACGTAACGGTAGAACTAACCAAACTTCACCGTAACTGCCTTTACCAATTGATTTGATGAATTTATATTTATCATCGATATTGATTTCATTGAGATGTAACGAGGGTTCGGATCGATTCATTTGTTTCAACATGCTTAACAAGGTGTGCAGAAGAAATGAGTTTCAATTCGTTGTTATTTTAACGGGAACACATGCATTTTAAAACAAGGAAAAAAATCAAAGGTATGTCAGCGTTTATGACGTTCACTACTGATCGTTCATAAGGTTGTTGCCTTGGTGATATGTCAAGCTGATTCAAAGATAGCTTTTTTGTTTTTACAATGCTAAATTTATCATTTAACATAGATTTTTCGAGAATTTAACCATGTAAATATACTCTTTTTTCGCAAGTATTTGATAAGATAGATGTCACAAGTGAATGGCAACATACGTACGTAAATGTATATAAAATGAAAGAAAATGAAATATGTTGCATTTAATGTTCTAGGTTTGAATAGAAGAGAGACGAATGTATGAATGTTCCCTTTTTTCTCATCAAGGAAGGAAGTGAAGATATGGTTGATATAGGCTACTTGTGTAGAACAAGCGTTGGTGGTGTAACGGTTAGCATGGTTGCCTTCCAAGCAGCCGACCCGGGTTCGACTCCCGGCCAACGCACGTTTCTGTTTTTGCTTTTTCTTGAAAACAAAATTCAATCACGAAAAAGTAAAATAAATTTCTTTATTATTCTCTTATTTAATTAAAAGCTCGATTCATATCGCGTGCAGAACGTTGTACTTCCAACCATTTTTGTTTCGTTTGTTGTAAACCCATCTAAACAAATAATTTCAAATTGTCAAACAACAATAAAACAAAATCATCTACCGAAACTAGATTAACTTTTCGTTCCCAAACTTCACAATCTCGTTTTAAATTACCAAGTAATGCTTTCTTTCGAACATAATCCAATATATCTGGTACTCGATAGGTTTCGATTTGTTCGGCAAGACTTAAATGTTTGTTAGCCGCACGTTTCTGTTCGAAACTAGCTGTTACCATGTCACGTTGAGTCGTATCGCCGAGATTCGTCTGTTTTTCGAGACGTTTTTCAATATCAAGTAAATCTTGAGTTTTATTATGCAGATCATCTTTGTAACGATTGAGTACTTGAGTAAATCGTGCTACTTGTTGTTTGAGTAAAACAAGTTCGAGATTTTTCTCATCGATTTTATCTAAATATTGTTTATTTTCGATTTTTAATTGACTGAAATCAACTTCTTGTAATGTATCTCCCATTTCTTCTTTTTGACGAATTTGACTTTCTAAACGAATTATTTGTCGTTTGAAGCTCGATGAACGATCACGTAATTTATTCATTAAAGCTTCACGAGCTTTTAAACGTTCATTGAAATAATGAATTAGCTTTTCGGCTATTAATTGTTTCGTCCGTTTATCAATCGATAAATCTTTCACTCTATAAAAATCTGCGATCGAAGCATTTAAATCAACGACTTCATTTTCAATCCATTCGAGATCAGACTGAGACAACAAAAAGAAAGGATTTTTTTCTTTTCAAAATGAAATATCATCGAACCTCTAATTGATCGAATAGTTTTTCATAGGTATTATCCGAATTGATCTTTTCATTTCGTGTGATTTCATATTCACTGATGACTATGTCAAGTTTTTGTTGAAATGTTAATTGTAAACGAAAATCAGCTTGAGTACTACGTGATTTCGATCGTTTACGTGGGCCTCGATCATTTCGATTTGTTGATGTCGAAATATTGGCGTCTTGATTTGAACCATTCGACGTTGTTGTTGTTTGTGGTAGATTTATTTGTTCAATTTCAGATGGTTGACGAACAATTTGTTTTTCGAGTTTTTTTCGATCTAAATTTGTTTCGAGCAGGCTATTTTCTTTTGTTAAATCAATAATTTCTCGTCTAACAAAAACAGTAGATCACAACGAAACAAATTGAAAAGTAAAATCCTACTGAAAAGCTTCGATACGTTCTTGAATTTCATAATCTTCGCTATCTTCGAATATATTTCCAACGGGCAGATCTACAGAAATGGTTTCGCTTCTAATTGACTTTGCGTCTGCCATAAGATTTGTGTTTTGATGTTTACATATGCTTTACACTCTCACTTGAAGAGCAATCAATCGATCAAATTTCATTCACAAAAAAAAAGCGATTGTTACTACCAACAATAGCCTTTTTTTTCGACTAAAAAAAAACGAAGAAATCTTTCTCACATCAGAAACAGGTGTCGTAGAAATGATTTCAAAGCAAATTTTGCTACATACATACATTTGTTACTCGGAAATGAATTAGCAAACTTCCGGAATTGAAATTTCTCCTAAGCGCTTTCTCACATAGTAAAGTTAATTCATTTCGCTGCAGAGAAAATGAAGACGATATGCTTTTTTTTAAACACCTGATAGATCTCAACAGATGTCCCTGTAATCCGATGCACGGTATCGTTGATATTTGTCAATTGTCCTCCGTGAAAAATTCATGCATAGTTTTTCCTCAAAAATTTTCGAAAGAGTAAAAACATGAAAAAAATCGGAAAATTTCGACTTTATTCAAAATGGATGATCAAAATCATATTTCCTTCATTAGTTCGAATTTTACGCCAATAAACAAGCGAAAAATTCAACTGCTATCTTCCATTCATTTCTATCATTGCATTGAAGTTACTTTCTATGTTTTTTCTTGTGTTGTTGTTTATTCTCATCTCAATCTACAGAATCGAGATCTTTTTTGTGCTAAATTATCTGTTTCATTTCAGATCATTCTCGAGACCATATAAACATGGCTGCAACAACAACTAACATCACAAAAAAACGCAAAGTAAAACCAAACATAATAAAAACACAAGCCAACATACGTAAACATCGAAAAAAAAAATTTTTTTGCTTTTTTCTTTCAGTTCATCCGTGAAGGTGTTTTTCATGCTGAACTCAATGAATTTTTTACACGTGAATTAGCCGAAGATGGTTATTCAGGTCTTGAAATTCGTGTCACACCACAACGTACAGAAATTATTATTATGGCAACAAAAACACAACAAGTTCTCGGCGAAAAAGGTCGTCGTATTCGTGAATTAACATCAGTTATTCAAAAACGTTTTGGTTATCCAGAAAATTCAATTGAATTATTCGCCCAAAAAGTTGTCACACGTGGTTTATGCGCTATTGCTCAAGCCGAATCATTACGTTACAAACTTATGGGTGGTCTTCCCGTACGACGGTAAATTTCTCCTTCATTTCGAAAGAAAAAAAAAGCAATTTTCGAAATTTTCATTCATCTAGAGCTTGTTATGGTGTTTTACGTTTTATTATGGATTCGGGCGCTCAAGGTTGCGAAATCATTGTCTCTGGTAAATTACGTGGTCAACGTGCCAAAGCAATGAAATTTCTCGATGGTTTAATGATTCACTCAGGTGATCCAGTTAACGATTACGTTCAATATGCTGTTCGACATGTCTTATTACGTCAAGGTGTACTTGGTATTAAAGTTAAAATCATGTTACCCCATGATCCTAAAGAAGGCAAAGGTGTTAAAAAACCATTGCCAGATCATATTGATATTGTTCAACCAAAAGATGAAAAACCAATTGAACAACCATTTTCTGAACCAAAAGAACGAAAAATTGAACCAGTAAAATCGAGTTTTGTTTTGAATGAATTCATATGAATTGCCTTTTTTTGTTTAGTTACAACAACAACAACAACCACCACAACAACAACAATACCAACAACAATTACCACCTCAACAAGGACAATTACAAGCCGGAGCACCAGCCAATCTTGGTTACCCATTGAAATGATAAAACACTACCAAAATGGTCGTATGCAGAAATAGCACAAGAAGATTTCATGAATAACATCGTTATTTTTGTTTGTTTGTTCTTGCTTTTAGGCTCTTTCTATCGCCGTTTTAAGCATTGAATAAAAAAAAGAGAAAAAAAACTTATAAACATTAAACGGAAAAAAAAATTATACCATAATAGTTCGTACTGAGATCATGAAAGTAGATAATACTCTATGCCCTTAGGAGCATTTATGTATGAGAAAATGTGCCCGTAAGTTAGCATATATGATAATCTTCATTGAACCGTGACAGAAAAAGGAGTGTATATATATACATTCGTGCGAAACAGACAAAAAATAAATAATGGCTACTGTCGTTCTAGTGGGAACTTTTGATACGAAAGGTGCTGAATTTGATTTTATTCAAAAGCAAATCGATGATATTGGTACATGTTCAGTTTATTTAATCGATGTTGGACTTCGATCAAATGATAAAACCAAACCAACAGCTGATATTTCATCGAAAACAATTATGCAAACTGGAGGAGCCGATGAAAACGCATTTGAACAACAGAAAATCAATAAATCCGAAGCATTTCAATTGATGACAAAAGGTTTAACATTAAAATTAACTGAACTCTATCAATCAAATCGTTTACACGGTATTTTAACATTGGGTGGTTCATGTGGTACAGCAATTGTCTCCAATGCAATACAACAATCGAAATTACTACCTATAGGTTTACCGAAATTAATTGTTTCAACTATGGCTGGATCGAGTAGTGCACATACAGTTATTGGTTTAACCGATGTAACATTAATGAATTCAGTAACGGACATTGGTGGTGGTCTTAATCGTATCAATGAACCAATTTTAGCGAACGCAGCTGTAGCTATTACAGCAATGACTTCACGACATTATTCATCAATTGGTCAAGCAAATGATGCGCAATCTGATCGATCACCATTGATTGCTATTTCTATGTTCGGAGTGACAACACCATGTGTTATGGAAGCTAAAGAACAATTGGAAGAACTCGGATATGAAACCGTTGTTTTTCATGCAACAGGTACTGGTGGTCAAGCTATGGAACATTTAATTGAAACAGGTTCTATCAATGGCGTACTTGATATTACAACAACAGAATTAGCCGATGAACTTGTCGGTGGTATACTTTCAGCTGGACCAAATCGATTAGAAATCGCCAGTAAGAAAGGCTTACCGCAAGTTGTTTCACTTGGTGCCCTTGATATGGTAAATTTCGGTTCTCGTAATACAGTTCCTGAAAAATTCGTCAATAATCGATTATTATATGAACATAATGCACAAGTTACGTTGATGCGAACAAGCGTCGACGAATGCAAACAACTAGGTGAAATTATTGCCAACAAACTCAATCAAAATTCAGGATCAAAACCAATACCTTTATTTATACCTAAAGGCGGTGTTTCTTTACTATCAGCTGATGGCGGTGCTTTTCATGATGAACAAGCAGATAAAGCTCTTTTCGAAGCCTTACGTCAACATATTGATTCAAATAAAGTTCAACTGATCGAACGGAATGAATCAATTAATGAACCATCCTTTGCACAAGCTATGGTTCAAGCATTACATGCCCAATTACGATACAAACCAATTCGTAAGAATCCAAGTGAAATATCAGAGAAGAAATTAACTAAACCACGAAATCGTCGTGAATGTTTGGATCGATTGAAATCCGTTATTGAACACGGTCAAATTATTATTGGTTCAGGTGCAGGCATTGGTCTCTCAGCAAAATGTATTGAAGAAGGTGGCGTTGATCTATTGATTATTTATAATTCTGGTCGATATCGAATGGCTGGAAGAGGTTCATTAGCTGGTTTACTTTCCTATGGTGATGCCAATGATATACTTATGGAAATGGCTGGCGAAGTCTTGCCAATTGTTAAACATACACCGGTTCTTGCTGGTGTTTGTGGTACTGATCCATTTCGATTGATGCCACAATTGTTAAAACAAGTAAAAGATGCTGGTTTTATTGGCGTACAAAATTTTCCAACAATTGGGCTTATTGATGGTCGTTTTCGACAAAGTCTCGAAGAAACAGGCATGTCCTATGACCAAGAAGTCGAAATGATTCGACAAGCTCATTTAATTGGTCTAGTAACTGCACCTTATGTATTCAATGAAAACGAAGCTCGACAAATGACACAAGCAGGAGCAGATATCATCGTTGCTCATATGGGTGTAACAACTAAAGGTGCAATCGGTGCTAAATCATCGTTATCATTAGACGAATGTGTTCAACTCATTCAATCGATTCATGATGTTGCCATTGAAATCAATCCACAAGTTATTGTTCTTTGTCATGGTGGTCCATTGGCTGAGCCCGATGATGTACAATACATTCTTGAACGAACACATGGTATACAAGGATTTTTCGGTGCATCAAGTATGGAACGATTGCCAACAGAAATTGCTCTTGTTGAAAATACCAAACGATTCAAACAATTAATATGTAGTAGCAAGACAAAATAGGACTGTTCTTTTTTTTTTGTTCTTCTTTATTGATTTATGTGAAAATAAAATCAGAAAAATAGTTTACGTCGATTGATTCTTATTGATTTTATATTGAATAAATTCTCGATTGTGTCTTGGACTTCCTTTGGTTATATTCAATGTTCGTTCTTTTAAATTCATAATTATCGAACAAACAGTTCCAACCATGCCAATATCAGCTGGTTTATATAATCGGCAAATTGGATGTGTTTGTATTTCATCATTGCAATCGAATAGAATTTCTTCTAATGATTGTCTACTATTCCATATTTGTTCAAGTCGTTGAAAACGATTGATTGAATGTTGATATCGTGGTGTGCCAACAAAACCTTTGTAATTCTCCGTGGAAAGAAAATGATTTGTATGATAGGGTTGATTGCGAATAAACTGAACTTTATCACCTGGTAATTCAACACAACAACATTGACCTTGATCATCACCTATAAATAAAATTAAAACAATTTGTATTTCAATTAAGAATGAATTCAATTACCAATGAGTGAATGACCACCAAAACCTGGACCATTCTGTTCAAATATTGTCATAGCTTGATCGAGTGTTTCAGCTCGATCAAGTACAGTACGTAATGTAACATGTAGTGGTATATTTGATGGATTTCGAGCATGATTGATTGGATCAACAAAATTCAAAGTGACACCGATACCATGAGAATTCAAGCCAATTTTGCCGAGATTACCTGGTTCAATCATTTGTAAAATTTCATTCGATTTTATATAATTAACAAATACAAGATGTTCAAATTGTTCTAACCAATCCCAATTTTCGGCTAATTGACAAGTATTTTTATCGTATAAAACTGTACATTCATTTTCTCGAGCTAATGCTAAATGATTTAAAAGTTCCAATCGACAATTTAATGCTGTTATCCAAAGAGGATCTTGTTTTGAATTGATAGCAATCGAATTGAGTTCTTCAATATAATCTTGTGAGAACGAAGATATTCCTCGATAGTATTCTTCACATAAATTTAAAATCAGTTTTTCATTGAAATTTTTTTGTTTAGAAAATTGTTCTCGATAGATTTTTATGGATTTATCGATGCGTTCAGATAAAATTGTTCCATGTTCATAGCCACGTTCACGTGGTGTTTGACCATTGAATTGTATAAATGGAAGAATTTCTTTGGAATCTATTGACATATTTATGAAATAGGTTCGTTCGTAACTGCACTAATACGTTCGATTTGTATGGCTAATTTTGTGTATCGTTCGGATTCGTTATCTTTTGAATAGATTTTTCTAAGAATTGCACAACCGAATTCAATTGATTTAACTGTTGGTAAAGCGTGTGGAAGGTGTTTTTCTAAGAGAGCTTCGAATGTATCGAATTTGTCAATCGATATAACTCGTATACAAAATTTTCGTCGAATATTAAAGCCTAAATCGTCGTTGTAAAATTCAACTGAAAGAAAGGTGAAAGACACATGATCAATATTTATCTGATAACAAATAACGAAGATCGTATTTTATACTTATATCAGAATTTTGTAATTCATGAAAATGACCACGATCAAGATGAATTTCGATTGTTTTTTTTCCACAATAGATCAATGAAAACCAAGGTTCAGATAAATGTTTCACTAACATAAAATGTGTATGGCTTTTTAGTAATGTCAATAAGAAGCAAAACGTAAAAAAATTTATGAATATAATGGAGAGAGAGAGAGAAAGAGAAACGAGCAAATAAAAATGATGTCAGTTTTCAAATGTTAGTTAGATAAGCAGCAGATTACTTTATCCTATAATAAATAAATATATATATGATGATGACGATGACATAGGATTTGTGAATGAATGAATCAATCAATAGTGAACATGGAACCAACTAAACTAATGTTTATTGTGCATCGTTTTATGCAACTACTATAGAGGGCAACAGTAATCAGTTCTTAGCTAAGATACTGAACTTTTTTTTTGACGTGCTCAATCATCTGTTTATTTATCATTCAGCAGTTACAACATGCACCAATAGCACCTATACACTCACAAACAGCTCCTAAACAACGACAAAAGTTCGCGCAAGCTTCCAAATGCTCGCAACAACTGCAGTCACAATTTGGGCATGAACAATTGTTACAATCGCAATCTGGGCATGAACAATCATTGCAATCGCAATTGGGACATGAACAATCATTGCAATTTGAACAGCATTCACATTCGTTGTTGCATCCATCACAACAACAGTCATTACGGCAATCACAGCAGCAACAATGATGACAACAATCACACCAAAGACAATAAATGCAACAGGTATCCGTAGTCGAATACGAATTACTCGGATAATTGTTTCGATGAGATCGCCTTTTGCGTGGAGGATAAGCAATAATTGGTGGTGGTTGTTGGGTTATTGGCGGATTTGTATTTTCACTGGCAGGTGGATCTTGATTATTACTTGGCGATGCGTTTTCGTCACCGTTCTGATTTGTTATCGATTCTTCCATAGATACGTGTTTGAACTTGCAATATTAGTCAATAAAATTGTTTTTTTTTGAATACACGATGCTGATATTTCTATCGTAAGATGCTTGACATCAATAAAAAAAATCGAAGGAAAGAAATCGTTGAGTAACCATTGCTACAGCTTACAAAAATTGATCAACGAAACAACATAGTAGACGGCATACGTATGAATAATAAACAAGAATAGAAAAAAAAAATTTAATATTTCGAATTTTCATTTTCAATGTCTCGAACAAGGACACATATATTCGATATGAAGTATGTATTTACAAAATATTCATGAAAAAAAGACAAATAAAACTCATGTAAAACAGTTTAGTAATGATTGACATATTCGCCGAATACTGAGCACTATTAAGAAATGGCAAGTATGGATATCCGTGATAATAATATGCTGGATACCAGCCAGTAGGTGATGGTAATCGCATGTTATTCATATTAGCTACGAAAAATATCGATTTGTTTTTAATAAAAAGAACAAAATAGTCTTACGATAATAGTGTCCATCAGATCCAGGTGGATAAGCATTATATTGTTGTGGATTATATGAGCCACCGCTCATTACATTGACAGGCGTAGGAAATTGATAGACGACTCCTCCGACAATAAAACGGTTCTGATTTTGATTATTTCCCGTATAACTGCCACCACCATTGGCTCCATAGTACGATACGACAGCTGGGTCAATCGCGTAGCTACCATAGTTATTACTTTGATATTGTCGACGACGACGAACTCGTTTTGCATCAACTAATTCCAAGAGAAAAACAGATCTTGTTTTATTTTCTCAAATCAAATCAACAAACTTTGATTAAACGAACAAAAGACAATGATTACTAAAAATGTGCTCAAAATTATTGAAGAAAGTTGCCATTTCATGGTGAATCACGCGTACACACGAAGAGAAGCAAGAAAAAAAACACAGCTAGTAGAGTAAGATCTCCGTTTTTTTTCTTCTTCTTTCTTTACAACCTTGATACTCTGGCCACTCAGCTTTTTTTTACATAAATGTACGACCTTCTCCATTTTTTTTTCTTTCATAGTTACATTTACTCTATTCCACAGAAAGCAAAATACATTTCTCGTTCCTTTGAATTTTTTTTCTTTCTTTCTTTCTTTCCTTTCGAACATTTTATATCACATTTATTCAAAAGAGAGAACTCCGCTGATGTATGTGGCCTTTTCTTCATACATACTTTCATCGAAATGAAGAAAAAAAACGACAAGAAATAGTGATCTCGATGTTGTAATCAATCAAAATGACGAAAGTTATACGTCATACATTCTAATTTGTGTGTATTTCTTTAAGTATGAATTCTTACGAAAATTTTTTTTCTTCTTATTCATTAACAAAATCTTTATTTAAATTAAAAAAAAGAAAGAAAATCTTCATTTCATACATTTATCAAATTCCTGATATAAAAACAAAAAAACTTCTATTTTTTGAGATTCAATTCGTTCATTTTGATATTTTCTTCTCAATCCATATCTTCACCGGACAAATGAACATCGAATGATTATTAATTATACACAAATATCTCACAAAAATGCGCTTTAAATGGCAAATACGATGGTAAATCAGTTCGATTACTAATCGTTTTTATTCCCGATAATTGTACATGAACATATCGACCAATAATCGGTGTTTGACATTGTAAATGTAAACGTTGAGATAGAATACCATAATTAATTCGTGTTACAAATGAACATTCAGCTGTTGAATATTGAGATACATCGAGATAGATATCACGCGTTATATAGACGATGATACGATCGAGTTGAGAACTAGATAGATAACTATCTTGAGATAAATGTGAAACTAGAAGAGAAACAAAAAAAAGACTTGTTGTTTGTATGTTTGAATTGCTTACATGTGTCCAGTTGTTGAATAATAACTCCGTGAATATTGTAAATTCGATTTAAATCTATGGTTATATGTGGTTGACTGTTGATACAACGTGTAGAATCAATGATTGTACAACGTGATGGTACATCATAACCATCGTTTAGATAGGATAGATACGTTTGTTGAGATGAATAAGTTGAAGAATAAAGAAAATCATTTAGAGAAATACGTTTTCGATATGCAAGATTTTCAACTGAAAAGAAAAAAATAATATCGAAATGTGTTTTGTTTTTGCATTTGATCTTGTTAACTAACCGCATGGTGTATCTGGTTGTACACGAAAATAACCAAGAGCACAAACACCTCGATGTGGACATCCAATCAAACCTGCACGCATGGATAATCGATTATTCCATTCCTTAGGAAAGAATCGAACAAATCTTGCTGTAAATGGCTGATTGAGATAATGGATACGTTCGAGTGATTGATCATAATTTCCACTGAAGACCTACGTATTTTCGAATTTGATTTTATAGAATTAAAAAGAACTTGGCTTTTTTTTTATTTACTTTTGGTTCGGGCCTTTGTGCATCGTTGTAATACACCCATAGGCGAGTATCATTTGAAAATGCGATCATATATTTTGTTACCCATTGTTGACCACGATCACCACGACCTTTGGTTATTAATCCAGTGATACGCATAGGATGACCAATATCGATTTGTAGCCAATTGTCTCTAACTAAAACCAAAAACAAAAAGTAGATTTTTAAAAAATAATCAAAGACAAACCTTTTTTGTATCGTGCACACCAGCCTTTATTACTAAGTAGAAATGCATCACGTGGTTGACAAGTCGCACGATATCGACTAGGAACAGATGATGATGCACTAAATCGAGTATACGGAACAATAACTAATGGTTTGTTACATTCTGACAACGAAAAAAAAACAAATCAAAACCGGATAAATTCGAATTTTATTCTACCTTGACAGCCGATCAATTCCAATCGAAGACTGGGCCGATTGTTCCAAGAAACGACATGAAATCGGATAAATCGTGCATGAAATGGACTACGAAAATATTGATAACGAATCGAAATAGCATCTTGATTAGCTGTAAATATATTTTGATTTCCTTCGCTATCTGTTATATAATTCCATTGATAATAATCCAAACTATACGATATCAATAAAGCCGTGATCCATTCATCTGAACCTGGTCGACCTTGTGTTAAGAAACCATGAAACTATTTCGAATAAATTTTAAGTTTTTATTTTGAATCAAATATGATCATACCTTAGTCGGTGTACCAAGATCCACCTGAATCCATTGATGAGGTTGATTTATTCTCGGACACCAGGCATGATCATTTTCATTTGAATACAATCGAATAAAATGCGCTTGACATTGTTCTTTACGTTGTTCATCAATACTACTTGCTGTTATTTGCCAATCTTTTATTTCACCCGTACTTAAACCAAGTGGAACACTACAAGTAGCTACACGAAAGAGAGAAAAAAATACACAATGCATAGAAATTCCTACATAGTCAAGTTCTTTTTTTTTATCCCATATTTTCTATTATCCTTGATATCTTTTTTTCTTCAGTTTTTTTTCATTTCTCTTTCTCTTTAAACACTTGTCGTAATAGTCCGATAGTAATTACTTTTCTTTTTTCTTTTTGTTTTATTTTACTTCAACTTTCTCATTTTTCAAGTATACAATGTCACAATTATTCAAAAGAAATATATCGATAAAAGAAATTTCGACTTGTCGTTTAGGATATTGAGAAATTCAATGTCATAATAAGAAGAAAAACGAAAGAGTTTTTTGCTTTTTTTTCTTCTCTTATGAAAAAACACAATATCATTAAAAACTCGTTTGCAATCGAATGAAACAACGAGAGCGAGAGAGAGAGAGAGAAAACTTGAAATACTCACCATTGATTATCTGAACAGAAAACTCCAATAAATATATTAATAATAGAACAACTAAAACCATGATATAAACATTTCATATTAATAAAGATTACATTGAATTGATTTTGAATTATAAAAACACGTAAGATCAACACGGACTCGTCGTATATTTTCTCAAGAATATAGCTTGATGAAAGAATCAATAATGAATTGAGTGTTTGCAGTCAAAATATTTTCAGGTGACTTTCGTTGTCGTTTTTCTTTTCGATTGAATTGTATTTGATATGTATGCCAATCGATGTCGATGTATGCGTATAGGACTACAAAGGCAAAATCAATCGATGACGACGGTAGCGGTGGATTTTTATGTTGTCAGACAGAACAAGACGAGATGAAAAGAGAGTGAGAGAGAGAGGGAGGAGAAAAAAAACCAAAAGAAAAAAAAAAGAAGAAAAAGAGAAATTAAAGAAGAACTTGATCGTTTGAAAAAGCAAACACATCAGAGATTAAAAGACGATTTAATAACAAAATAAATTAGTTGTCGAAATGTTAGAGATTGAAACTGATTTCTTTAGTTTTTTGTTTTGTCATTTCATTCGCTCGAAGGCTAGTGATGGCCTTTCAATAATCGTCGACTGACTTTTTTTTGTTGCCTTTCTCTTCTTCTCTGTTTGTAATCAAAAGATAATTCAACAGATGGAGAAAAATGTATATTTTTTTGTACCGATTTCCTTCTGTCGAAGGATATGATTGACAATGAAATCAATGAAATAAGACACAGAAGCTGTTTCAGATGTTTTTTACTATGATATTTCATTCGAATTTCTTATGAATAGATTTTCGTTGACACGTTGAAATACAATTTGCAAATTACATATGTATATTTTCTTTTGCTTCTTCAGCGTTTTTTTTTCTTCGTAAAAAATTTAAAACACGTCAAAAATGATTTGCATAAAACAATGAGTTTTTTTATGCCAAAATCAATTGATTATTGATTGATGGATGGATAATCAGGGTCTTTTTTTATTTGAAATCTTTATGTAGGATTCTTCGATCAAATATTCGATTGACAAAAATTATTTGTCAAATGATTGAAAAAGATTTTAGCTTATCTGTTACAATCTGCAATTGTATTTCGACTATTGAGAGATCAATTCAAGTTCTTTTTTTTTTGTTCTTATTATAATCCTTTGGAATAAATAGTTATTTGATACTGAAATACTCGCTCATATCAAATAGTTAAAAATCTGCGGAGACGAAATCGAGAATAATAAAAAAAAGAGATTTGTGTCAATATTTTTTATTAGTTTTCTTTTCAGTTTAAACGGATTTAAAAAGTGAAAAAGAAATCCGTCGGTAAATTGACGTAGTTTTCTTTGTCTTTAATAAAAATCCTTGAAAATCTAATTGAATTAACGTATCTCTTTGTTCATTATAACGAGAGTAGTTTCTATTAGTTCATCAGCTTGCCATATTCTCAGCGGTTAATTTAATCTTTGTGAATAATAAATGAGATGGCAAAGAATGACTATTCACTTTTTTTCGACAATCGTATTGCAAATATATAAGTAATATATCTTTACAAGGTTATCGTCTTTTTTTTCTTCATTCTCTGCACTATTACAATGAATAGTATGTTACTAAAATTTGTTTCTATATACTTAAGTAGGGTTCTACTGAAACGATTTGATTCCTTTTTTTTCTCTTTTCATTTGCTCCGTCAATTTCTTATCATACTCAGACAGAATAATACGTGCTATTATTCATTGATACTCATTGAAATACGAATTAGCTTTCGCAAAGATTATCTTTTGTTTATCATAAAATGTTCAAACGTATTTATTTGAAACTAATTAACCTTCTGTTAAGAGACACACGTCGACACACAGACAGACAGACAGTTGGTAGAAAGAATAATATTCATCTTCTCACATTCTAATATTATAATATAACATTTAAAGTATCCGATTTATTTCTTTGTATGCAAACAATCATTCATGTCGAAGTTTTCTTTTTTGCATGATCTATATAATTATAGATCGACTCAATCGTGTATTATTCTTGCTGTGTTGATAAGAAAAAGAGAACGAGAGAATGAGAGAAAGTATTGACGAATTTTACCCTATCATCATCGTCATCAGTTTAAAAAAAATGAGAGATTCATTTATTGTATGCTAAACAAGCCTATTGACATTGAAGAGGATGCGAGAAAAAGAAGAAAAAAAAATGAGACGACAGTTATGGTGCAATTGTATGTTACGTTGAACATAAACCATTGCAATGTGTGCCTTCAGGGAAATCAGACAAACAATTGCGACCAACTGCACGAAGGGTATTGATGGTTTTTTGTCTTTGATGTCTATGTTTTACGTACGTATGTGCGAAAATGAATAAATTAAAGAGACCATCGTCTTTCTTTGGTTTTCTTTTTTATTTGATTTTAAGACGAAAGTATCGAGTTTTATTAGTGCGAATATCATTAATTGCTTGAAGCCTAGTCGTGTGTCTCGAATGGACTATATATAATCATTGTTACTGTTTGATGCTGTTATTAGATTGACGAAAATGAAAGTTAGTTGACAGACACAAATGACGATAATCATCTATTTCTCATCGACTTCCTTTTTTTTTCCTTAGACTCATGTGCTTCTGTCGTTTAGCAGAGTTCGTGTTCTTGTATATAGCGTATCAAAGAAAACAGAGGCGAGAAAGAGACAGAGAGAGAGAGAGTCAGAGAAAAAAATACAAGTCATCATCCTTGATTATTCTGTCAGCTAAACAAGACTAGTTTGTTTCTCATCCTCGTCTTTTTTTTTCTTTCCCTCGTTTTTCTTCTTCTTCTTCTTTATAATATTAACATGAAAAAAAAGTCGAGGATGCCTATCATTCTTGTTCTTTTCTTTCTTTCGACTACAGTTGACTAATATTCTTTTTATTGTTGTTATTTTAACCGAACTACTAAAATTCAACAATGTATTGTCTAATTAACATTGTAATCAATGTGATTTTTATAGACAAAATAAATAATCAATAACAGTAAGAATAACATCATCATCATCTTAAAGACTAGATGTACAAGAAGATGAGGAAGAAGAAAAAAATTAGTGAAAGTTTGTTATTACAAACAACTGATACATATCATTAACTGAGTTTAGAATATTCGACTTAATAGATTGTCAAAACGAGCTTTTTTTTATTGATCAATATGAATTACGTCTAGACATAGGGGAAGGGATATATTTGTATCATTTTAGATTTCGTTTGATTGAAAATGACTACAGCAGATCGTCTTAATTTACTTCTATCTGAAATCCTTCACAATGAATCATCATCGTCATCAACAACCACCAATAATCCAATTTCTCGTGATTCTTCAACTAAACCATCTACATTATTAGCATTTGCCGAACATGATTATTCTTTGCCTTCAATCACAGCTGTATCCTTAACGCCACCTCGTACGACATCGTCATTGAATAATCATAGTCGACAATATGTACAAACTAGGGATCAATCAAATATGGAAAATTCCTTTAAAAAACGTCCATTGCTCAATTCATCGACATTAGACAATCTATTTCATGCATTGACGCTCGAATGTGAACAATATCTCGCTGATTCATCAACATCATCCTATCAGAATAAAATCTATGAAGAATTTGAGAGTCAACCAACAGTAAAATCGATTCATATCGATTCAAATGATGATGATTATGAAAATTTACATACATTAAGCTCATTGAAAAAATCTGATATTTCAAAATTAAAAACAAGTATCGAAGTAACAAGTCCAAACAATCGACAGATTGTTTCAGTTAATGTATCTTCATCTCAAACATATCCATTACTATCAACGTCCATTGTTTCATCAGCCAATTGTTGTTGTTCGAGTGAAGACGATAGTTTTATAAATGCATCAACATCAAGTACAACGAATCAGAAACGTCGCCGTCGTCGCACACGCAAACAACAATTGATTTCATCAACAAATCGATTAAGTTCATCCGATGACGAACAAACTAATACAATCGATAAAAAATCTTCTATTTCGAAACGTTCATTTAGTACTGATTATCGTCAACAACGTATACAAAGTATCTATGACAATCATCCTGTTTCAACAGTCTCACAAAAAGTACCTCTACGACGCGCACGTCGACGTGATGTTTCATTACAACAATTCTCATTTCCTCCGCACGCATCGAAACATAAAGATGAACTATCATTAAGTCTTCATGAAAATCTTGCATCACCATTATCAGTTCTATTGACATCGAAAAGTGATTTTATAAATCGTTCACAACAGAGACGATCACGTTCAGAATATCCTCAACAACAACCGGTTTCATTACTTGATCGAATGCATCAAAAATTCTATCGAACATCGCCCATGCATCATCGAAATAACATTCCTACACATCGAATACCGTCATATCCGGTTTATTAAAACATAGTATCGAGTTTATGCATACAAATACATACATCAATGTTTTTTTCTTTTTCTAGTGTTAGCTGTTTTTAGTTCTGTTTCATTTAAAATTCTCGTTTCTCTTTTTTTTTCTAACATACGTATATAAGAATTTCGACTTGATCATTTGCATATAAATAACTTTTATAAAACTACTAAGTCGAAAGAATATCTATATGGTAACATTTAACCGACGTCTTTTTTTGCTCGATAATTAATGATAGTATTAGCCTTGGACAGAAGTTTTCTACATGGTGCAAGAATATATAATCTCCCTTATTTGTATGATAATTGACATTAATCGTTGGTAAGTATTGTATGTCAATTAGTTAGAGATTTCGAAAGAAAAAACAAAAGATTTACTCGACTATGAGTAACAAGATAATAAATACGTATAAGTTCGTCTTTTTTTCCCTCTATTATTACACTTGATTTATTTTACTAGAACGTAAATCGAATTACTCGGATGAATTAAATGTCAATTGAAGCTGAACTTATCTATCGTTTTAGTTAATGAAATGATTTCTTTGATACAATCGAAAATATTGCATGTCATAAAAAAAAGAGACGCAGACCGCGTTAGTTGACATGTCAGTCAAACGTTTGTTTTATAGTCGATTGATTTATGAGTGAAACTACTTTTGACACTATCTATTTCCTCTATTGATTTATTTCGTTTGTTTCAATGAATATTTCATCGATTAGATTACTATTTACATTCACAAGATATAAAGAAAAAAAAGAAAGACGAAAAACACGTTGACGACATGATTTCTATCGGTCATTCGTTGTTCTTAAAGACAGTCTCGTTGATTTCAGACTAAACATCTGTTCATTCACATGGTACTTTGTTTTTTTCTCATTTATTTCTGTCTGATTGGTAGATAAATACAAACAAGACTATCTCTGACTAGACTACATATCAGTTTTCGTGACCTACTCATCAACCGTATATCACATGGTATCATTCTCATGTGAAAATAATCATCTATTGTAAGACAGATGTGCATTGCCTATTGATGACTATGGGAAACTAGACTACGTTCGTTGTTTTTTCTTCTTTCTTGGTATAAGATCAGATGATGTGTGAATAGAAATGATTGTTCTGTTTCGTTTGATGCTCCGCTGGAAACGAGAGAAGAATAAGAATAGCATGATTCTTCGGTCAATTCGGCCAATGAGACTTTTCAGTATTCTACACAGACAATTATGATTGATAAGGTTATGTCTACTATCTGATCCTTTCTCTCTCTCTATCTATCTCTCTCTCTGGCATCCTATATATACTACCAACACTTTCACATCTGAACATTTCTTCACATTTACTATTCCCTACCGAACATAAATCTTACAAGCGTAATGCATCTACAAATATTCGCCTTAATGGCAATATGTATGGCTGGTAAGTTCGAACTTAGTTTTTTTTCGAAATAGTCCTTTAATATTATTCTATATAGTAAGCTACAGTCATCCGCCAGTTGTTGCTGCTGCTGCCGTTGCTAATAATGATACAGCAGTACCTGTCGTCGCCGTTGGTATTGCAGCTGAAGACAGTAAGATTTTCGAAATAAATTTCGACATATTCATCCAAATTATCTATTCTCTATTTGTAGAAAAAGAATCAGACGAAGAAGACAAGAAAGAAGGTATAGATTTTCATGTTTATATCTTCGATATACATTTTACATTTTCTAGACGACGACAACGCAGCTGATGCCAAGGATAAATCAGAATCACATGACCATGAAGATCCACATGAACATCATGTTCATCACGAACATCAAAAACATCATAAACATGATGACAAAGATGATGAACATGAATATCATGTTCATCATGAACATCAACGTCATCACCAAGGCGATGAATCGAAAGCTACGATTACTGTTGATGTTAAAAATATTCTTGGTTTATTCAAAGCTCGTCTTGCTAAATTAGAAAAAAATATTATTGCTGCTGTTAAAGGTGACGGTGGCGCATCATCATCATCATCGAGCTCGAAAGAATCTGATGCTAAAGCTAAAGCTGCTGACCAAAAGGAAGACAAGAAGAAAAAGAAAGAAGACAAAAAGAAAGAAGATAAAAAGAAAAAAGAAGACGAAAAAGAAGAAGACGATGACAATGATGATTAAATCAATCAATTGGTTTTAATATTATCATTTCTGTGTTTTTTTTGTCTCTGTTGTTTATTCGTGTGTTTAGTTTAGTTAAGTTACACATACATATTTGAATGCATCCCCGTTTTTTTTTGATTTTATTCGTTAATAATTATTGTATATTGCAGTTTCAGAATAAAAAGAAAAAGAAATGAAAAAAGAAAATGTCTACGCTCCAACACGAGTTTTAATATGATTTAAATTCATTTTTGCTTGATTTAATTCATGTCGTAACGAACGACATTCGTTTTCAGCTTGATTTCGTAGCTAGAAGAACATTTAAGCACATGTTTCAAAACCATAAAAACAAAAGAAAGCTTTACTTTGACATCGGTCGTTAATCGTAACTTGGCTTGTTCAACTTGATAACGAACATCTTGAATATCATGATGCGTACGTGTTATTTGCATGAGAAAATTCTTTAGAAATACGAAAGATATGAGTATCAAAAGTAAAACAAACAAGATAATAAATTCCTACTCCCGTTTCGAGTTCTTTGGCATAGCCCATTTGTGATGCATGTTTCGTTTCAGCATCCATTGTTTGAATAGTTTTCTTATGTATTTGTTCGAGATCGGTTTTTAAAAGAAGAACGCGTTCTTCCATTGGTGGAGTTTTTTTCTTTTCAATAAAATATTTCTTTTTCCACATATCACGAGCTACAAACGATCAATATTCTCTATTAAATATTATTTTACTGTTGTTTTTTTTTGTTAAATAAATAACCTTCTTTTCGTCGTAAAGTAATTCGATTGTGAATATTTTTCAAGTTTTTAATAACATCTTCGCGAATTTTTTCTAAATCTGCACGACGAGCACGTAATTCTTGAAGACGAGCTCGAAGTGAATCGGCTAGAAAAGATCAACATGACACTTGATTTTTAACTTCAAATTCCTCTATTTTTTCTTTTCATTTGCTGTCGAGTACTATCTGATAGAAAGAAAAACACAAAACTCGTGAACGGATCTCATGTAAATTAACTACTCAATGGGTGATTGACATGAGTAGTTTCTTTTTTGTTTTCAAATCGATTTTCTAAATATAGACTTATCCTATTCGGGTTTCTTTTTTAAAAAGAAACTACGTACGATCTTCTTGACGTTTGGCTATTTCTCTTCGTCGTTGTTCTTCTAATTCTTTTGCTTTACGTTTTTGTTCTTCTTCTTCTAATTGTCGACGTCGTCGAGCTTCAGCTTCCCGTCGTTCAAATTCAATCCTTTTGAAACATAACGAAATTAATTTTCAAAATCAAATACAAATCACACATATTTGCAGTGTTTTCAACTAGTAAAAATGAATATACACACATTTAGAAGACAAACACAAACACACACGCACGCATAAGTGATATTATACGTAAATTTGAATGAATAAATAGATAAAGATATGTATTGTGATGCAAACTTAGCATGTATGCGATTGTTACTCACTCGTCATCGATCAATTTCACTTCTGGATCGGTATTTGAAGTGGATTGTCGAGATTGACTCTTAGTGTCAAGATTAGTATCTTTAGTTTTAGTTTGATTTTCATCGATTTGATTTGTTATTTCAACTTGTTCGACAACAAACGATTTTGTATGAATAGTGTCTTGAGTTCTCGAATCATTCGAGTTAGATGATGATGATTTCGATGTAGTCGAACTGACACTTTTTGAACGTTTCATTTTTCGATTTGATTTTTCTCTTGGTGTTGTTTGTGAAGAATTTCCATAGGAAATCGATGAAGATGTTCGTGAAATAGTTTGATGACTAGATATAGAAGATAATCAATCAAGAAGAGAAAAAGTCAACTGATAACAACAAATTCAGTTCGATTCATTTGTACGATTGAATCAAATAGAATCGACTGAATATAACATTCAGTATGGTAAATAATACGAAGTAGAGTTAATAGCAAACAAAGAAACAAACAAGTAGACAAACATCGCGTACATGTCATTTGATGTTTCACTATGATCGGTAATTTTTGATTTTGGACTTGAAATTTTAGGATTTTCACTGAATGAAAATCGATGTACAATGGATTAAGCCAATTACTATCAATTGATGTTGCTTACTGTCGATTTTCAACTGGTGTTGGAATTAATAATGATCGTCGACGAAAACCTCGATAGAACGATGCATCTACCGTTGAATTTTCATTGTTTTCTTCAATATCTTGATTTTTTTCATCAATTTTCTTCGTACTAAGTAATAATCAGTAAGAATAATTCAATATACGATTTGTTTTGTGTCAATACAAAACATTCGTGCGAACACACAAACACAAACAAACAAATGAATGAATCGATTTCAATCAATTCAATGTGCATTCAACTAGAAAATAAACTAACCCGTCTGAGAAATCATTCACAATATGATTCTCATTTTCATTCTCATCATCATCAATATCTGTTTCATCTTTATTTGTATTTATTTCATCTTTCATTGTTGACTGAGAACTGGATGATAAAATTCGAGAATTATCATGAATATCACTGAAGAAATAAGTAGAAGAAGAAGAAACAAAGAAAAATAAATAAATAAATAAAATAACACATATGAATAAGAATCATGCACAAATAGATATCTTATGTTTGTTTTTTTCTCCAAATATTCGTCTATAGATTTGATTGATGAACTGTTTTCTTTTCAATTTCTATTCATTTTAAGATTAAACAAAATAAAGAAAGAAAAAACACATAACTAATCTTTGACATGCTCAAAATCATACCGCATCGGATTTTTTGCTAGAGCTAGATAAAGTGCGATGTAACCTGAAAGTGAGCTAAGATAGGAACAATGATGAAAATATGTTTGTTCGTTATAAATATCGATCTGACTGAAGTGTTGATTTTCGAATTGAAAAAGTCAAATAAACATAAAAGTGTTTTACCTTCGTTTTCGTTCTTTAAATGCTTGTCGATCTTTAAAACCACGAAAAGACGCTTGAATTGTTGTTGCTGCTGCTTCTTCTTCTAATCGACGACGACGTTCGGCTTCAGCTCTTTCCTGTGCAAGACGACGTCGTTCAGCTGCAGCTTTTTCTTCTTCCAATCGACGACGTTCAGCTTCTTCACGTTCATTTCGAGCTTTTTTCTCTTCGGCAAGTCGTCGCATTCGTTCAAGTTCAGCTTGACGTCGACGAAGACGTTCTTGTTCTTCTTTCAATTTCGATACATCTCTACATTTAGAAAAAAAAGATCGTCCAGTTAAACACTATTTTTTCCACACAGATTTCAACAATAGCCCAATGTTCAATGAAATTTAGAGAAAACAAAACATTGGTGTTATGCAAATTCATGCTTATACCTCGATGTAAGAGTTGTAATAAAAGAAATGCTATAAATAGGAAATACGACGATTAGATTTGTTTGTCGTTTTTATCTTTAAATGATTCACGTAGATTTTCATTCTTTTTTCTACTAACCTCGATAAAGATTCTTCAGGATCTAAAACAACACAAAAACGATATAAAATAGAATATCGGCAGCAAAATAAAGAATTTACCTGAGCCAATCGGTGTATATTTTGCCCAACTTTGTCTGCCTGTTGAAGGCATTTGCGATAATGAATCGGTGAGAATCGTATGTGGTGGAAAATGTTTTCCTCCGCGCATTGGTCGTCGAGGAAAGGGCGGTTGCATTCTGAGCAATGAGTTATCATTTTCATCCTGATTGTAACGATGTTGAAAACGATTTCCAAAAACATAACTAGCTGTCGAAGGTGTCGGTGATGTACTTGGAATATGTGCATAATCTTCATGGCGACCTTCGAGTAAATAAATCTTAATATATTCAAAACAAAGAAAGAAAAGAAACGTGAATTTTTTTAGGGTGTTTTCATGCTTTTCGTTTGTTACTTCTGGCGCAAATGTCTAAAAAATTGAAATAAATACGAGATTAAATCGACATTTTTTTCCTCTCTTTTAACCTGTGGCGGCCGATAATTTTTCACTTTCAATTCGCTTTCTTGTCGTGGTTTAACTCGCGTTAAACAACGCCCAACTGAACGAAGAAAAATAAAATTCCGTGGAAAATAATCTTCATGTCCACATGATCGTTCAATTGATTCGCGTAGATCACAAAGTTTCATGTTCGGTGAAACACTAAAAGTGTTAATTAAATCAAATAAATGGTATATAATTAATTTTCTTCTACCGAACAAAACCAGCCGATATCGCATCTTCCATGGCATCGTTCTGTGCTAAGTGTTGAACATCTTTCCAGACTACTTTCGGAACAATATAAACGTGTAAATCAACAAGCTAAAACGAGTCAAAATCGGTTTTGTTTTTGTTTGAGATTTGAGTAAATAGTACTTGAGACGAATCAGGACGATCAGTCGTAATAAAACCGTTTCGTGAACGATCGGTTCCTATTAAACTTGGTAAAGATGTAAATTGTTCATTTTCAAGACGCGATTGTAACATCGTTGAAAACTTCTTTTTTCCAAACTAATTGTGATCTTTGAATAGTGATCTTTTCTCTCTTTTTCTCTAAAATTTTTTATTCCTGAAAGTGAGAGGGGAGAGAGAGAGAGAGAGAGAAGAAAAAACAGAGACGTTGATTGTCGTAGTTAAATACTGAATGGATGCTATGTTTCTTTTCTGCTTAACAACTTCAAGCAGAAAGCACGCATACGCAAATATATTTCTTTTCTTCTTCTTCTTTTTTAATTTCTTTTTTTAACGCACAAACTAAGAAACAGAATACCTTCAAATATGTCATTTCTTTCTAACACTTCACTATCGTTTGCATTTTTTTTACATTTCGTGTATTTATACAAACTCGACTCATAATATTATTTGTGAGACAAGATGAAAGAATTGAAAAGAAAAATCGAAAAGTGAAAACGAAAATGAAAAATTATAAAGTTTAATTTTTCTACTTGAGTCTGTCATTAATCATGCACTTTACGAAACGCAGCGCGTCAAAAAAAAACAACGAACTATTATTGGTATTTTCATTTTTCTTCTTCTGCTTTTATGTGGAAAAGAAACCCACCGAAAAGAATAGAGATTTTTTTCTTTATTAAATAAATAAATACGCATATAGATCCTATCGACAACATATCAACGTGTTATTCCATCCTATTCAATCAATTCAACAATCACTTAGTAACTAGAAAATAACAAAGATATTCAATTACGTTTATTCAAATAATATTTTGTCAATTGACAGAATGGGGTAAAGTGAGAAAGAGAAATTCACTATGCGAAGAAATTGCAATCGAAGTGGTTTTGAATATAACTAGATCAAATTTACATATTAATCAATTTATTAATTTACTATTTTGTAATAGAATATATTTTAAAAATCTACTACGATATACACAAAAAAAACTGTTTATTTGATCTTTCGATGGCAACGTGTAAAAGAATAATAATTGTTTAACAAATTACATTTGTTCAATCGTTTGTTACAATAGAAACTGCACGCAGACAGTGTTTTTTTCTGTAGTTATGACATATAAAATTTTATTTAATTAAAAATTAAAAGAAATTCATTATTCAACATTTAATATATGCTTGAGCAAGTTACCATTTTTGGTGAAATAACTAATCGAGCTTGTCCAGTCGTAGATAATATTGGACATTTAATAGAAACAACACTCAATACCGAATTATACACCGATAAATTAACAATTTCATTAGTGCTACCTTCAATTGTCACTGATACTAATGCTTGACTAGAATCAATATTAATTCCTGATATACGTTGTCGACTCACAGCAGTCCATTTATCTGTTTCACCTAGAAGTGCATATCTTGTTTTATTTGTACCATCAAATTCCCATACAGGTGATAAATAGAAAACACAGAAAGATGTTTCAGCAAAATTATCCTTTAGTATTGCTAAAAGATTATTGTCATCGAATACATTAACAACTGCTGGATTTTTATATGATCAAACTAAACCTGATTGTACATTGAGTAAAGCAGGAGTCAATGAATAGTCTCGTTGCATAGATGATACAAAAACAATATAAAATGTTTGTCCATTTCTAAAAAAAATAGATAATATATATGAGAGAGAATGAAGAGAATAAACAATTTACATAGTTGTATCCGTTGAATAAAGTTCACCTTGTTTAGCACCATTACTCGCAGCCCAATCACCAAAAACAATATCAATCATAGAAATAGGTCGATCAGGTTTTAAGATCAATCCATCTTTTCGACAACTTTTCATAGTTCGTTCAATATCATACGGAAACATAAACTAGCTGAGAAAAGCATTCTTCTTGCTACTATGCAAAGCTTGAATACCCATATTGGAAGACGAGAAACTAAAATGCTATCTAGAGAAGCAGGAACTCGAAGAACGTTTAGAACTGAACACCCGGTCTTAGCTGATAACCAACGTTAGAATCTAATTGATGTTTATTTTTCAACCGACAACAAGAAATGAACAATTGACTGCTGTTTGTATCGAAAACGCGCACAAAACCAGCAATAGTCAAGCAGAGAACGTGATTTTATACTCTTGATAGAGAGCCTTGATTGTATCTTTGCTAATACTTCCATTTTGATTCACGATAAAATTGATGACTTTTAATAAGTTCGCCATATTTCTGTAAATGATTGTTTCATCCTAAAAGAAACAAATTGGAACTTACGTCATGAAAATAAACGGAGAAGAAAGACTAAGTACTTTAACGAAATCAGTTACCAAAAACACTTGCCTTCTCAGCCATGAAATTTTTACAAGTGAATTAATACGGTCGCCGTGACAATACAAAACGATAACGTGTACAACCACGTATACGTCCAAAACTCGTCGGATACACTCTTATCCAATCGTTTACGCGCGGTCCAATACGAGTGTTTACGGCCGTGCTAATTCGATTATGAATTCGAAACTTAAAGTATGATTCAGCGAGATAAAAAAAAAAGACGGTAAAAGTCATATTCTACCCTTTTCACAGATCAATTACTTTTTATTGATGAAAGAAAAAGGCAAAATACATCTATTCACTGCAATTCCATTTATTTCGACAATGCCAAGAAAACTATTTCATCGTCGTTTTTTCAATCATTCTATCTATGATTGGTTAAATTTGTTTTCAAATCTATTAGTTCCAATTGCAATTGGAATCTTAACTATCGTTTTACCATTACAACAGGATAATTTAAATGAAAAACAAAATGAACATTCATATCAAATATCATTTACTAACCGTTTAAGAAATCTTCAAGCAGTTCATGATCAGCAGAAACAAATGATTTTAAATCAATATCAACAAGATTTAACTGATCTCATGTTAAAATATGATTCTTCATTGAATTCAACTGATGTTAATGATGATGATGATGAACGAATATCTTTAGTTATTCGAACAAAAACTCTACATGCTCTAAGACAACTTGATCCAGCAAGAAAAATCTTTCTAATTCAATTATTAATCGATAGTGGTATTCAACATCGTATTAATATTTCTCATACAGATTTATCTTCGTTAATATTTCCTCCAGGTTCATTTTATAGTCATTTACGAATGATAAATATCATTGCAAAAAATCTAACATTGAAAAGTATATTTTTATATCGAAGTAATTTTTCATATTCCAATTTCGATGATTCAACATTTCAAGATTCAAATTGTTCACATGCTGATTTCAGTTATACATCATTGCAAAGAACAAACTGGATTAATACAGATGCAACACAAGTTATGTTTAATTACACGAATTTATTTGAAGCAAATATTACAAACGAACAATTAATAAAAGCACGTAGTTTGCTTGGTGCAACACTTCCAAATGGAACAGTTATTCCTAATTAAATGAAATTGACTAAAATATTTGTAGAAACGAATGACTATTAGAAAATAAATTCTCTTTATGTAAAAGCGACCTCTTTGAATTCATCATTTCTTTGGTTCTAACTGAATAACCATTCCTCCTTTCGATTACTAAGCCAGGCAAAGAATTCATGTTGAAAAAGATCGAGAAGAATCAATCTAATTATCGTTTTTCAGATGGCATCTCGATATTTTTTTCGTACGTTTCATCGTTTATTCTTACTTTCTTCATCTCGTATACCGGTATCAATCCGTAATCAACGTCTTCTGTGGACATCATTAGGTACTGCAGCAGTCATCGGTACAGCTGCTTATAAAACTTCTACAATTGATCAATTCACTCGTTCGTTTATTGTTCACGCAAAATCTCTTGTCAAAGATCTATTACCAACAGGTAACAAAAAATCTAATTCTTATGTTGTTCGAAAATTGGAAATATTTCTTGTTTCTTTTTTTTCTACAAAGAACAACAGTTATTTCAAGCTGTTCATGATGGTCGATTAGAAATCGTTCAAAAGTAGACGACGATTTTCTCTAATAAATCTTTATTTCTCTCGTTCAGATTAATCGAAGAAGAAAAACTCGATGTTAATCTTCGACATCCACTTGGCTGGACGCCTTTACTCGTTGCTGTTATTAATAATAAACTCGATTGTGTCAAATATCTTCTCTCCAAAGGAGCCGATCCAAATCAATCCGATGAATATACAAATGTTCAAGCTATGGCCAAAAAACTCCATCTTCGTCCTTACGATGGTAAATACTTCACCATTTGCTTTTGAAAGATCAACATTAAATGATATCTACGTAATTTATAGTTCATGCACGACGAGAGGAAGAATTCTGCGATCGTCTGTCTTCACGAGCGACATTCAACGGTTTTACACCGCTTCACTATGCTGTTTTGAATGATAATTTAGCGATAGTTAATATTTTAATTGAACATGGTGCTGATCCATTGATTGAAAATGAACAAGGACATTTACCATCGGCTTATGCCTTACAGCAACGAAAGGGATTACTCGGAGAATTCGAGAAAAATGTTCGTTAGAAGACACTTTGATTGAAGAAAAGTTTTTTGTTATATTTTAGGCAAAGAAATTTCACGAAGAACGAATCAAAATCGAACGACGAAGACGACCATTAGAAATTCGAATTAAAGAACAAATCGTCGGGCAAAATTATGCGATATCAACTGTTTCTGCTGGTTAGTTGATTTACAAAAACTCACTATTTGTTGTGTTATCTTTGTTTTCCAGCGATTCGACGTAAAGAATCCGGTTGGACAAGTGATGAATCGCCTTTAGTCTTTCTTTTTCTCGGTTCATCCGGTGTCGGTAAAACTGAACTAGCTAAACAAATCGCCAAATATTTAAACGGAGAAAAAAATCAATCTCGTTGTTTTATTCGTATTGATATGAGCGAATATCAAGAAAAACATGAAGTCTCCAAACTAATCGGTGCACCACCTGGATATGAAAGTTTGACTGAATGAGTAGGAAATAGGAGATTTGTTTTCGATTTTTTAGATTGGCTATCAGGAAGGCGGACAGCTCACTGATGCTTTGCAAAAATGTCCAACAGCAGTTGTATTGTTCGATGAGGTTGATAAAGCGCATCCTGATGTTTTAACAGTCATGTTGCAATTATTCGATGAAGTAAAAAAGAATAATGTTTACAAATAGAAAACAAAAATGTTGTTTTCAAGGGACGTTTAACGGATGGAAAAGGAAAGACTATTGATGGTAGACAAGCAATTTATGTTATGACATCGAATTTAGCCAGTGAAGAAATAGCAAATTATGCTCAGGATTTAAGAAGAGAAGAAGAAAAAAAACCACCGTTGATTAATTCAACGATTGCAGTTGAAAATACGAATCAAGATCAACAACAGTTAGATGATGAACGAAAAAGTCGAATAACTGTTTCGAAACAATTTAAAGATAAAGTTGTTAAACCAATTTTGAAGGTAGAAAACAAATCTCAATTGAATAAAAAAAAACTTTTTTTCTCTTTTTCTTTCTCAAGAGACATTTTCGTCGAGATGAATTTCTTGGACGAATTAATGAAATGGTCTATTTTTTACCATTTTCAAAAAGTGAAATCAACAAACTCCTATTGAAAGAATTAGAATTTTGGAAAAAACGAGTAAAATTCGATAATTTACTTTCAATCAAACGAGAAAATATTTTATTTTCAGGCGAAAGAACAACATAATATCGATATTATTTGGGATCGTAAAGCTCTCGATTGTCTAGCTGAAGGTTACGACATCAATTACGGTGCACGTTCACTCAAACATGAAGTATCAAATCTGGTTTTCTATTTTGTTAATTCGAAAATCGATCTTTTCTTTGTTTAGATCGAACGATCTGTTGTCAATCAATTAGCTGCTGCTCATGAACAAGGTCTTATCGAAAGTGGCAATCAAATCTTATTAACTGCACAAGAAAATATTTTTCATACACCATTTACCAAAGATTCAAAATCTGAATCGACGAACAGTAGTTTTGTTAAAATGCAAAAAGTCGAAGTTAACGGTGGACGAAGTCTAATAAATGGACTATTCAATAAAAATACTGAACCTGCAAATGTGACTTATATCGATATTAAACCCGAAGATCATTTACGAACATATCAATTTTAAAACAAAACTTTTTGTCATTTTGTGTTTTTTTTTCGTTTCAATAAAAATCTAATTAAGAAAAAGGAAAGTGTGCAAACTGAATTGAGACATGTTTGCAGATGATGGTGTACGATAAAACCAATGATCTTCCAACGAATCTTTCGTTTACATTTGATTTCGGAAGCGATTTATCATCTACCGATTGCTATTCGTTAGCATTGAATGACAATGAAACCAATCTTCTACTTATTGGCAATCAACAAATTAATTTTATTAATCTCGAAACATTTCAAACATCGATTATAAACGCCATTCAAGATGACAATTCAATATTAGCATCTTGTTCAGCTGAAATCGAAACAATAAGATTGCTCGATGTGTGTAAAGTTAATCAACCGGTTGTACAATGGAATTGTCAAGATATGAATCAATGTGCAATAGCTGTCGATAGATTAGTGAGATTCTATCAAATTGATCAAAGTCGAATACAAGAAGAAAGTTCAATCATTGAAACTCAACATCAGGTAGCAGAAAAAGAAAAAAAAACGGAGTGCGTTGGCCGGGAGTCGAACCCGGGTCGGCTGCTTGGAAGGCAACCATGCTAACCGTTACACCACCAACGCTACGATCAACTAAGCGTTATTTCTTTCTTTTCTATTGAATAGCTTGCTTGACATAGAATAAAACAAGCCATTTCTTCTTCTAGCGTCCCATATCAACTATTACTTATTGGCCACAAAATTCGAATTGTCTTTTAACTGGTTCGTTCGACGGTCAAGTTTACGTATGGGATGTAAGAACTGCTTCGTCAAAAACGCCAGCAATTCTTACAACTACTCTTTCAACACCATTGAGCATTCGTCATATTCAATGGCCATCACATAAATCTGCCGAACAAATGTCAAATGGATATCAATTAGCTGTTCAATGCGATCGTTGTATACGAATCTATGATATGCGACGACCAGATGCCTATGTAAGTTCAATTGAACATACACATCGTATTTTAAATATGGATTGGACAATGCAAAATCCATCGATTGTTACACTTTCAATTGACAATTCATTGAGAATATTTTCAATAAATGGACAACTTCTAGCACAATCGGCTTCCAATGAATATCTACCATTTAGTTTAAGCAAAGTATACACTCAAAAACAACAAAAAAAAAGTCTTCATAGAATATATTCGTTCGGTTTTCTCTAAGGTTCGAGCAACTCAATATGATAGTTTATTTATTTGTGCATCACGTGATACACTTTCGTCAACATTTGGTTATACAAGTTGGTGTTTAGATGATGATCAATATCTACGTCCATTGACCGATCGAATTATGTCAACATGTCCATCATCGATTTCCGATTGGACATATATGACAAGTCCGAAATTTGTCGGCCTATTTAATCAAATACTTCCAACACGATCAAATGATGATCTAACGAAACATTTTCCAATATTAACTTGGTGTCGTGATAATCAATTACGTTTAGTTGATATGGATACTTTATTTCGGCAAACATGGCATGATTATCAACGAACAAAATCACGAAATTCTCTATCGGAACAATCGACTTCGACCATTCTCTCGAGATCATCATCATTATCGAATAAATTCTCTCGACGACAACGACAAAATTCCAATCGATTCGTCTTAGATATTATCGAAGATGAGCTAGCAGATTCAACTGGAAGTGATCTCGAAGATTCTCAATTGGTTGAAATCTCATCACCACAATTCATTCCTAGTCTAACATCATCAGACACTGGCGATGAAAATGATCTATCAATGTCGTATGTTTTCCAAACAAACAACCAAACAAACAAAAATATTCTTTTCTTTTTTGTCTAGTTCAAATCGTACTTTCAATCCTTTGATTGAAATATCGATTCCTAATGAATTTAATACTCTGCAAGATACCTACGGACCATACATAACAATCGAAACGAAAGATGAACAACGTCGTGTTTGTGAAATTCGTTGCATTTATCCGTTGGATCCATCGAATTCATTTCGTATCTATGTGTTTTTCTCTCGACATTATCCGATCGTATCTCAATTGAATCTTCGTTTTAAATTCTTTTCTCTCAATCGTGATGAATATTTCAAATCATTTCACATTCGTATACAAATGATATTCAATGAAACTTCATCGAAATGTTTCTATTTGGGACAATTATGTTTGCATAAATGTCTGATGAAATTAAAAGCATTTTTCGAAGCCTATTCAAAACAGGATAATGTTCTTTACACAATGAGAAAATTTTCTATTGACAAACAACAAAGTCAACAACGAGATGATTCAATAGATAATTCCGACTTTGATTCACCGAATCAGCTGTCAAGTTTTCAATCATCATCATCACAACAACATAAAAATCCGAATCGATTTTTTGAATTATCATTTTCATCGGCACGTACGCCAACTGACAATTCGATATCAGCCAGTCCATCGATTCGAGCTAATCAACGAATATGTGGTGCTCGATTTGCTGGAGGAACCTATCTAATATGCTTCGGTCGAACAGTGAACCATCAACAAATACCTCAATCAGCACCGCCGACTATCAACGCAATCAATGACGGACTACTGACTCGACCGGTACCGCCACCACTACATATGCGTTCGATTAGTTTAACAGTTACAAAAAGTCGAGGAAATTCAAGTACTGATGAATATTCTTCAAGGTAATTTGATTCATAAACTTTTATTTTTGAGTTATCTTTAAAAAAAACTAGTTATCGTTCATCGACAACAATTACAAATGCTATTCAAAGTCAAAGTATATCTTCAAGTCAACGAAATACAATGTTTTCTGCGCCTGTTCGTTCTTCATTTACTTCATCTGTTAGTGTCGATCCTCAACGTATTTCAACATCGTCAACATCAATTCGTCGTTCATTTAAACATCATACATCAACGGCTCATTCGACTGTTTCTCTCTACGATGTATCCATACTTCTACCGGTGAATAAAAAACTAGCGAATGATTATAAATTAGAACTCAATCAATTAATTGACATGTGCAAAAACAATCAACAAATAACAGAAAAAATGGGCAAATATGATTTAGCTCATTGTTGGCGTTTATTTGCCGGTTTATTAACATTACAAATAACTCTCAACGATGATCATTCATGGTTTGAAACGCCCATAGCCCAAGGTTTAATAAAACATATCATTTCTCGTTACATCTCTGATGGAGATATTCAATCAGCTAGTATGTTTCTTTTAACGATGTTAAAAACGCCGTATATGAATAAACAAAAATATATAAATCAATATCATTATGATCCGATTTTATATTCGTATGCAAATATTTTACATCGTTGGAAGTACTTCTACAAACGAACACAAATTCTACAGCAAATCGATTATAATTATCAATCAACAGCGTCAAATAATTTATCATCGTCTAATATCGTCTGTTCGATTTGCTTGCAACCTGTTGTTGGCCAATATTTTGTTTGTTCGTTGTGTGGACACGGTGGTCATTTAAACCATATACATACTTGGTTTTCATCAATGGAAATCAAACATCGATATTGTGCGGATAAAGATTGTACTTGTCGATGTTTAATTAAACAACAAGAATATTTAATTATGTATCTTACTGATCACATCAAAAATTATCAACAAACACCAACATTAACGCCGAAAACGTATTTAGTTCGACCATCATCTGTTGTAATTCGACAATTATAATCAAAGAATTCTACAAGTTTCTCTCTCTCTGTTCTTCTTTTTTCGTTGTTAAGTGTGTTATTCAGTCAGTTATGTTATAGATAAAATTGATTTTCATACAACGTAAATATTAAAAAAACGCAGCAAAAGATAATATCAAATTTTCGTTGATTCGCTTGTAAATGAAGTTGATGAATTGAAAGCATATGCATGTTCATAGATAAATATTAGATATGTATATTTGAAAAGAACATTTGTTCAAAGAGAAAACGAAACAATTAGATTCTTCTTTAAATTAAAAACTTCAGTGAAAATAGAAGAAAATGAAACATTTCATAATATTCGATAAGCATCAATAAACGTTTGATTTTCTTAAAATATGATTTTTTCTTTTCATAAAACGAAACGAAGATAGAATTCTATTTCAAGCGAAGAGTTCTTATTTACTTTCAAATATTGATCTTTGTATAATATTTGATGCATCACCAATTGTCCTTTCTTTTCTTTTGTCATTCGAACAAAAAGACCAGGCTCAACCATTTCAATGTACGGATTCTATCGATCGCCTTCACCACCGCAGATGTACAATGTACCGCCGTATAATGTACCACCTTACGGCCCTGTCATTTATCAGACAGCACCAATTGGTGCACGTTGGCCGAAAAAATGGCCTAATTTTCGGTTTGTTTTCATAGGTATCGGTTTGCTACTTTGCAGTTCGACAATAATTGGTCTTGATATCGCCAATATTGCCATCGAAGGAAATAAACAAAATGGAACTTCGAAATTAGGACATAGCACGGACAAAGTTGGCGCAGGCATTTGGACTGGTTGTATAACGTTTATAAGTGCAACTTTTATTCTTACTGCCAGTAAATCAAACTTGAGTATTTCGATAATATTTTTCTTTTGTTTTCTAGTTTTAACACGACATAAACGTCTTACATTAACTTTTGCTCTATTTACTGTTCTATTTGCATTTTGTTTCCTTATAGTACTCGTCGGTTTGATTGGCAATGCAATACAAACAAATTTTTCAACGACAAATCATACCGATGCAGAAAATATACAGAACAAAATTTTAATTAGTATTCTTTCGTTTGCGTTGTTAGCACTTGTGTTTTGTCTCGTATTTTTTTTGTTTTATATTCGAGCCTTTTTTTCATCGTCAGTTCGTTTACCCAATCGATATTGATTCGAATGAAAAACAATGTATTTATCATATTTCATCTCTTTTTTTTCTACAATTCCTCAAATTTGTATCAACTTTTTTTTTTATAATGCATGAAAAATATATATGTAATTTGTGTAAATAATAATGCTTGCAGATAGACAAGGCTAGAAAATGATATTGAAAAAAAAATGCGTAAAATATGTATGTTTCAATTGCCGATAACCATTTGATTGCCGAATCGACAAAATGAAGGACATTATTGGATCTCGAAAAAGCAAATATGAACCTTGAAAGCATGATTTTTTAGAGTAACTACATCGATAAAATATGGTCATGGAACACAAAAAGACATCATTTTAATCATTGTAAAAAAAGACGAAGCATTTTATTAAATAACTAATTACGCAGTGGATAATTTCCAACATAGCACGAATATACATTTAATGTGATGTGTTATTTGCAACCGTGTAAAATAACAAGAGAAAACGACCTGCGAAAACTATATATTGGCCTGTGCATATTTTTTAAAATAACGTATTTTTTCTATAGAAAAGTAATCAATGTTTGGTGCACGACCGCGTTTTGCAGGCGCTCCTCCTGGCCGCATAAATCAAAAATTTTCTCCTGGTGAACTTCACTGGCGAAACCGATGGCCGTTTCCTCTTACAGCTATACTCGGTGTTCTTATTATTATTTTAACTCTCGTCATTATTGCACTAGAAATTGCATCATTAGCTAAATGGACTGATAAATTTACATTAAACGGCAAAAAATATGCATCAACAGCTTCGACAGGAGCTGGTATCTGGTGTGGAATATTCGCATTAATTGCTGGTTTATTGATGTTAGTCATAAGTATGCAATTTTAAAATTGAGGGAAACTCTTTTGTTCGATTTTTCAATATGAATAGATATGGTACTTCGAGCACGTCGATGGGCAACTATTGCATTTTTAGCATCAATTATTGCTGCCGGTTTTATGATCATTTTAATTGGTTTAGATTCGAAAGCTGTTGATGATGGACGTGATATAAAAAACAAATATGGCATATTCGATGTGAAATTTAAAATTCTTGCTGCTCAATTAGCGTTAGCAGTTATTACATTTGTACTTCTAGTTCTATTTATTCTTATCTATCTTATTGTACTTTGTCTAAGACCAAAAGTTCAACCTGCGGTGTTCCATGGTGGTTATCCTCACCCTCAACTACGCCATTAATTATCTTCGATAAACTTTCAATCTTTTTTTTTTGCTTCTTTCAATTTCATCTTAATAAATCAACCTCGTAATCAAAAAAATATTCATTGATTTACTTGTTCTTTGGCTCTTTGACTAAGTCTGCCATCTAATGACCTCTTTCGTTCGAAATTAACGTCCAATGAAAGCATTAATCACGATTGTATATATAAAAAATGATAAATCGAGAGTTTGTATACAATTGAAAGAGATCTAATATGTAAATAAATAGGTATTTTTCTGTACTAAAAAAAAAGAATCAATCAAATGGAGAAAAATGAATATGCTTTGGATTATGTTCTTCAAGCTGAATAGTAAAAACAACGATTCAATTCTATCGAAATAATTCGAATGAATTGTTTGTATTTAGTAATCTTCTTCGAAAACAGTTTATTCCTGGTATTATTGTTATACCATCGGGAAAATCAAATCTAAGTAAATATTAAGAATAAATAAATAAATGAATAAATAAATAAATAAAATGATGTTTAGTTTGGAATGGTGTTCATTTTGTCTCTCAAGGTCCTTATGAAAGTGGAGTGTTTCGTTTTTTAATTTCTATTCCTCCAACGTTTCCAGATGGCGAATGTCCAGTTCGTAGTTATTGTTGACTCATTTTCATTTCGATCTTTTTTTCGTAGAAAGTGCAATTTATATCAACAGTATATCATCCACAAATAAATGAAACGACAGGTGAACTCGATATCAAACGATATTTTCCTGTTTGGAAGTAAATTTCATTCACTAATATCGAACATATCAAATTTTTATTATTTTTTTTCTTAAAAGACGTAATGGACATCATCTATGGCAAGTTTTACGTTATATTCGACGTATTTTTCAAAAAATTGAAACTACAAATGCAATAAATCTCGATGCTGCACATCTGTATGAACAAGATCCCGATTTATATCTAATCAAAGCGACCGAATGTGTTAATCAATCAAAAGAAAAACTTTACAGTTCAGATTCATTCGTTTCGGATGATCCACATGCAATTATGTAAGAGAAAAATAAATAAATCGAATTGAAATATAATCCTTTTTTCTTCGTAGATTTACTCCTTGGAACGAACGATTACAAACAGTTCGTCAACATCTTCTCGCTGGTTCAAAGGTAAATAGAAAATCTTTAAAAACAAAAGAGATCATTACACATAAAAACAAACTTCATTTCCAACAGAAAACCTATCCTTCCAAAGAGGAGAAAACGTCTTCTTGTAAGTGTATAAAAGCCCTGCATGTGCACGTTTTAGAATTTAATTTCAAAAACCAAACATCTAAAAAATCTAGTTTGCTGATTGATTTTTCTATTCCCCTTCGTTGGACATTTTTTTAATGAATTGTTCTTTTTTTTCTTGTCTCGTTTTAGAATGCATTTGATGATATTCAGGGTCTATCTTGGATGAAACCAGGCATCTATCAAATCTTGACTCGAGAAGATGCATTATCAACTGACCAAAAATAAAAACTAAATTAAAAATTCTTCTTTTTTTTCTTACTGTCGTTTTGTCTTCTTTTTCACTGTGTTTATTATCTTTATTCTCAAATAAATACTGATTTGTAGATATAATGACAAAATCATCATTTCCATACTATACTCTTGGATTGATTATTCGAGGTTTTGGACGTGGAAGTAAAGAACTTGGCTGTCCAACAGGTATTTTCATCTAGGCGAGCTTGATAATAATCGATTGACGAAAGAAAATTTCGTGAATTTTAGCTAATTTAGACGAAAATACTGTTGACAAACTACCATCGCCTATTGATCAGGGTGTGTATTACGGTTGGGCGCAGATAACAAATGAAAATAAAATCTATAAAATGGTGACAAGCATTGGTACGAATCCATTTTATCAAGGAGAAAAAAAGACAATTGTAAATAAAATCTAAATCAAAGATGATCCTTATCTATGATGATCGATTTAGGAAGTACATTTAATGCATAAATTTTCCAAGGATTTCTACGGTCAAATATTAAAAATAATAGTTCTTGGCGAAATTCGAAAAATGACAACATTTCAATCGAAACGTAATCGAGTTTTGTTTGTTCAATAGAAACTTTTCGATTCTCGATGTTTCTCTTTTTACAGAAGAATTAACAAACGCAATTGAAAATGACATATCCATTGCTAATCGTGAACTTGATACAGATCAATGTCGTCAATATTTGAATGATTCATTTTTTAAAAATTAATCTTTTGTTAAATAGAATTTATCGTCTGTGTTTTGTTTTTGTGATAACAAAAAAAAATACCTCAAATATAAAAGCAAACAACAACAACAACAACAACAACAGATTGAGTTAAGTGTTTTTGGTTATTCATCAGCAAATTCCATTGATTCTTCATAACGTCCAGCTGTTGATTGTTCTCGATGGTCAACATTGAATATTGGATGACGACCGAATGTGAAATTTTCCACACGTTTATACGCTTCAGATCGTTGCAAAGGACCGAAAATCATAAAGCAAACACCGAATAATGATAAAATCGAAAGAACAAATATAATAACGATCGAATTAGGAAATGTAGTATTATGCGGATGAGTTAATGATGATAAAGTTTCATTCGTACCATTGATCAATGCATGATTATTAGTATTTACAATTGTATTTATTGCTGATGTTTCGTTGAGATCGTGTTGATAAGTATCATTCAAGCGACTTATCAACATTGTATTTTCACCATTAATTAAGATAATTAACTTGCAAATATTAAATTAACATTTTGCTCTTTTTCTATTTGATAGATAATATTTTGTTTTTCAACTAAAAACAAACGAAACGAACGAATACCGTTAGTTGAATGAATGTATTGTGCGAGAAGAGATTCCGCTTTCTATTTTCGATGGTGTAAATAACAGTGCAACTAATTCGTCAATGTAGAAAACAAAAACTCATTAGATACGAGATCGAGAACGAGAGAGAAACGAAGAAGAAGAAGAAGAAAAACGAGAAAACGACCGATACTATTAAATAATAAATTAGATGGTCTTACAATCGTTCTCCTGAGAATAACCGCAAGAGAAATATATTCTACTCTTAAAAAAACATGTTTTCTTTTTACAATTATTAGCAAAAAAAAAACGATCATGTATATACTAAAAAGAGAGAAATGTCTCTATAGTTTTCTCTCGTTTTTTTTGCCTCTTTTTCTTTTTGTGCTAGTTATTTTTCCGTTCGTCTGCATTTTCTTTTGTGTTCTATGTCAGCGACAAATTCAATTTTCCGATCTTTTAAGAAAAAGAGAGAGAAATAGTTGACGGAAATATTCTATATCAGGTACGAAAAAAAGTTGTAGAAACCTGAGAGACCAGAAAAAGAAAATATTTAAATTTAAAACAATATGTAAATAGACAATTTTAATATTAAATAGTTTGTCAAATATCTATGAACAAACAACAACAAAAAACGAGCCTGTGTCAATAAATTATGACTTTTTGATGCTTAATTATTTTTCTCTCTTGACATCGAACACTGGCGACATCTATTCGATAGAAAATCAGTTCGAATTCGAAAATATTCGAGTTTTGAAGTGAAAAAATGAATTTGTACGATTAATTTCAATGGAATTAACTAGTAAATTTATATTCATTTGAAATTGATTTTCCCGTTTGAAAATCTATTTCAATCTTCCACAATGTTAATCTATGGATTTCATCCAAACAATTGAAGTTTTCTAGTAGTTTGTTGTTTTTTTTTGTGTATCTGAGCATCGTATTTGTCAATTTAATGGGTGAAACATCCGATGAAATCATAATACTTTCCGATGATGAAGATGATGTTCAAATTGAATCGATTATTTCCTCGTCAAAAACACGATCTCACAAGCCAATCTTAATTCTAACTGAACCAAAATCATTGACTTACGGTCTCGAACGTGGCTATAAACTAAAACGTATTCATGGCATAAAAAAATGTCCAACAAATAATCAATTAATGTATCTTATTGAATATGATCGATGCGATGATTATGAATTCGTTCCAGCCAATATTCTGCATAAATATTGTGACAAAAATCTTCTTATACAATTTCTAGAAAATCTAACTGAATTTATCAATTAACAAAAATATCAAATCAATGTGCGAAATATGCTTATTGCTTTCTTCTTGCAGATAAAAAGTCAAATATGTCGTCAAATGTATATTCAATGCCATTTTCAATCGATATTTCATCGACAATTTCAAGTGATATTAAACGACATTTTACCAATTCAATCCAAACCAATCCAACAACAAACCATTTCGAAGCATCATTTCGTGGTCGTCCATTGAATGGCGAACAAATCTCGATTCCATCGGATTATATCGGCGTTCTAACAAATTCATCTAAAGTCCATTCAACATTCGATAAATTAACTTATTTTAATTTGGATTGTAAACCAACAAAAAATGATTGTATAGTTCGTAGTCTTGATTATTTGTCATTAGCCAAAGTTCTTCATGAATGAATCGAATAGAAATAAAAAATGAATCTCTCTTCTTATTGTAGATTTAAAAAAAGAAAGAAAAAACTTTGTTCACCTAAGATCATGGGTGCTTATAAATATCTTCAAGAATTATATCGTAAAAAACAAAGTGATGTTATGCGATTCGTTTTTCGAATTCGTACATGGCAATATCGACAATTAGCAGCTGTACATCGTGCACCTAAACCAACACGTCCCGAAAAAGCTCGACGTGTCGGTTATAAAGCCAAAGCTGGCTATGTATGAACATTTCAAATCAAAATTTCAAGAAACATATTTTCTTTTTCAAATGTTTAGGTTGTCTATCGTGTACGTGTCCGACGTGGTTCACGTAAGAAACCAGTACCAAAAGGTCAAGTTTACGGCAAACCCAAACATCAAGGTATCAATCAATTGAAATTTCAACGTTCATTACAATCGGTTGCCGAAGAACGTGCTGGCCGTCGTTTACCATCGTTACGTGTTCTCAACTCGTATTGGATTGCTCAAGATGCAACATACAAATTCTACGAAGTTATTCTTATCGATCCATTTCACAAAGGTGTTCGTCAAGATCCACGTATCAATTGGATCTGTCGTGCCAATAAGAAACATCGTGAATTACGAGGTTTGACATCTGCTGGAAAGAAATCTCGAGGACTTGGTCATGGTCATCGTTATTCGCTTGCAACAGGTGGTTCACGACGAAAATGCTGGAAACGTCGACAACAACTCAGTCTTCGACGATACCGTTAAATTATCAAACGAACAACAACAAAATGACGACAATTCTTATTCGAAATATTTCGGACTTTTTGTCATTTTTCACACTTTACATTTTTCGTTTTGTCATTTATTGTTGAATATTGTTGTTGTCCGTTGGTTTTTTCTTTCACGAAAGATCGAATGAAGAAAAATAACTAACAAGAAAACAAAATGAAAAGAATTATTTCCAAAAAAAAAACAACAACTTCTAATGACATTTCCTTTCTTATTCTTTTTTTTTGTTCTTCGTATTCTAATGAATAGAGACGATCTCATGAGAAACGAGCCGAAACTTTAGTTTAAAAGAAAATTTTTATTGAATCTATTAGTAATCAAAAACACACACGCACACATAATTTTTTCGTACCTCACCGGATAATATCACATATCCTTTTTGTTCGCTAAATTAAGAACTATATATGTAGAAGAATATGTAAAAAAAACAGTTTTGGAATGATTTTTACAAAAAAAGAAAACAAAACGACAAAAGTTTTTAAACAGATCGTCGTAATAAATCCGATGGATCTGCTTGAAATAGACTATTGCGTAGATCCATTTGTGAATGATTTAAACAATCGGTATCTTCAGATGTTGATTGATGGCCACGATGTCGTCGTCGTGCGCCATAGGCACATCGATGAATATTACCACCGATTTCAACGTATTCGTATTGCAATGTGAAATGACGTATACAATGTGTTTCGAAGATTTGTTGTAATTCTCGACCGAAAACATCTGTACACGTACTTAATTTTAAATCTTCATCACAAACAACATGTAATGTAGCAAAAATATCACGAGCTGTTGCTCTACAAAAGAAAAATCAATAAAAAAAAGAAGAGATATGATCAAGATTTTGTGCAAGTTTATTACCGCCAAACGTGAACACTATGTACAGCACGTATTTGTGGGATTGTTCTCATGATTGTTTGTATTAATTGACGTGTATCTATACCAGCCGGTACAGCTTCGACAAGAATATTACCAAGTGACCATATAACTGGCACAGCTTTGATAATTATAATAACAACCATGACTAAGGTTAAGGATGGATCAATGTATTGTAACCATTGATTAATTGGCTTTTTATCATCATCTTCATTAGGGATAAATGTATTTAATAAACCGGATAAGAGAACAATGGAAGATTCGAGGAGAACAGCCTGTGAAATAGAAAGTTAAATAGCATCCGAGAGTAAAATCGATATTATTATTTACCAATGAATGCAAAGAAAGTGCGTGTAATGTAGCAAAAACACGTGATTTCTGAAATTCATCATCAAGTATTCCATGATTTTGATCGAGTGTAAATGTTGATGACATAACTGAATCGCCACTTTTACTTCTCGTACGTGTAAATTGAACTGAGATTCGATCAGGTACACGTAATTGTTTGTCACTACTATCACTTGTACGTTCTTCTTTGATGATTTCGACTCGTTTTGTTTCTGATGTTTCAAAGGCACTTTGATATGTATCATTTAATGATGGTAAAATCTTCTGATCTTTTCGTCGTTGTTCAGATAATTTATTATTATGATTATTTGTTGACATTTCTGTGACGATTAATTCAGGAATAATCACTGTCGGAGGTGCAGAGAGCGTTCGTTGTTCAAGCAATGGCTGTTCGTTTTGTTGATCACGAGTTCGTTGAATTGTCGTAGCAACACTTCGAACGAAATCATTCTTTTTCTGTTCGACGATTTCATTGCCAATATTATGATCGTGATGATAACCACGAAAAAGAACTAAACCAAGTATACCAATGAAAACACCAACAGAACCAAGAAAAATCATTGATGATGCATTTTCAATGTGATTTGGATTGATTAATTTATTGATTGCATCGACAATAATCGAAAGTGAGAGAGATATGAGAAGTACTTCTTGTAATAGACCAGCAAGAATTTCTAAACGTGCCCAACTAGAAAAGACCAAAAAAAAGAAAAAGTTTTTTGTTGTTGTTTTTGTAAGTTCTTTTTCTAAAAGTAAACTTGACATGTACCCGAATGTATTCTTTGCATCTAAACGGTCAGCTTTAGCATAACGTAACGCGATTAATGAGCCAACTAAGGCAATACCTTCAGCAAATGAAAATAGTCCATCAGCAATAAGTAATTGTGAACGAACACGAAGTCCATAGACGACTTCAGCTATTGCTATGCTAACAGTTAATACAAGCATAATTATCATTCGACCAGTTTTCGAACGAATCATTCGAAGACACCAATGTAAACGATGCCATGCCATCATCCACTTCTATTTAATTATTCTTTTTTTCTTGTTCTTGTTCTTCTTATTATAAATTATAATCTAATAAAAATTGTCATTTCATTCGAATAGTTTATTTATCGACATGAAGTCAAACAATGATCATGTTAAGTAGAATAGAAAAACAAAACGAATAATAATCCAATTGATCTAATCAAATAAAAATAATATTTACAAAGATGTTTTTCATACGCGAATACTGGTATCAGGTGGTTAGATAAACAGCTGTTGCTTAGCTGTGTTTTCTTGGTTCTATCGATAAAAAACGGAGATTTCTTTCTTGTTTTCTGTCTAATCTGTTGTTTATATGCACTCAAACAAAAAAAAAGAAGCTATTGATTTGATTACTATATGAATTAACGACTCATAGGACATGTTCAAGGTGAGAAGATAATAGAAAAACTATTCAATTATTCAAGAATATAGATATGTCATAGTCATTCGATTTTGTAATTGCGCAGAATTTTTTTTTTCTTTAGCTATTTACGAATAATAGACGTAGGAAAGAAGAAGAATGTTGAGTTTTTTTTTTGAAATTTTTATCACAAAAATAGAAGAAAGGGAAGCGAGAATGAGAGGAAAGAAAATGGAAAGAATTGACAATTCTATAGAAAATGCCGTTAGTCAAGACGATTTTTGATTAAATAGAATAAGAAATGATGACACACCGACCTACGATGAACCTATTCTATTAAAAACTAATTATGCAAAGAAAACATTCGAATGTAATTCGGTTAAAATATAACAATTTCTCACATAAAATCTTCAAATTATCATCATTAGCTGAAGTGATTCTATCAGAATGAAATGAGAAAAGAAAAAAGGAATTAATTGAAGTTATCTCACGTTTTTTTCTTCTTCTTTTCTTTCGGTTTTTTTTTGTTCTCCCGTTTTTCGCCTTTCTCTTTTCTACTCGTCTGTCATCGGGTGTTGATATGCTCAAATGTTTTCTTCTCGTCATTTCTCGACAGTATTTTCTTCGTCAATGAAAAATAATATTCCTACTACTAGTCTTTTCTTTTCTTCTTGCATCTTATTCCTTTTCCTAACATCGACATGTATTTCTCAGTCAATTCGTTATGTACTCAACTTAATACACGACGTTGTCTTTCTCTCGTATGTGGACACGAAATATTTATTTCTTCTTTCTTGTTCATCATCGTTAACATGACGTATCCGGAACACAAGTGATTTGTACATCCGGTAGTTTCATGTGTACTGGATAATCAAATTGAAGAGAGAAGAAAAACAAAATAAGAAGCGATCAAATACTTTTTCTTGCTTGTTTTTTGTCATCTACATACTTACTCGAAGCAAAAAAGAAAGGATTGATTTCCTTTTTCTTCGTCTTTAATTTATATATCGGAATCACTTAACCTCCGAATAGATGAAGTAAAAGAATAAGTACGCAATGGACACATTCTTTTGCAACTGATTCAGATATGTTTGCTATTTAATGGCGAGTGACGTATCTATGTCTATGAAAACAGGGCAATAGATTCGATTGTTTCTTTTTTCTCTATTTTTCCCATAATTTTTGATGATAATGGAGTATAAAGTGTCTTAAAAACATGAGAAGGTAGAGAGTAATTCCAAAAAAGAAGAATAAGAACAATAACAAAACTATAAAATGTACTTGAGAGTATTAACCTTGGAAACTAGTTTTTTGTTGATTTATCTTCTCTTCGTTGTTAATACTCAAACAAAGGCAGATTTATTCCTTTTCCTAGTTTTCCGATTTACAATCAATATGCGTAAAAACAACTTAGTATGCTTGTCATGGACTCTCATATATATATATTTTTTTACTCAAAATTTCAAAAATATTTTTACATAAAATATTTGTTATTTTGTGTAGGTGTATTGAAATTGGTTCGAACAGTGCACTGGTATTCCAAACAAAAAAAACGTTATTCGGTTTAAATTCATCTTTAACATGAATGTATTGATAAAATAAATATTTATCTTAACTCGATGAGAATACAAGATAATTTGTTTAAACATCAATTATGTTTTTTCTTCTTCTTCTTAGTTTTCTATGTTTAAATTTGAGCTACAGGAAAATGATTAATATTGTTTAGAGTGTATGTCAATTAGATTTCGAATACATATGCACGCATGCACTTTTAGATGAAGAAAAATAAACGAACAAATAAGATTTATTGCAGTTGTTAGTTAGTTATTAGACATATTGGTTAACCGAGAAGGAAAAAAGAACGTCATACGAAGATTTCTTTTTTTTTTGTTATTTTTTATTCAATTTAGCTAAATTTATCAATGGAATCCGTTTTCTTTTTGACATATCGAGACAACAATGGCAACAGCACAAAGAAAAGAAATACGCTTAATGTTATTGAAGAATTCAATGTGACATTTTCGATGAAAATCAATCGAACTATGTCAAGAATTAGTTGTTCTTATTAGATCAATTTACGTATGTCTATAATCACATAGATCTATCTCAGCACGACATTTACTCGACAAATTAATAAATATGCATAACATTAGTTAAGTGTATTCTAATCTCGACTGAAAATAACAAGATTTCCTATTAGTCAATTGATCCGCTTAAGAACATCAGATGACTTAATAAATCTATGAGATTTTCCAGATTGAAACAAGCAAACTCGATTAAATCTTGATTAATTTTGCTCTACTGTAGTTTTATCCGAGTACATTTCTCAAGGTCGACTGTTTTAATTATCTAAATATGTTCTATATTAGCAATTAGTTGATTATACTTTAAAAATACATGAATATTTTTTTAAATATTTATATCAACCAACGATGACTTCGATAATTATCTATGTTATTCTAATACATTCGAAAAAGAACAATGCTTCTCATCGATCGAACTATTATTACTTTGAGAAATGAAGATTGTATTGCAATAAAACATCTTTTCTTTTTCGAGATTCATTTTTTGATGAATTGACTTCCGACGTTGCGGATATAAATTGATTCTTTGTCTCATATGAGTATGATTATTGATCACACAGTATTTACTTGAGTTATTCGAGATAGAATATTCACAAAGAAATAATGATTACATGTCATTTGTTTGAATGCTTGCCACATTTTTTAATTTTTGATTTCCGACTATAATCAAAATTGATTATGTTACAATAAATATAGGCTTATAAATTTCGCTCTATGGTTGAAGAACTCGTTTTTGTTCTTGTTATTTGTCCTTAAAAAACCTGTGAATTTCTTTGTTTTAATACTAATCAATAGAATAAATTCAAACAGAACGAAGAAAACACGTTCATAACTATTGACGAGAAAAGCTTTATTTGAATTTCTATAAATATAAAAATAAAGCAAGAGAAAAAGAAAACATTTACATGAGTTTGTTCAAATACAATAACAATGAAAGCATGAATATCTCGATTTATTTAATAAATATAGAAAATAAAAGTATATATTGATAAATTCAAAATAATATCTGATATTTAATCAAATTTAATAGTTAAACTCATGTTCGTAAAATAGCATATCGTGTCTTCTTGATTGATCAGATAGATTTGCAAATATTGTGTGTGTTTCGGTACAGGTGTTGACGTACTGTGTAGAAATTCATAAATTGTTGAATTCGTATTGTTATCCGTATCAGCAATTACATGACTGAATGTTTCTGATTCATGTAGAATGTTATTGAAATCGTACATATTAATATCGACGAATGATTCATTGCAATTAGATTTCAAATGAAATAAAAGTGCCACTTGTTTTGTATTGAGTAAAAGTGAATAGGTATCGAAAGAAATCTTTTGATAAACACGAGTTTTAGCCGATAAAACTAATGCACATTCGTTTGTTGACGAATTTATGAATGATAAATTCATAGTTTGATCAGTAACTTTCCAAATTGGTCGATTGAGATTTGCACACTTCGAAATATAAAAAAAAACATTCAGAGAAATATCTTGAAAAAAAAAATTAAATTTACATCTTCTCCATTGATAATTAAATTTCTTTCGGATTCATCAACATGAAAACTTCCGTTCGGAAAACGTGCATTCGTAAAATCATGTTCAATTGTCGAGAGACCATATTTACCATTGATTTGATGTTCAGTCAAATTCGCTTGATATAAATCAGCATTGAGAAAACGATTTCCTTGAACAATATTTGCTTGTAAGAAATTCGATTGACTTAATGATGCTTCAGTAAAATCAACATGTCGAATGTCAGTTCGAATGAATTGACTTTGATCGAGATTTGCTCGAATAAATGACGAATTTTCAATAGTTGAATTGATAAATCGACTATTGAAAAGATTTGATTGTTGAAAATTAGCCGATTTAAAATGACAATTACGAAAAATTGCATTTTTTAATTGAACACCGATTAAATGAATTTGTTGAAAATGATTCGAACAGAATAATTCGATATCATTGAAATTCATGTTTTGTAAATTAAAATCAGTAGAATTTTGAAGAAGTTTTTGCGAATAGAGAAAAAAGAGAAGATCTTGTTTTTGTTGTTTATTTAATTTTGGAATTATCATTAATGTTTTCGCTTGAATAAGATCAATCGAATTGGTTACCATTAATTTTGATATTTCATCAAGAAATTCTTTGAAAACAAGTCTATCTTCTCGATTTTGTTCATTTCGTTGTTGACGATTGTATTCTTCATTGAAAAAATTCTCTTTTTGTATCGTATAAATCGTGCAAAATACAATCAATGTTATTGCAATAATTAAATAGATGAAAACTTTTGCCCAACGTAGAAATGTACGTTGTTTCGGATGATGACCACTACCACCACCAGCAACGTCAAGTGAAGTTGTTGGAACTTGTGACGGCGGTGTCCAACGACGCATTAACATTTTAATAAAAAATGAATGTTCTCGCTCGTTTGATTAATAAAATTTTGTCTGATATTTTATATTTATAGATTGTTCAAATAAAAATTCAATATTTTTCCTGTTGAAGATATTTTCAGACACGTTTCAAGTTCATATGAAAATCAATATGTCAGAAAAAATTGTTCTAAAGTCTATTTATTCTGTTCTTTTTTTTTTCTTTTAATAACCAGTATCAGAAAAGTGAACATAAAACATCATTTTTATACTGTTCAAATAAACGCATGAGGAGAGAAGGAGAGAGAGAGAAAAAAGGTGAAAAAGATAAACTGTGATTACATATGAAATAGAAAAAAACCAAGAACAAAAGAAAAACATGAACATAATGACGAGATCTAAGCTCAATATTTGGAAAATCAAGCAAAAACTTCCTTTATCAATAAACGAGAATAGAGGTATACTAAAAGTTGAGAAATAGAGAGAGAGAAAAAAATACTGATTTAGCCACTGTTCTTTGTGTACTGTTCGTTTGCCTTCGGTTGAAAAAGTTTGTGGTTAACAATGTTCTGAAAAATAATTCTCTTCTTCACTAATATTCGGTGGAAATGTATTCGATTGATCAAGAATTTGTGTTGTTGAAATATTATCATCTAACTTAGCTTTATCTTCATTTATTGATGGCGTATCAAGCGAATCATTTTGTTCATTATTTATTTTTCCTGATTGAATTTGTGCAGTCATTTCAAGTTGCGTTGGCGATTCGTTCGTTGTTTGTTTATTTGGAAGTATGACAGCATCAGCATCCGAACGTAGATTAGCGTATTGTTTCTCCGTAAGACGTTGTTGTTGAGCATAACGTGTACGATCATCATCAACATCTTCATCATATTCACCATCTTCGGCAATTGTTGTTTGCTGTCGATAAGCTTCGACGTTACTCGGTTGAAATAAATTTGGATTACGTGAGTCTGTTCGTCGTGGATAACGACCAGTCAACGAATGAAGTGTATCATCTTGTCCGTATTCTTGTAATTCGTAGACACTATGAAGAGTTGATTGATTGTCATAACCACCGAAACGAACCGAACGTATGCCGGATACGGATGAAGCTGCATCGTTGAATTGATTGAGTTGTTCGGCACGTGTACCATCGGTTTTATTATTACGTTTAATAGGAAGTGAACGATGACGACGAAATTTCTTGCTAACTGACGTTGGAATCATTTCGACTTGAACAATTGTTCGAGGTAATGGAAATTTCTTCGTTTCGGGTAAAAGAAGTGCCATTGCACCGAGAACTAGAGATAGTATACCATAAACAAGACGAGGCATCGTATCATTTAACCCGGCCTAAGATCAATCAAAGAACAACCTTTAGAAAATCTCATTTCGAAAAACGATCGTACTATTTCTTCAGATGCTAAAGCAACGCCAATTAATCGAAATGTATAACAAATACCGAGCGTTGTACATCTAAATTAAATATTCATGTCAAACAGATGAAAAAAATTCCTTTTTTTTGTTCTGTACCTTAAACCAGTTGGAAAAATTTCACATGTATAAAGTAGAATGACAATGAAAGCGCCTCGCGAAGCGAATTTACCAATAAAATAGACGATAAGCATAGCAAGACGCGTTTCTTCAGTATCTAAACGAAGAGAACTATTCGAACTATGTTTGATTTTTGCTTTTAATTCACCTGGTCGAACGGTTACTGAACCGAGCAAACAAACTTCTGCAATAAGAAAAAAGCAAAATGTTGGCCAACGACGACCCCATCTAGTCGGGAAACAATATGATAAATTTTAAAAAAAAGTCAAAAATATACTTGTAAACCATTGGAAAAGCGACAATAAATGATGCAACCTGTACTAAATGTGAGTAAAAATAATTCAAATAGAAATTCTCTGGTAAATGTTGAATTAAATGTGGCGAATCAAGACTGTATTCGGTCAATGAACTGACAAGCCTAGAATTGTAAAAAAAACAAACAAACAATCGATTTATCTTCTTCGATAAATTTCAACAAACCAAAGTCCACACATAACAAGTAAATAAATCATTAAAATCGACGAATGAAGAAAATCTGTTGGATAGAATGTTGATAATGTTGGATAATAATGATGACCTGTTAAAACTTGAACAAAACGTTCGGAAAATGTTGATTTCTTGCCACCAGTTGTTTGCAAATCAACCATATCGAAATCAGGATATTTCGAACCTAGTAATTGAATATCCTCTGAACGAAAACAAAAACATTATACCGAATTTCGGGACTATTCAAAAACGAACCTAGTCGAAGAAGTGGCTGAAAATCGCATTGAACACCTTTCGAACGTTTTCCACGAAGAAAATCTCGGGCTTCACGAAAGACATCTTCAAAATCGATGCCATTAAATCGTGCAATTCTTGTTAACGATAAAACAGCTGTGACATAATCCTTTTGTGTCGTATACCAAAACATTGATTCTTCAGAAAACCTATATTATATTCAAAATATATCGAATAAATTGTTTGTTCTTCAATTTACCAATAGAGTACAGCCGTTATTATCAATGGAAAAGTGACAACACCTTGGAGAACTTTCCAGTTTTGAATGAGATATGCTAGACCAGGAATAATCAGATCAAATAAAAATACGCCTCCTGTTAATAATAAACCATAGATAGCTCGAGATTCAATTGGAAACTAAACATAAATCGATTGTTCAAATTGAAAATCATTTGAATTTGTGCGTTTTGTTTTACCATTTCAAGAACATAGGGCACGGTTATGACTTGTACAGCGCCAATAGCCATACCAACAAAGAGAATAAAAAATATGTACGAGATATAATCTTCGCTTAGAAGTTGAAATACTGATAGACCACATGCAGTCCACATCGAACCTTTGATTTTCATAGAAATAAGATAAACAAAAAACGAATATTTTATTTCGAAAGAATTTCTACCGAGTAGAACCATTTTTCTTCCGCTATGATCAGCAATGTAACCAAATATAAGACCGCCAATAATTAAACCGACAAGATAAATAATATAAGGTAATTTCGTTCTTAATTTATCACAAAACGCATTGAACTATTCGAATGAAGATGTGTTTTTTTCTTTTGTTGTTGTATTTCGAAAAAATAATTTCTTACATCTGTTAAAACACTACGTCCATATTCAGTACTATAGTTATATTGTGCATAAATAACTTGCAATCTTCCATCGATAAACACTCGTTTCGAATTACTAGCAAGTGATTTCGATGGACTATCTGCTAAATTATCTTGATTTAATTTTCCTCCAGTTGAATTACGAGATTTGCCTGGTAATTTTGTGATATTCGGATTTACTATTCTTGCTCGTGTTGATGTTTCGACAAAAGTTGCATTAGATAGATTCGGAAAAAATGGTGTATTACAATCTTTTGATTTTGGTTGTAGAACTATCGAGTAAATATGATTTGATTATTTCGAGAAACAAAAAAAATCTAATTTTTCAAGTTTCTTACGAGCAAATGTAGGCATTTCGGTGAGCCATGCGGCAACAATAGCATAACCGAACGCCAAGAAAATATAGGCACGTAATTGATATAAACCAAATTTTTTGCCTTGATATGTACTCTTGAGTGCTTTGTCAGCGTCCCAACTTTTTTTAAATGTTTTCACACTACGTAGTGCACGAGCCATGACTAATGCGGTTGAATTAATACTTGTAATTGTTGGTTCTAAACAAAGTTGATCATGATTATCGATGAAAACAATAAATTCTCACCGTTTTCAATAGGAACTTTAACTGAATTTTTCTTCATAATTTAAAGAACGAATGAAGAAGAAAAAAAAACGATTCTCTTTCGAGAATCTATATATTCAATCGATGTTTATCGGATGTCATAAAAAAGATACGATAGCAACTAATCATTTTTCTTTTTATCACATTTCACCTTGATTCTTATTCTAGACAGGATTTCAGTAAAAACGAAAAAAAAACGCACAACCGCCTATATCTATATTTATCATGCACAACGTGTTATTGAAATCGGGGAATACTATCTAATAGAAACATATATTCACATAATGTTCGCATGCAAAAGCATTTATCAACACATTTCTACTAACCATAATCCCAATCGGATTCAGCAAAACTTGCCGTTCGTTGAGTATAATATGGCGGATGTAGATGATCATCGGGCAGAGAAAATGTTACCGAGGAACTTTTTCGACGACGTGGTTCGATAATCATTTGTGCATAAAATTTACTTTCTATTCAATTTTGTTCTTTTTTTTTCTTTTTGTTCTCTTTTTCTTACATTTAATTAATTTTCATATGTATATTCGATGAATAGAAAAAAACAGAACGCAGAGAAAAAGAAAAGGTTCTTGAAAGAAATAGAAAAGAACGAAAAAAGTATAATTTCTGTAAAAGTTATAATTGTTGCATTTGGTTGAATATGATGTTTATTAAAATTAAATTCATGTTGGTTTTTCGTCTTGGAGACGTGAGTTGTTCGTCAATGAAAAAAAATCTTAAATAATATAAAAATATGACTTCTAGGCATTTAATTCGAAGGACAATTATTATTATGCATCTGCAACAGCTACCTTAGAAAAAAAAACATGAAGATTTAGCGTTTTCCATCTCTATTATCGATTTTCCTTCTTCCTTTTCGACAACAACACAAGAGTTTTTCTCTCCGAACATGTATTTTTCAGGAAAACGAGAGAAAGAGAAAGGAGAAAGAACGTATGCAAGTTGCTTAGATGAGACGAATGTATGAATAGTAGCGATACTCAATTGAGTACAAAACAAATTACTCGAAGACATGTTTATTTCTTCGTATGTAAAAAATTATTATATTGCGAAAGAGAGAGAGAGAGAGAGACGAGAAGGAGAACAAAAGTCCCTATGCAGCAGTAGAATGCCAGAGAAGAGAGGAAAAAATTGAGGGATTGATTGACAAATTTTTATTTCTTACAACAATAACAAAAACAAAACGAAGAAAAAAACGATAGGAAGAAACAGTTGTGCTGAAGAAATAAGGTTACTGATCGAAAGAGAAAACTTAAACCAAACAGTTGTCTATAACGCAGAATACCATTGCTGGATAACAATCCTGTTTATCGTCCTATACTACTAGAAAATAGAAAGTGTGTCCTTAGAACAGGGAAAAAAATGTGACTTTTTCGAAATGATTAAATAAACAGAGTACAACTGATCAAAACACCATTAGTACGATGATGATTATTATTGTTATTTTGCTCGTTTACAAGTAGAATCTTGACAAATAAAAACAGATCAAAAAGTCGATGTCTTGAGGTAGCATTGGGTGGATAGAGATATTTCCTTGATTATCCCCAAGTATAGAAAGAAGAAACCCGTTCTTTTCCCATCTCCAATTAGTTTTTTTTCCGCGTTTTTCTTTTCTTTTCTCTTCTTTTTCTTAGAAATGTGTTGGCAGAAATGATAATAAGAAGATAGCAGTTTAGATTTTTTTTCTTCATCGCACATATGGTTTTATTTTGCTAGTAAATAGTTCGATTGTTAATAAAGTTCAATAAAAAAATCATTCATCTTAACAAACTATACTTTACGTCTAAAATACAAATCAATCATATTGCATGATAACTAATCGAATTTCTTCGTAGGCGAACATATTCTCTTAACAGAATTAAAAATTATTCTATTAAATATCAACAAAATCTAACCGATGGCATTTGCTAGTGTCGATCATTTGCCGTTTTAGGGGTCTTATCGTACAATCTTTTCATCATTAATGATTTTGATCTCTATCAATATGTCGTCGAATGAATATACAGCTTGCGATAGTGTTAATAAATAGATTGTGTCTCTCTTCAGATGGAACTTACTTGGTTATTATTTGATATTGAAATATTTCTGTAAAATCGAGTTATGCATTGATGATGAGAAAGGAAGAAAAATGCAGAAAGAAACTTAAAGAATCACGCTTGAGACTCGTGCCCGATATTCGGCCTTCAGAATGCAACGTTCGGTCAGTAGGAAGAAATAAAGAAAAAAAAATATGCTCGCATGTGGTAGCGGCTTTTTTTTCTTTCTTCGTTCTTTTCTTTTTTCTTCTTCTTTCATAAGCCTGGCACATTCCGATGTTTCTCATCATCACGATAATTTTTTTTTCTCGCTGTTCTAACCTCTATCTTACCATCTAATGTTGTGCATCAGCTCGTTGCGCTTTTTTTTCTCACTTCACGTATTTTTTTTCAATATACATCAAGATATACTCCTAACCAATCGTGTCTAATATGTGCCCATTAAAATATATTATCAACTTGTGATAGTATTTAAATACAACACGAAGCAACAACATTGAATTAAAGAAAAAAAAGAACGAAAGTGAAATATATAGATACATGTATAACTAACCTTTTCATAATGATTGATTGAAAAAAAAGATTCGTCGATATAGGATCGATTTTTATCTAGGCTATAATACAACATTTCAAAATCGAATATACTTATTTCTTCTTATTATTTTTTTTTATTAACTTTATTTAAGAACCAGAAAAAATGGAGGAAAAAAAGAGAAGTTCTTCTCGAATGCCACTTAGATATTTCTATAGTATATATACACACACAAAAAGCTAGAGAAAAAGAGAGAGAGAGAAGAAAAAAAAAGAAACGATCAAAATTGTTAAACATAAAGAAGATAAAATACAAAAGAGAATTTTGAAATCTAGTTATTTATGCATGTATATATCTTAATCAGTGATGTAGACATTTTATTTTTTCGAATTTCTACTCTGCATTTAAGAATTCAATGTTACTATTTCGAATTTCTTCTGTTTGTGTTGGTTGTACGTATTTTTTCTTTTTATCTGCTCAAAATAAATCGCACCAAGAGAAAACAGAAATAGACATGAATATTGATATATGGATAAATAGAAAGAAGATGAAGAAGAAAAAACAGGAGACAGTAATACATCAGTTTCGAATATGATGTTCGTTTCACAAGAATAAATCGACCAGCACCAAAAACGAGATTTCATTGGATTTTACGAAACATCTAAAATGAAAGAAAAACAAATAGAAAGAGATGATTTTCTTTTCTGTTGTTTTTACAAGAAAATTGTAATTCAGAAAATCGTCTTGTCAATTGATCTTGAGTAAATCGGACGAAACCTTCGTATTGTTCTAAACGAGAGACGAGAGAAGAAAAAGAAAACACCAGTATAAAAATCAATATTGATTAGTTTTGTTTACCATTGAGTTTATTCGAGAGAATTTGATCGTATTCTTCTCGGATTTTGTCTTCACGTTCTTTTAATAATCGAGCACAAATCATGTTAACTTGCTTAAGTGTTAGAAGATGTTGATTTGTTTGTTGAGGGAGATTGGATATTGATGTTTCAGTATCTTCTTCGGTTGTTTCGTTTGTCGTTGATGATTTCAATTGATTTCGACGTTGAAGACGACGTACTTCTTCTTTAATACGTGTCAACAAAGCGTCTGAACGAGAGAAAGAGGGAAAAAACGAAGCCAATTTCCAAATGAAATGAGAGAATTTTTTTTTCTTACCCGTAGATAAAATCGGTTGAACATCGGGGAAGGTCGATGAATTTCCAAATGACATATCATTGATTGTTTCAGTAGATGTTGATGATGACGATGGAGATGAAACAACTGTTACTGGAAAACAACGTCGTTGACGCTTTGATGATGGCGTCCTTGATTCATATGTTGAAGGATTAGTATTCGAATCTCGATCGTGTTCAAACGAACGTTTTAATGTCATACATGAAGCCATACGGAACACTTCTTTCTTTTTTGTTGTTGTATTTGTCTAGAGTCTATGCGGAATTGAATATGAATGAAAAAGTAAATAAATAAATAAATAAAAATAAACAAACAAACAAACACAAATACACAAGATTGAATGAAAAAGAAAGGAAAGAAAACAATATATCTATATATAAATATATGTATGCAGAAATGCAATAGAGTTGTAATAACGTTGGTTAGATTAATCTCGAACGAGAGAGGAGTAAACTGAACAGAAAGAAAGAAACGAACGTTGCAAGAAAAAGGAGGACCTGGATTGCAAATATTATGGGTCGTTTTATTTAACCAATAGAAAATGAAAGAAGGATAGAGGTCACTCGAACACTAGATTTGTAAGTTCTGTTGGTAAATTCACGGCATGTTTAAAAAATGACGAGAAAATACAAACAATCGTATTGATTTTTGTGAATGCGAAAAAATTTGAATGTGAGCAGTCATTTATTGTATATTTATCGGTCTTAGCTTGGAGTTCAAATAAAGAATCATTGTCACTTTATAATCTAGATATAGCTGTTTGATTTATTTGTGTTAGTCCAAAAGAAAAACCTCAAAGATTGAATGCTAGTAGACCACACACACGCACACAACAAATAAAGCGAAGACAAGTTTTAAATAGAGTTGGTGTTGTGAACATAAAACACAGTAAAATAACACAAAAAAAAGGAAACTAACAAAGAAAAAAAAATGTTGAGAATCATAAAATAGCTGATGATAGCGATGAAATGCATTTTCATTTCGAAGAAAAATACATTCGAACTTTCCATAAGATTTGAACAATAATTGAAGCTAGAAGTAATATCGTTTAGACGGAAGGAATGTATTTGTTTGTTGAAAAAAAAGAAAATGCCTATTTGACGATAAGTTGAACAAATTTGATTGTGAGAAAAGTCGATGAATTTTTCTTCATTTTGTTAGATTTGTTTTTTTTTATAGATCATCATGTTGATTGTCTGATTCTGATGCTGATTTCTTTGTTGTTGTATCATCATCATCATCGATAAGATTTTCATCTTCATTTGCGTTCGATTTTGCGTCGATATCTTCGTCAATTGGTTCTTCATCAACTTTTTCATCTAATGAAACGCCCATCGCTCGTCGTAACATCGATTCAATACGATCAGCAAAGCCAGCTGAATCTTTCAAATCATAACCGGATCGAATTGTTGCAGCTTCAACCATAACTTTCGCGAGATCGACAGCTGTTTGATCATCTTTCGAATCTTCAATTCGTCGAAGTAGATCTTTGATCAATGGATGTCGTGGATTGATTTCTAATGTTTTCTTTTGATTCAAATAGAAATTCATTGTTGCATCACCACCACTCTTTTGATAGGCTTGTGCACGTGCAATACGTTCCATATTACCATCATAACCATATTGAGATGCAACAAGTGCCATTGGTGTTTGAACAAGACGATCTGAAACTTTAGCATCAGAGATTTTATCACTAAGTTTATCTTTCAACCAGGTTAATAATGGTTCATAAGTTTTTTCTAATAATTTCTTTTGCTCAACATCGGATTTGTCTAATTCTAAACCGTCTTTAGCAACATTTTGAAATTTCTTTCCTTCGTATTCAGGTAATGATTGCATGCAATATTGATCGACAGGATCGATTAAATAGAGAACTTCATAACCTTTCTTTAAAATTCGTTCAACAAATGGTGATTTTTGTGCTTCTTCAATTGACATAGCAGCAATGAAATAGATATTTTCCTGTTTCGGTTTCATACGTTCAACATATTCCGACAAACTAATTGGTTTATCCGTTGATGTTGATGTTTGAAAACGAAGTAATTTAGCTAAACGTGTTCGATTCGTTGTATCTTCAATGACACCTAATTTAATATTTGTTCCGTATTCTTTCCAGAATGTTTCATAATCTTCAGCTGAGATTTTCTTCAACATATCTAAAGCTTTTCGTACGAGTTTCTTCTTGATAACTTTAAGTAATTTCGATTGTTGTAATGTTTCACGTGAGACATTCAATGGTAAATCATCACTATCAACAACACCACGAATAAATGAAAGATATTTGGGCATCATTTCTTCGAAATTATCCGTAATGAATACACGACGAACGTAAAGTTTAATAGCATCAGTTTTTTTGTTATAATTTGAGAATAAATCAAATGGTGCACCTTTAGGTACATAGAGAATTGATTTAAATGTAACTTCGCCTTCAGCTGTAAAATGACTGTAGATCATTGGTGGTTCGCTTTCTTTTGAAAATGATTTATAAAAAGCTGTATATTCATCTTCGGTAACATCTGCTGGTTTTCGTTGCCAAATTGGTTTACTTTCATTCATTAATTCCCAATCCCAAACAGTTTTATCGACAGTTTTTGTTTTCGCTTTTTTCTCTTCTTCTTTATCATCTTCAACGGCAGCATCATCATCGGTTTTCTTTTCGGTTTCATCAACTTTCTTCTCATCAACGGCATCATCATCGGCGACTTCTTCTTTAACTGTTTTCGATTTCCATAAATAGATATTGAAATTAATAAATTGTGAATATTTACGAATGATTTCTTCTAATGTCGATGCGACTAAATATTCACCAGCTTCTTCTTTCAAATGAAGACTAACTGTTGTACCACGGCCAAGTGTATTTCCTCGTGGATCTTTAATAACATTGAATGATGTCGAATCCGATTCCCAAATATGTTGATCATCGGCATTATTTTTCGATGTAACAACAACTTTATCAGCAACAAGAAATGACGAATAGAAACCAACACCAAATTGACCAATAAGATCGCTCATCGATGCACCATCTTTGGCATCAGCTTGAGCTTGTTGAACTTTATTGAGAAATTCTGATGTATCAGATTTAGCAATTGTACCAAGAAATTGAACAAGATCAGCTCGAGTCATGCCAATACCCGTATCGGTTATGTGTAACATACGATTATCTGTGTCAACTTTAATACGAATTGTTAATTCTTCTTTATCACCGAGTACAGTCTTGTCCGTAAGAGAGAGAAAACGTATTTTATCAAGTGCGTCCGATGCATTCGAAATAAGTTCACGTAAGAAGATTTCTTTGTTTTTATATAATGAATTGATAATTAATTTCATCATACGATTGACTTCTGTTTGAAATTGATGTTTTTCTGATGCATCAACTAAATTACGGAATTCTTTCGCACTGAGACCATCCAATTTAATTGCTTCTTCTTCTCTATTTTTATCAAAAAGCAAAACGATTCAAATTCGACAAAAACAAAAAACCAGTCGTTTGTCTTACTTTTGTACAACTTCATCATCGGTCTTTGATCCATCACTATGTTTTCCTATATTATCATCAACTCGAGGTGGTAGAGTTGTTGATGATGTTTCCGTATTTGTATCATCGTCGTCAGCTTTACAAATACCTAGACAACGAGATTGAATTTCATGTTGATTCAAGTTGCTCGCGTTGATTCAATGACTTACTTGAGCAAAGAAAGAGACTTAGCAAAGCAGAAAAAAGTAGCCACTTAAACATCTCAGTTCGCGTGACAATTTCGTCGATAAGAAATGAACAATGTCGAAGATTTCTCCTTTTAAATAAATATATTCGACCTGTGTTCTGTTCGAATGCGACTGATGGATTAAACGGCCAATCGTTAACCGCCGTGTATCGCTTCGTCACTGTTCGATATATATTTAGACTTTCTTTTATCGCAAAAGAGAGGTCGTTAATTATGAATGTTAAATAAAATAATTTTTAAGAAAAAATTTTCTCTCAAATAAAATTAAACAGCTTTTTTTTTTGAAGTTAAATTATTCATAAAGTTTAATAATTGAATTAGCTATTCAACGAATCAGAACACGAATAAGAAACACAAGACACGCTACGAATAGAATGAAAATAATGAGAAAAATTGCTGAAAAATTAATTAGAATAGGTAGCGTCCATCGATTGAAAATCGTTGTCGTATTTGTAGTAGTAGAAGAAGAAGAAGAAGAAGAAGAAAGAGATGATTGAATAGTTATCAAATGAGAATCGATGGTTGTTTGTTGTTGTTCAAAATCAAAATTGAATTCAATTAAACGATTTTCACAAATAAATATACGTATAGGATAGAAATTTCTTTGATTAGATTTGAAATTTAACCAACGATATTTAATTTCACTCGGGCAAATATTTGATTTTGTATTGATTATCATTGTTGGAGTTAAATAAATAGCAGTACGTGTTGGCAATGATGCTGGTGCATCGATTTGAAAATGTTCACAAGTAATATTTAAAAAAACGAATTGATGATGAAGTGGATGAAAATGATTGAAATCATAAACCGGTGAAAAACAATCAGATAAATGTAAATCAAATTTGAATGGACCTAGATCAATACAAAGAAAAAGATATTTCGAGAATGTGTTCGAGATGTACGTATATTTGTAACCTAAATGATTGATTATTGACATAAATTGATTGAAACTATTCGTTCGACCATGTTGAAATAACCAATAAGATAGATTTCTCGGATAGAAAGCATAATCTTCATATTGTTCCCTTGCAATAAATTCAATTGTGCAATTACTAAAAATTAAACGACGAATACTTGGCAATTTTTCAATTGTTTTTATATCGATTTGTAAACATGAATTAATAAGTTTTATTGTTGTTAAATGTTCAATTTGTTGAATAGGAAAGCTCGTCAAATGAATTAAAGTCAGTAGAGAATGAGAACAATTGCTCATTGGAATAGAATTATTAATTGTTAGATCAATATTATCTCCGTTTTTATTGATCGTATATTCTGTAAGAAGAAATTTTATTCGAAGAAAAACTATGGAAATCTATATACCAATGGAGTTCTGCGTTTGATACACAGAAAATCTCGTTAAGAACCAGATTAAACTAAGTAACATATGTCAAGTGATTAGAAACACAAGGAATAATTAACATGTGTTAGTTTGATTTTGGCTGGTGCGAATAATGAATCTCTTTCCCATTTATTAATTTGTTGAAGGTGAAAAATGGATGACAAAAAAAAACAAACGCAAGAATTCTGCCCAAGGAAAACTTTCAATTTTGAAAGTATTGATAATTGCTGAATCATCAATTTGAGTTGTGTGAAAAAGTAAAATAATCACGGCAGTTACCATAATACGCACAAGACGAGTATGTATTTGTTTGGTTTTGTTTTCTAACTGAATAGATTTTAATTAAAAATAACTAATCAACGAATGAATATATTCACTTTTTTTAGTTTGCCAACCAACTGATTCTTTTTGATAAGATGCTGATCTTTTCATTTCAAGAGGCAATGTTGAAAGAATGCAAAGGAGAAGAAAAAAAAACAGTGACTTTTATGTGTCTCTATGATACGTTATGGTATAAAATAGTTACATAACAAGCAATTTACAATGTTGATCGAACAAACGAAAGAATTGTGATAATGATTGTAAAGCAAAAGTAAAATTGATAGTGTCTATTGAATCAAACATCATAACGATAAAATCGTAATTTATTTTCATTTTTTTCGTCTTTTCAAAAATCTGTAACTTCACTCTTTATTTATATTTAATAGTCTGCACAATCCAGTCCTCAATTTTCCGTATGAATAGTAATCAAGTTGATCGATTTTCGATTCAAAACAAATCAACAATGTAACGTCCGGAAAGCATTCTATTTTTTCTTCAAGGTAATCGGAGAAAATTATTGATGATCATCCAACCATATCGTCTATTGATCTTAAAGTTTGTTCGATTTATGTATATATTCAGGTATATATTTTCGTATTATTTTTAGTTTTGTCGTCTTATTTTTCGAATAAACTTACATCGTAAACAATATTTTCAATTAGATTTTTATTATTCATGTATTTCGTAGCGAGATTTTCGGTCGTTTTATTGATTATTTCTATAATCAATACGGTTTCAACAGCAGATGATGTAAACAGTCGATTAAAAACCGAACTATTAGCATTAGGATTTGCCAATGGTGAATTGCCAACTCTTACGCCTGCATTGGGAAACTATGTTGATGTAGTTGAAGTCGGCACATTACTCTATCTATCAAGTGCTGCACCTCAAGCACCAAGTGGATCATTTGTAAAGGGACGTGTTCCGGATCAACTCTCGGTTGCTCAAGCTATCAATGCTTCGAAATATGCTTGTGTACGACAAGTAAATCGATTGAAAAACTACTTAGGTGATCTTAAGCGTGTCAAGAAAATCGTTTACGTCAGAGGAAAAATTGTAACACAAGATGGTACCTTTCAAAATCACACGGCAATTATCGATGGTTGTTCAGCTTTTCTAGTAAATGTATTTGGTAATCAAACTGGTAGACATGCACGTGCATCGGATGGATTACTGTCATTACCACTTAATGTCACACTCGAAGTTGAACTGATTGCCGAACGAAATAGTGCTTTAACCGGTTGGCTTCAAATAAGCCGTGGACTATTGTTTTTTTCAATCATAAATATTTTTCTAATGAAAT